>Ga0163153_10000229_pt1 | contig 100919 bp, 108 predicted proteins | sample OliLakLV19MP6IB1_FD_148629 | JGI IMG/M metagenome (GOLD analysis project Ga0163153, IMG submission 148629) | Freshwater microbial mat bacterial communities from Lake Vanda, McMurdo Dry Valleys, Antarctica - Oligotrophic Lake LV.19.MP6.IB-1 | ecosystem: Environmental > Aquatic > Freshwater >...
GGGAGGAGGTGGTGGCGGCGGTGGCCGACGCAACTCTTGGTAATCACTCCGTTTTTGGAAAACCCGCAGCGAAAGCTGCGGGTTTTTCGTTTGGCGCGCACCCCAACAACATGTTTGACAGACCATCTGCAGCGCGATTGGCGCGAAGCCTAGGAGATTTTCCAGCAGGAAAATCTCCGCGGTCTGGAGGACATGTTGTTGGGGTGCGCGCTAGTCGCTATCCACATTGACGAAAACGCATGTGCGTCGTGCGGCTATACTTACCTCATGTCGTTTGCCGAACGCGCCTTGGGATGGGGCATCGCCATCTATGCGGTGATGTATCTTGTCTGGTCCGCGATGGTTATTTACGGACTCGCATCCGGCGTGATCTCGCTCGGAGTGCGTCTTCTTGTACTCACTATCGTTCTTCTCATCGCTGCACGCTCGCTACGGCTCGTCGCACGTGCCGATATCCTGCCCTACGCGGCGGTGTGGGCAGCAACTGCTATCACGCTCGACGGCGTCTTTCTCGTTCCATTCGCCGGATGGGGACTGTATTCTAACTGGACTGTCTGGCTCGGCTACGCACTGGTCGCCGTCATACCCTACGTGCTTTTCCCGCTCACTCGCCGCCACGGGCGTTCGCACTAGCATATGCAGCATAATGGCTCACGCGCTCTGGCCGTACATCGGTACCTTTTCCGTCTCGCGCTCGCCGCAGGAAATCTCTACGGCTGGATAACCGTTTTCCTCGTCGCACTCATTTTCACGCGATCCGTAGCGCTCGGCCTCGTTGCTACCGCTATCCTCTATGCGCTTGCGCAGGGAATAGCATTCATCCTGACACCGCTCACCGGTGCAGCGCTACGATTCGGCGCTCGCCGCGCACTCATTCTCGGATCGATCGCGGGAGCGATATCATTCGCATTTCTCGCGCAGGTCTTTCTCTCGCGCTTCTCGCAGTATCCCGACGTCGGGCTTTCGCTCCTAGCGGGCTTCGCGGTATTCAACGGCATCCAACGCGCTCTCTATTTCGTACCGTACGCATCTGCCGTCGCGCTTACCGGCAGCGGCACGCGGCACGAATTCGCTCGTGAGATTTCACTAGCCCTCGTCCCGCTTTTCGGCGCTCTCATCATCACGAGTATTTCCGGCGGCATCGGCCTGCTCTTTGCGCTTGCCGCAGCCCTCGCATTGGCAGCAGCATTCGCGCTCGCGGGCTTCGAAGAAACCTACGAGCGATTTTCATGGACATCTCTCGAGACGTATCGCGCGCTCTTTTCCAACGCCCATCAGCCTGCGCTAAGGATCGCGATTCTCGACGGCATACAAGGGGTGACACTTCTTCTTATCTGGCCGCTTGCGGCATTTCTCATCCTCAATCAATCGTTTGTCGCGTTCGGCGCGGTCATGAGTCTGACCTTGCTCGGTGCCTTCGTCGGCCGTCGTGCCACACGACGTGCGCTGCGCGCGCTTAAAGTCGAAGACTCACCGTACGTGTTGGCGACAATCGCATTCTCGAGCTGGATCGTACGACTCGCGGCGGGCAGCGCCGTGCAGATAGTCATAGCTGATGTGTACTACCACGCGGCGGCAAAGCCACGTCAGCATGGCGTCGACACACATGCGTCTGACCAGTGGGCAGATAACGCACATTATGTGGACGAATTCACTGCGCTCAAGGAGATGGGTCTCGCGATAGGCCGCATTTTCGCATGCATCATCTTTGCGGCCGCCGCCTATATTTTCCTGCCGCTCATAGCTTTCGCAGTACTCATCACAATCGCCGCAGTCGCATCTGCGGCGTCGGTGTTGCTCTCGCACCGCCTATCTAAACAGGCGTTTTAGTTCGTATCTATACGAAAAGGGAATCCACAACCTCTTTCACGAGGCCACCGTCCGCGTTACCCCCGAGCTCTTTCATGACGATTCCCATCAGCTTGCCTTTGCCGGCAGTGTCGACATTGTGTTCCGCCTTCTTTGCCAGCGCGACTTTCTCGATGTCTTCGCGGCTGGCCTGTTTCGGCAGGTACTCTTCGATGATTTTGAGTTCGAGCAATTCCTTCTCGGCCAATTCTTGGCGATTGCCCTTCGCGAATTGCTCGGCAGAATCCTTGCGCTGCTTTGCGAGGCGCTTCAAGACGGCCATCACGAGCGCATCATCCACTTCATCCGTCGGCTTCATGCCTTTCGCGACGAGTTCATTGGTGAAGCCGGCGATAGCGCTCCTAAGCGTCTGGACGCGCAAATCATCCTTGGCCTTCATAGCCGTTTTCATATCTTCCTTGATGGTGTGTACGAGCATGAAAATAGTCTAGCATAAAGGGTAAATATGAAAGACCGCGTATGTCCGGCCGAGGAGGGAACTCGGGCGAGGGACATACGCGGCCTAGGGCGCGGCTCAGAGGCCGCGCATACCGGCGCCAACGGGGGAGGAAGCGACCGGTAATCCACGAGCACGATACCGTACGATTTCGTATGTGTCAAACCTTGCGAACGCGGTACAATAGGCACCGTGGAATGGTTGATTATCGTACTTCTTGTAGTGAATCTCGCCGCAATGGCGTACTTTTTCATGCGCCGCCAGACGCCGCAACAGGACCCGCAGAGCATGATTCTCCTGCAGAATCAGCTTGAGAATCTCTCGCGCACGATGGAGACCAAGCTCGGAGAAGGCACGACTCGGATGTTCGACAGCATGAAATCGCAATTCGGCGAATCTCAGCGCCTCGCTACCGACATCCGCGATCTCGTCCATAAGCAGCTCACCGAAGTCGCACGCGGCGTCGCCGAGACCAACGCCTCGACCAAGCAGGTGTTCACCATCGCCGAGCAGCTGCAGAATCTCGAAAAAGTCCTGAAAAACCAGAAGCAGCGCGGAAACCTCGGAGAAGCCGGGCTCGAACTCATCCTTTCGAACATCCTCCCGCCGGATCGCTACAAGATGCAGTACGATTTCGCGAACGGCGAAACGGTGGACGCCGCGATTTTCGTAAAGGAAGGCATCGTGCCCGTGGACGCCAAATTCCCGCTCGAGAATTACATCCGCCTTCTCGACGAAAACGACCCTGCACGCAAGATCGAATACGAGGATGCGTTCAAGAAGGACCTCAAGAAACGGATCGACGAGACTTCGAAGTACATCCGGCCCGATGAGGGGACGCTGAGCTTTGCGTTCATGTATATTCCGGCGGAAAGCATCTATTACGATCTCGTGACGGGGAGCGTTGGCTCGGTAAATGCACGTAATCTCCTTGATTACGCGCAGAATGAGAAGAAAGTCATTATCGTCTCACCGACCACCTTCTTCGCCTACCTCAATTCGGTGCTGTACGGCTTCAAGGCGTTCAAGATCGAGAAGGATGCGGAACAGATCAAGAAGAACGTGGAAACCCTGATGAAGCACATTGCTGCGTACGACGTGTACTACAAGAAAATCGGCTCGTCGCTCTCGACGACCGTGAGCCACTACAATGCCAGCTCAAAGGAGCTGGGGAAGATCGACAAGGACGTCTTACGTATTACCGGGGCCTCTGCCGGCCTCGATGTCGAGCTGCTTGAAAAGCCGTCTGGGGATGATAATTGACAATCGCCGCAGGCGTTGTAATGTAATTAAAGTGTTGGCCGCCTATAGAAAGGGAAAACCATGACGGTTATGTCGCTGGAAGAAGTGTCAAAAAAAGTAGAAGAGGCTTTCAAAGCATGTATCAACTGCAGGTTCCTCAGGAACAAGGAACCGAATTCGCCGCGAGAACACGTCTGGTACAACCACCTATGCACGGCGAGTCCGCTCGAAAGGAAGCGTGATCCGTACGATGGTAAGTTGAAGCACTGCGCGATGAACTCTTCCGGCCTGCCTTATTTCCTCGAAGAGAGAGAAGACGGCTTTATGCATAGCCGAGACGTGAACATCGACGGGACATGTCCCAAATACCAACGAAAATAAGCCTCGTTGGCAGCCCTCTGGCTTCGGTCAGAGGGCTTTGCTTTTTCTCAAAACTACACTATAATCCTCCCGATATGGCCAAATTTGCGATTATCGAGACGGGCTCCAAGCAGTACCTCGTAAAGGACGGGGACGTTATTTCTGTTGAGCTCCTCGGCAAAGAAAAGGGCGACAAGGTTAACTTCGACAACGTCCTCCTGACCGCCGACGGCGATACCGTCAAAGTCGGATCCCCTGCAGTCTCCGGCGCGAAGGTCTCAGGCGAGGTCCTCGAGAATGGTCGTGCCCAGAAGCTCGTCGTATTGCGCTACCGTCAGAAGTCTCGCTACTACAAAAAGAAGGGACATCGCCAGCCCTACACCAAAGTGAAAATCAGCCTCTAGCTGAGTAAAAAAAGGCCCGTCTGCTTCGCGCAGGCGGGCCTTTCGTCATGGGGCAGAGAGTATGTAGCCGCGACCCTTGAAGACTCGGAAGTAGTTTGCTTCTCCGAGATAGGGCTTGAGTTTCGACCGAATCTTGCTGATCATAGTCTTTACGATCTTGTCATCCGGACGCGGACGCAGGCTCTCTTCCGGATATATCGCATCCATCAGCTGTTTCTTGGGGATTACGGTATCGGGATTGCGCATGAAGTACGCGAGATATTGCAGCTCTCGTTCTTCGAAATTGATCCTCGTGCCGCGCACGAAGACCGCGTGCGTCCGCACGTTCATGCGGATCTCTCCGACGCTCAAGATCGTGTCTGTTTCCGGGGAATCTATGGGCACAATTTCCTCCTCTGGTGTGTACTGCCTCGGTTTTACCACGACAACGCCAAAGCGCAACTATTTGCGGTTATCGAGCGCGCTCTTCAGCGTGTCAGGATCAGCGTATTCGAGTTCACTGCCGGTCGAGAGGCCGCGGCCGAGTTTGGTGACCTTTACGCCGCTCGTGGCCAAATCCTCACTCACACGGATAGCGGTCGCGTCGCCCTCGGGATTGGCGGGGAAGGCGAGGATGATTTCGGAGAGTCCTTTTTCTTTTTTCCTTGCCACATGGGAGTTCAATTCCGGCAGGCGCAGGCCGGTCACTTTGTCGGAGGCGAGCGATATCATGCCACCCAGCACGAAATACATGCCACGGTAGGTGCGCGATCGCTCGAGTGCCATGAGGTCTGCGTCGGACGCGACGACAGCGAGGAGAGCGCTGTCGCGGCGGCTATCGCTGCAGATGACGCACATACCCTTGGCGCTTGAATGCCGCAAGCATTCCGGGCATTGGTGCACGGTCGAAGAGAGGTCGCGGAGGCTTTCGACGAGCTCGCGTCGCAAGGAGGGTGACGAGCGAAGGAGGTAGTGGACGAACCGCTGCGCTTGGCGCGGCCCGATGCCGGGGAATTTTTCGAAGATATGGGCCAACCGATCAATAGGATCGCTCATGAGGCCATCATACAATATTGGGTTTTAGGCAGAAGATCAGAACGGTGCCGCTTCGTCGGCCTGCACATTCGCTTCTGGCGTAAAATCACCGAAGTTGCTGGTCTCCACGGTGCGGAAGGTGGTCTGCTGGTCGTCGAAGATAAGGTCGACTTTGCCGACCGGGCCGTTACGGTGCTTTTCGATGAGGATTTCCGCGACATTGTTCTTCTCGTCGGTGCCGCGGCTGCCCATCATGTCCTCGCGGTGAATGAACATGACGACGTCGGCGTCTTGCTCGATGGAGCCGGAATCGCGAAGGTCTGAGAGGCGCGGACGTCCGCGGCGCGTCTCGACGGCGCGTGAGAGCTGGGACAGGGCCAAGACGGGCACTTCAAGTTCGCGTGCCATCTGCTTCAGAGAGCGGGAGATTTCGGTCACTTGTTGGACGACGGAGACATTGGAGCCGACGGTCGACGGCGTTATGAGCTGGAGGTAATCGACGATGATGAGCGAGAGGCCTTTTTCCATTTTCATGCGGCGGGCAGTCGAGCGCATCGCGAGTACTGTATTGCCGGCTTTGTCATCGATGAAAATCGGCGCTTCGGAAAGTTCGGCGAGTCCCGTCTGCAGGCGTTCGTACTCATCGTCTTTCGAGATTTTTCCCGTGCGCAATCGCCACGAATTCACGCCGGCCTGCGCTGCAAGCATACGGTCCACAAGCTGCTGCGAACTCATTTCGAGGGAAAAAATGCCCACCGGCGTCTGGTATTTCGTGGCGCTCTGACGTGCGATATCCAATGCGAGTGCCGTCTTTCCCATGGATGGGCGCGCAGCGAGGATGACGAGGTCGCTCTTCTGGAGTCCGCTAAGCATATTGTCGAGGGCGGGGAAGCCGGTCGGAACACCGCGCATCGAGCCGTCGTGCTTCTGAAGGCTTTCTAGACGCTCCCACGCCTCTGCTAGCTCCTCCTTGATGACGCTGAAATTGCGCATCGTCGAGCTGTTCGAGATCGAAAAGACGGCCTGCTGGGCTTCGTCCAAGACATGCTCGATCTCACGATCTTCTGCGAATCCGAGTTCACCGATTCTCGACGCCGCGTCGATGAGCAAACGGAGCATGAACTTCGTCTGCACCACTTCGGCATAGTGGCCGGCACTGCCCGGTGAAGCGGCCGAGCCTGTGAGCTCGGCAAGGTACGCGCGGCCGCCGATATCCTGCAGTATTTTGCGCTCGTCGAGCTTGCTCGCGACGGTGACGACGTCGATGGGTTCGCCTTTGTTGTAGAGCGAAACTATCGCGTCGTAGATGGTGCGATGTTTGCCGGCGTAAAAAGAATCCGAGCGCACGACATCGGCCGCGTCGTAGACGGCATTCGCGTTGATCATCAAGGCGCCGAGAAGTGCTTTTTCGGTTTCGATGTCATTCGGCGGAACGCGTCCTGGATTCAGAGCCATACCTGCATACTAGCACTGTTGCAATATGCGTGAATTCGCGGTATACCTTCGGCGTTGTGTGGAACGTGTGGATGGCTGTGGACAAGGCAGGGTATTGACAGCTTTCAAGCCTGCTGATATAAGGTAGACAACAAAGAAGCCACAAGTCAATTTCTTTGGACAACCAAACCATGACCTCAAATAAACGTGCAAACAATCTTTCCGTCTCGGCCAAGGCCGCTACGAAAGACCTCCTGGGCGGTCTGCCTGACCGCGTCCGCCGCGTCCTGTCCGATCGATTCGGGCTTGTTTCCGGTGGAAAGGGCCGCACTCTCGAAGCAATCGGCAAGGAATACGGCATCACCCGCGAGCGCATCCGCCAGATCGAATCGAGCGGCATCGCCGCTGTTCGTGATTCCGGTGCCTACTCGCAGCACAGTGCGACCTTCGAAGAGCTGAAAAAGGCGCTAGCCGAGCTCGGTGGCGTCCTTTCCGAATCGTTCGTCCTCGAAGAATTGCCGAAGGGAGAGAGTGAGCGCAATCATGTTCTGTTCCTTCTCACCGTGGGACATCATTTCGGAGAGAAGCGTGAGGATGTCGATTACCACCGCCGCTGGCACGTGGATGCATCGCTCGCCGAGAGCGTCGAAGAAGCGCTTGATAATCTCTACGAAGCTGTCGAACCGATGGCTCTTCTCCCGCAAGAAGAATTCCTCACCGAGTTCACGCGTCACCTCAAAGAAACCGGTGTGAAGCAGAACGATGACGAAGTCCTCATCCGCTGGCTCACGATTTCCAAGCGTCTCGGCCGCAATCCGCTCGGCGAATGGGGCCGCGTGGAGAGCCCGCATGTGCGCATCAAGAACACCCGCGATTTCGCCTACCTCACGCTCAAGCGCCATGGCAGCCCGATGCACTTCACCGAAGTCGCCAAGGGAATCAACGAGCTCTTCAAGCGCGAAGCGCATCCCGCAACGACGCACAACGAGCTCATCAAAGACGGTCGCTTCGTCCTCGTCGGCCGGGGCCTCTACGCGCTCAAGGAATGGGGCTACGCGCCAGGTGTCGTCCGTGAAGTCATCCGCGGTGTCATCACCCGCGACGGCGCACTCTCGCGCGACGAGATCATCGAGCGCGTGAAGCGCGAACGCTACGTAAAAGATGCGACCATCGTCGTCAATCTCCAGCACAGCGAATTCAAGCGCGACGATCAGGGCCGCTACATTCTCGCCCGATAACTCTTCCACAGAAATTATGCGTGCGCCTCGAACGAGGCGCACGCTTTTTCTGTTACACTTATTGTATGGCAGAAGAAAAAGCCCCACCAGGCTTTCTTGATAGTGCGTTCTCGTCGACCGCGGGAGCTATCGAGCACCTCATCGAACCTAAAAAAGAAACGGCGTGGCACACCGTCACGCACAAGTGGCTTTCGCTTGAGGCATGGACGGAATATGTGGGCGATTGGAACATCTCACGTGGTGCATTCCTCATAGCGCTCTACATCCCGTTATTCATAACCGCAGGATCGCTACTTCCACAGTACCCAAATCTCGTCTTCGGCTGGCTCCTCTTCGGATTGCCGGCAATAGCAGTTATAGCTGGTCTCGTGGGATTTTGGGGGGCATGGGTGTGGTACGTCCAATCCAATTTCGTATTCTCGCGTACCAATCCTATGCTGCTCGAAGTGAAGATGCCTGCGGAGGTATCGAAATCACCACGGGCCATGGAACAGGTGTTTTCGAACCTCTGGATCCGTATGAGCACGACGACCTTCATCGACCGCAACTGGGTCGGCGGCGTCCGTCCGTATTTCTCATTCGAGATGGTTTCGCACGGCGGGGATGTGCGCTTTTACATCTGGGGAAAGAGAATGTTCAAGAATCATCTCGAGTCGATCATGTACGCGCAATATCCAGAAGTCGAGATAACCGAAGTCGAGGATTACGCATCTCGATTCGTCTACGATGACAATGTGGATTGTTTCGTCACCGACTACGCGCTTCACTGTGGCGTAAAGGGCATCGGCAATCCGGATCCGCTCGATCCTGCAAGCGCGGCGATTAATGCGTACATGCCGAAGACCTATATCGATTTCGAGCTCGACAAGGATCCGAAAGATGAGCATCGTGTCGATCCGTTCGCATCAGTCATCGAGGTTTTGAGTTCTCTCAACAAAGAAGAGCAGGTATGGATTCAGATGGTCATCCGAGCGCATGTCGATAAAGACTGGAAGAATGCAGTCGAGAGTGAAGTCGAGAAGATTCGCATCGCTTCGACACAAGTAAGCGATGAGCACGGCGATGAAGATGAGGATGCGGTCGGCTTCCCGCGCCCGACGTGGCGCCAGACGGAACAGATACGCATTATGGAACGACATCTCTCCAAGCTGCCGTTCGAAGTGGGAATGCGTGGTATCTACATAGCTCCTGCAGGGAAGATGCGTAGCGCCGAATACACGGCAATGCGCTGGATATGGCGTCCGTTTTCAAATGCACAATGGATGTCGATTCTGCGCCCCCGACGGTGGCACAACGACTTCGACTACGCATGGCAAGATTGGAACGGTATCCGCTATCGTCTGCAGACGCGCCGCTTCCTCGATGCATTCCGACGTCGCTGTTTCTTCAACTATCCCTGGAAATTCACCTATCACGTCTTCTCGACCGAGACACTCGCAAGCTTGTGGCATCCGCCGTCTACGGTCGTCGTCTCGCCAGGGCTTGCACGAATAGCGACGACAAAGGCTGAAGCACCGTCGAACCTCCCGATATAATCATGCAGTCTCTTGCCGAAAAAATATCCCGCTTCCTCACTTGGGTGGATACGGAAGCGCGCGCTATCGCTGAATATTGGCGCGAGCACGCCAATCGCAGATCGACCGCGATAATCATCGCAGGAGGCCTCGCCGCACTCATCGCGTACGTGACAGCTATCGCGCCGCCCGCCGAGTTCCCGATAGGGGAGCTGGTGACGGTGCCTGGCGGCGTCTCCGCGGCCGAAGCCAGTACGCTCCTTGAAGAACAGGGCGTTGTCCGCAACGGCTTTGTGCTGCGCCTCGCGATACTCATCCTCGGCCAGGATACCGGCGTACGCGCAGGAGATTACCTTTTCAAAGAACCGGCCAATATTTTCTCTGTCGCACGTCGCGTTACGACGGGCGCGTTCGGGCTCGAACCTATCCGCATCCGTATCGCGGAAGGGATGACGACCTACCAGATGGCGGACCTCTTCGCTGCGCAATTGCAGCGTTTTAACGCAGAAAAATTCATCGAGAAAGCGCAACCGCAGGAAGGATTCTTCTTCCCGGATACCTACTTCTTCCTGCCGAATGCGACGGAAGACATCGTCATCGATGCCATGCGGAAGACGTTTGATGAGAAAGTGAGTGAGATTGCCGGCGAGCTCACGACGTTTGGACGCCCCATTGAAGAAGTGGTCATCATGGCCTCCATCCTCGAAAAAGAAGCGCACAACCACACCGATCGACGTCGGATTGCGGGAGTTCTGTGGCGCCGCATCAAGATAGATATGGCGCTGCAAGTAGACGCGGCGTTTCTCTATTCGATCGGCCGCTCGACGTTTACACTCACGCGTGCCGATCTTGCTGATGAAGAAGATCCGTACAACACCTATGTACACAAAGGCCTGCCGCCGGGAGCAATCGGTAGCCCGTCTCTTTCCTCTCTGAAAGCGGCCGCCACGCCCATCGACGAAGGGTACCTGTTCTACCTCGCCGATCGCAGTTACGTGACGCACTACTCGAAGACCTACGAAGAGCACCTGCGGCTCAAGGCGTTGTATATCGGGAATTAATTTTCGTAGCCAATGTCCGATCCGACTTTTGATCGAAACGTTGATTATTGTCTATTGCTACGTAGGATGGTCCTATGAAGACGGTTTTCGTAGGACTCTCGGGCGGAGTGGATAGCGCCGTTTCGGCAGCGCTTCTGAAAACCGCGGGCTACAACGTCGTCGGAGCGTTCATCAAGATATGGCGGCCCGAATTCATCGACTGCCCGTGGCAGCGCGATCGCCTCGATGCGATGCGCGTCGCGGCCGCGCTCGAAGTTCCGTTTAAGGAAATCGACCTTTCTCACGAATACAAGAAAACAGTCATCGATGACATGGTCGAGAACTACGCTATGGGAATAACGCCGAATCCGGATGTGCTGTGTAATCGTCACATAAAATTCGGCGCGTTTGCGAAGTGGGCATTTCAAGAGGGCGCCGACTTCGTCGCGACCGGACACTATGCGCAGAACATCGATAATCGCCTGCATCGCGGATTCGACGCCAATAAGGATCAGTCGTATTTCCTCTGGCAGCTCACGAAGGAAGACCTTGAACGCGTTATTTTTCCGGTCGGCACTATGCCGAAGTCCCAAGTGCGAGATTTAGCGCAAAGTTTTGACCTCCCGGTGGCCGCCAAAAAAGACAGCCAAGGGCTTTGTTTCGTCGGTGACGTGACGATGCGTGATTTTCTCGGGCATTATCTGACGCTTGAGAAAGGGAAGGTGCTGGACGAGAGCGGCACCGCGATTGGTGAGCATGATGGTGCCGCGCTCTACACGCTCGGCGAGCGGCACGGATTCCGTATCAGTGCCAGCGAGCCGCATTTCGTCATTGCGATCGATGTGAACGCGAACACGATTACCGTCTCGAAAGAAAAAGAACGAGCCGCGCGTAATGAAGTGCACTTACTTCATGCGAACTGGTTCGAAACGCCGGAAGCAGGGAAGGAGTACACAGCGCAAGCGCGCTATCGCGAATCGCCAGTCGCCTGCACCATCGATGGCAACAGAATCCGCTTCAAAAAGCCGCATCTAGCGCCGCCCGGCCAGTCGCTTGTCGTCTATGATGGGGACAAGGTTGTGGGCGGTGGCATTATTTCGGCATACAATGACTGAGTGAGCAACATCTGGATTACGAAAGCAGATGGTGTGAGACGGGGGTGGGGCCCCGTCGCAAGGCCGGAGCAGCTTGGCTGCGAGGAGGGGTCGCGCGAAATCGCAGTAGCGATTTACGTGTGACAGAACCAAAATTGAAAATGACACTATGAACAACGTTTGGATAACGAAGGCAGATGGGGAGAGAGAAATCTTCGATCCGCGCAAGTTGGAATTTTCGCTGCAACGTGCCGGTGCTCCTCGTGATGCGCAAGTGCGCGTCTTAGAAAAAATCGGACGAGAGCTGAAAGACGGCATGCGTACCGAGGATATCTACGCGCATGCTTTCGATATGTTGCGCGATGACGGCGCACCGGCGGTTGCTGCACGGTACAGCGTGAAGCGCGCGATTTTCGCGCTCGGACCGAGCGGCTTTCCGTTTGAACAATTCTTCGCCGAAGTCCTCACCGCTCACGGCTGGAAGACGCGCACCGGTATCACGCTCACGGGACGCTGCGCGCCGCATGAAGTGGATGTCCTCGCAGAGAAAAACGGCAGGAGAATCGGCGTCGAAGCAAAATTTCATAACGATGCAGCGGGACGTACCGATATCAAAGATGCTCTCTACGTGCATGCCCGGTATGAAGACCTCGCGCGGGCGCCAGAGAAATCGGCTCGTGTCGATGAAGGCTGGCTCGTCACCAACACGCGCTTTACGCGCAATGCCATCCGGTACTCGCAGTGTTCCAACCTCACGCTCGTCGGCTGGGACTATCCGCGCAATCGCGGTCTTATGAATCTCATCGAGGAAGCTCGTGTGCACCCGCTGACCGCTCTCACGACGCTCTCCGATGGCGAAAAGCGCAGTCTTATGGAGAACCGAATCGTCCTGTGCAAGCAGGTGCAGAGCCCGCATCTCCTCCGCGAATTTGGTGTGCAACCTGCACGCATCGATCGCGTGATCGAAGAGGCGAAATTCCTGTGTCAGCCGGCGTTAGAACATCAGCAATTCACACAAACGCACATCGCTGCGCGTTCCCGCGTCTGATGCGCGCTACAATTGATTCATGGTAGACCCTACGATCGTAATTTTCGGCCAACTCGCCTTGGCGGCATTCCTCGGTGCAGTGATGGGAACCGAGCGTAGCGTGGTTGCGCGGCAGCAAGCCGGCATGCGCACCTACGCGCTCGTGGCGCTCGGCTCGTGCGCATTCGTAGCCGCAGGGCTTTTCGTGGGCGAGACACGCGCTGGCATCATGAATTCGGATCCGGCACGAGTCGCAGCTGCTATCGTGCAAGGCGTCGGCTTCATCGGGGCAGGCCTTATATTCATGCGCGGCGAGAACGTGCACGGCATTACGACCGCAGCGGGGCTGTGGGTTTCGGCGGCGGTGGGTGTGATGATTGCCTTCGGCATGTACTCGGTCGCTATCTTTGCTACGGCGCTCACGCTCGCGATTTTTTTCATCCTTTGGTTTGTCGAGCACGAATTCAAGCGTTGGCACGGGTCGGAATAGTCGGGAGTATCCCCTGAAGACATATTTGACGGACCATCTGCAGCACGGCGGTGCGAAGCCTAGGAGATTTTTTAGCAAAAAAATCTCCGCGGTCCGGAGGATATGTCTTCAGGGGTACCCTCTGCAAAAGCCGTGATGGTATACTGGCGCGATGTCGCAATTCTACAAACCTGATCGCAACCCTGGATGGAATTATGGTGGCGATCGCTGGCGCCTCTCGCGCTCGAAAATCGACCTATTCGTCGAATGTGCGCGTTGTTTCTATATCGACAACAAGCTTGGTACCGCCCGTCCGCCCGGATTTCCGTTCAACCTCAATAGCGCCGTGGATGCGCTTCTCAAGAAAGAGTTCGATATCCATCGTGTCGGGAAGACGGCTCACCCTTTGATGGAGCAGTATGGCCTGGATGCGGTCCCATTCCAACATCCGAAGATGGATATCTGGCGCGAAAACTTCAAGGGAGTCGATTGCAAGCACGCTCCGACAGGATTCACGATTTCCGGCGCTGTCGACGATATCTGGGTGGATCCTGAGGGCAACCTCATGGTCGTCGATTACAAATCGACGAGCAAAGACGCGAAGATCGAAGCATTGGATCAGGATTGGCACGCGGGCTACAAGCGGCAGATGGAAATCTACCAGTGGCTCCTTCGTCAGAATGGCCTCACGGTCTCTGATACCGGCTATTTCGTGTATGCCAACGCTGGTAAAGACAAGAAAGCGTTTGATGGCGTACTTGAATTCGAGGTCACCCTGGTGCCATACACCGGCAACGGCGATTGGATTGAGCCGACTCTCCTTAAAATCAAGGAATGCCTCGAGAGCGATGCATTGCCCGGCCGCGGCGATAATTGCGATTACTGCACGTATCGCGAGATGGTGGGTAAGAAATTGCAGCGCTTCATGCCGCACGCATCACCAGTTAAATCGGATGCAGCTAAAGGCGAACAGACGACACTCGGCCTATGAAGACCTTCCGCGAGAAAGTGATGGCAATCGTGAAAAAAATCCCGAAAGGCGGTTCGATGACGTATAAGCAGGTCGCGACGAAAGCAGGGAATCCGCTTGCGGCGCGCGCAGTCGGCGCCATCATGCGCACCAATTACGACCCGGAAATCCCGTGTCATCGTGTCGTGCGCTCCGATGGTAACCTCGGCAGTTACAATCGCGGCGGCACCGAAAAAAAGCGAAAACTCCTCACTGCGGAAGGCGCGTTACGTTGATGCAAGCACAGACGGATGAAGGGAAAATGAATATTTGCCAATATGATGGGAGTCGTGTAAAGTCCTTCGATGCTGTCTAAAAAACCCCTCCTTCGCAACCCACAACCAGCCGCTCACCCCCTCGATTTCGAGATTCACGGCCATCGTCGCACCGACGAATACGCCTGGCTCCAGAACCCTGCCGACCCTCTCGTTCAGGAGCACCTCCGCGCTGAAAACGCGTATGCCGACGGACTGATGCGTCCGACACAGAAATTGCAGCGCGCTCTCTACAAGGAAATCCGTTCGCGCATCAAGGAGGATGATATGTCGGTACCCGTCAAAGATGGGCCGTATACCTATTACGTGCGAATGAAAAAAGGAAAACAGTATGCGATTCATTGCCGTCGTGAAGGCGAAAAAGGGAGGGAGCAGATCATCCTCGACGAAAACGAACTCGCGAAAGGGCATTCGTTCTTCTCGCTCGGTTCCGCCGAAGTGTCATCGGATCATCGCTTGCTCTCGTATACCATCGATACCAAGGGCGACGAGAATCACACGCTTTATGTAAAGAATCTGGAAACAGGTGAGCTTATAGGCGAGCCGATTCATTCCGTTGATGCCGTCGTGTGGACCGCCGATAGCCGCCATCTCGTCTACACCCTCGAAGAACATCCGTACCCGCCGCGCAAAGCGTTCCTTCACAAGCTGAGAACTCCGCAATCGGCAGATGTGCTGCTTTACGAAGAGCATGATCCGCAGTGGTACGTCGCCGTCGGCAAAAGCCGCAGTCGCGAATACATCTTCATCCACGCAGCAAACTACAAGACCAGTGAAGTGCGCGTTGTTCCCGCCAACGATCCCGAGCGTGAACCGCAGCTGTTCGCGCCTCGCGCGAAGAATATCCGGTACGGTGTCGAACACCACGGAGAATTTTTCTATATCACCTCGAACGAGAAAGCGGTGAACTTCAAGATCTCGAGGACGCTCGTCTCCAAGCCGGAAAAGGCGCACTGGAAGACCTGGCTCGCACACGACGAGAAGCGCTCCATCCTCTCGCTCACGCCATTCATGTCGTTTCTCGCGCTTTCCGTACGCGAAAACGGTTCGGAAGAGATCTACATAACGTCGCCGGAAAAGAAAATGTCGCGCATCAAGCTGCCGGAGAGAGAGCACTCGGTAGTGTTTTCCGACGAAATAGAGTACACCGCGCCATTCGTGCGCATCATGTATTCATCGCTCATTTCCCCGCGCACCGTTTTCGATTATCACGTCGAGACCAAGAAATTCACCGTACGGAAGAAGCAGGAGGTTCCGAAGTATTCGAAATCACGCTACGTCTCGAAACGCGAATGGGTGACGAACGGCTCCGTCAAGATTCCGGTCGTCATCGTCCACAAGAAGGGCGTCAAGCGAAACGGGAAAGCGCCGCTCTTGCTCGAAGCGTACGGTTCATACGGCATCTGCAACGACCCGGCTTTTTCGGTCGCAAAACTCTCGCTCCTCGATCGCGGTTTCGTCCTCGCGCTCGCGCATCCGCGCGGTGGCGGCGAGATGGGCTGGAAGTGGCACAAAGACGCGCATCTTCTCACCAAGCATCGCACCACCGATGATTTCATCGCCGTCGCGGATTACCTTGTCGAAAAGAAATACACGTCACACTCGAAATTGGGAATCTCCGGTGGCTCCGCGGGCGGCATGCTCATGGGGCAGGTGATGAACAAGCGTCCGGACGTCGCTGGCGCCGCGCTCGTGTATGTCCCCGCAGCGGATCTCATCACATCGCTCATGGATGAATCGCTTGCAGGCACGCGTCTCCATTATGACGAGATCGGCGATCCTCGGATCGCGAAGCACTATGAGTATCTCATGCGCCAATCGCCGTACGAGCAAGTGCATCCAGCCGTCTATCCGACCACGCTGGTTCGCGCATCGGCGCATGATATCCGTACGCCATACTGGGAATCCGCGAAGTGGGTTGCACGTCTTCGAGCCAAGAACACGGGCACCAATCTTATCCTCTTCAAATGCGAACTCGCCGGCGGTCACTTCGGCAAAAGCGGCCGGTACGAGTGGATCAAGGAAAAGGCGTTTGATTACGCATTCTTGATTTCAGTACTCGCCGAAAAATAGCAGTAATGCTAAACTCCCGAAATGAAGACTTCAAGCGAAATCCGGGCGAAATACCTGAAATTCTTCGAGGACCGCGGCCACGCGGTCATCCCGTCTGCCTCGCTGGTCCCCGAGAACGACCCGACGACCCTTTTTACCGGCTCTGGCATGCAGCCTTTGTTACCGTATCTCCTCGGTCAGCCGCATCCGAAGGGAGACAAAGTTACCGACTCACAAAAGTCATTCCGCGCGGCAGATATCGAGGAAGTCGGCGACAACCGCCACACGACCTTTTTCGAGATGCTCGGTAACTGGTCGCTCGGAGATTATTTCAAAGCGGAGCAATTGCCGTGGTTCTTCGAATTTTTGACGAAAGAAGTCGGGCTCGATGCTACGAAACTGTATGTCACTGTTTTTGACGGAGCGCCGGAAATAAATATTCCGCGTGACGAGGAATCGATTCAGATATGGCAGAAGCTGTTCGCAGACGCAGGCATTGATAACGAATTCGTTGCGATCAGCAGCGAGGCGAACGGTTACGAAGTCGGCATGCAGGGCGGCCGTATCTTTTCATACGACGCAAAAAAGAATTGGTGGAGCCGCGCAGGAGTTCCTGCGAACATGCCGGAAGGTGAGCCAGGCGGACCGGACAGCGAAGTCTTTTATGATTTCGGCACGCCGCACGATGAGAAATGGGGAAAAGAATGCCACCCGAACTGCGATTGCGGGCGCTTTATGGAAATCGGCAACTCTGTTTTCATGGAATACATCAAGAAGAACGGTGTGTTCGAAAAACTTGCTCAGCAGAACGTCGACTTCGGTGGTGGATTGGAACGTATTGTCGCTGCGGCAAACGGCGATTCCGATGTTTTCACCATCGATACGCTCGGCGGCATCATCGCACAGCTCGAAAAGGAAAGCGGCACGAAGTATGCGGACACCAAGGCTGCATTTCGAGTCGTCGCCGACCACATGCGTGGCACCGTTTTCATGCTCACCGACGGCGTCCTTCCATCGAACACCGATCGCGGTTACTTCCTGCGCCGCCTCATCCGCCGCGCTACGCGCTACGCAGACGTCATCGGCTATCCTGCCGGAAAGTTGTCAGAACTCGCGCGCGTCGTCGCTGCATCGTACGGCGAACACTATCCCGAAGTCGTTTCTCATCTCGATGCGATTGAAAAAGCGATCGCTGACGAAGAATCGAAATTCCGCGAGACGCTTTCGCGCGGCCTCAAGGAATTCGAAAAGCTGACGAAAGGCGACACGGTCTCCGGTCACGACGCCTACGTCCTTTTCACGACGCATGGATTCCCGTTTGAACTGACGGAAGAACTCGCCAAGGAGCACGGCGCGTCCGTCGATACCGAAGCCTTCAAAAAAGAGATGGATTCACACCGCGACCTCTCGCGCGCCGGCGCCGAGCAGAAATTCAAGGGCGGTCTCGCGGATCAATCAGAAGCGACGGTGCGATTGCACACAACGCACCACCTTCTCCTGAAAGCCCTCCAGATGGTCCTCGGTGAGCATGTGAAGCAGCGCGGCTCGAATATCACAGGTGAGCGTCTGCGCATCGACTTTTCGCATACGGCGAAAATGACCGACGAAGAGAAAAAGAAAGTTGAGGACATCGTCAACGAGCAAATCAAAGCGCATCTACCGATGACGCGCTCGACGATGCCGCTCGACGACGCAGAAAAACTGAACGCGCAGCACGAATTCGGCGCAAAATATCCGGATGTCGTCTCCGTCTATTCGCTCGGTCCTGTCGGTGCGTCGGAGGCGATGCCGCAATTCGACGATGCGTTTTCCATCGAATTCTGCGGAGGCCCGCATGTTGCAAATACTTCAGAAATCGAAGCAGGCGGAGTTTTCAAGATACAAAAAGAAGAAGCCGTTGCCGCGGGTATCCGCCGCATCAAGGCAGTATTGCAGTAATCTAGCGGAAAAGGGAAACCGCCGGACTAATCCGGCGGTTCGAGTCTATATCCGTTCGTTTGTGTGGTTTCGATTACCCACGTGCCGCCGGTGAGGCGATTGAGCTTTAAACGTACGCGATACACCGACGTCCGGATGCTTCGTTCGGTCGGAAGTATCGGATATTTGTCCCGATATATCTGCTCTACTATGCGTGTCATCGGCACTTCGTCGCCTGCTTTGCAATACAGCATCCAAAGAACCTGACATTCCTGCCACGTGAGCCGCTCATGGCTTCCGTTATAGAATGCGCGCTGGACTTCCGGGTCGATATCGAGCATGTGCACGGTGGCCTCCGTCAACAAGAGCATTCTCTCGTTGGTATATACCACGAATACCAAGGTATACTAAGCGTATGTTTTCAAAGCGCGCCCCAGGGAAGGCGGTGCTCGTCGCTGACGTCGATGACGCCAGCGTGGGTATTTCGTTTGTCGAACTCGCGAAAGACGCACCGGCGACAGTCGTTGCGGCAGAGCGAACTTCATTGCCGATTGAAGAACGCACGAGTGACCAAAGCGCTACCCGCATCATTCAGCTTTTCAAAGAGTCGCTCGAAAAAGGATTGAAATCCCGCAGCGAACCGCCGGTTGCCGCACATATCATCCTGCGCGCGCCGTGGACGCGCTTCCGTACCGTGGAAGCGAGCGAGGCTTTCGAGGCACCGCGAACCATTACGAAAGACATGATTCCGACGATAGCGGCGAAAGCGCTTGCACAACCGTCTGAACTCGATCACTCGAATATAATCGAAAGCGGCGTCATGCGCGTGTCGCTCAACGGATATCCCACGGCCAAGCCTGTCGGGAAGAAAGCGCGGCTTATCAGTGTGACAGCCTTCGAGGGCGACGTGAACGCCGAATTGAAGCGAGGCATCGGCGAGGCGCTCGCCGCTCTCCTACCGGCTCGGCCCGTCACGTACCGCTCCGGCATGCGCGCCCTCCTCACGGTCTTGTATGAACACATACCGGACATCCACCGCTATGTTATCGTCGATGTCGGCGGTTCCGCGACCAACTGTGCCATCGTCCGCAGGGAAGCGGTGACGCAGTTCGGAGCGACGCCGGAAGGCGCATCGAGTATCGTGAAGAAAGTGGCAGGTACCAGCGTTCCGGAAGAAACACTGACCCACCTGCGGATGCTCGCGACTGACAACTGTAGTACGGATGCATGCAAAGCCGTCGTCAATGCTCTTGCACGCGCAGAACCTGAGCTCGCCAAGACCTACGGCGAGATGTTCGCGACGCTTGCGGGGCGGCGGCGTCTGCCGAACAATTGCATGCTTTCTGCACCTTCAGAACTTGCTCCGTGGCTCCAGGGCTTCTTTTCGCGTATCGATTTCGCACAATTCACGGCAAGCATGCAACCGTTTGACGTCGAAGCGCTTACTCCTGATCATCTGACCGAGTCCATCGTCTGGAAGGCAGGAGCGGCCGATACCGGCCTGGCGACCGCAGCGGGCTGTGTGAATATCCTGGCGGGAAACGATTAACCATGGTGTATACTGCTCGAGACCATGGCGCGTAATTACATGCAAGATATCTCGCCACCGGACGATTCAGCGCGCAAAGTGCGCTCGCGTCGTGCGCACGCACCGGAACCCGAGCCGGAGGCTGTCGTGGAGGAGGTTCTTCAGGAAGACGGGCTTCCGGAACATCACGAACGATCGATCCGATCGATTCGACCTTCGGCCGCTCGCATGCGATATCCCTCACGCGAACCGGTCGAGCATCGCCCGGCGCCTCCGCGAAAGCGCGGACGTGCTATCGGCGTATGGATCGCCGCGGTTATCGTGCTTCTCATCCTGGGAGTGATTGCGTTCCTCGTCCTCTTTCCATCCACGAGCGTGACCGTCGTGCCACGAACGCAAGTAGTCTCCTTCGATGCCTCGTCTCCTTTTACGGCATATCCGGAAGCGAGTGCAGAAGCCGGTACGATCGCTTACGGCGTTCTCTCGCAGACGTTCGAAGATTCAGCCGTCGTCGCGGCCAGCGGCACCGAAGAAGCTGAGGAGCAGGCGCGCGGGACCATGACTGTCTACAATGCGCATTCGGAAGACAAGGTACCACTCATAAAAAACACGCGATTCCAGACACCCGAAGGACTCATTTTCCGCATCGCAGAATCTATCGAGATACCGGGTAAAACCGGCACCACGCCAGGCTCGCTTAATGTCCAGGTCTTTGCTGATCAGGCCGGCGTCGAATACAACGTGGGACCCGTCAGCCGATTCACCGTCCCAGGACTTCGCACCTCAGAAATGTACGAAAACATCTATGCGGAATCGAAATCGGCATTTACGGGCGGTTTCTCTGGCACGCGTCCGGCAGTAACCGAAGCCGTCCTGGAAGCCGCGCAGGCGGAAGTCCGTGGTCGGCTTCAGGAAAAGGCTCAACAACTCGCTGCGACTGCGCCCGAGGGCTCTATCGCGTTCCCAGGACTCCTTGCGGTCCGATTCGAGACACTTCCAGCCATCGAGGAGGGAAGCGGTAGCGTTCGCATTTCCGAGCGCGCGACCGTATCCATCCCCGTATTCGAGGAGAATCGGCTCGCGCAATCGATAGGACAGGCGGTAAGCGCGAGCGCAGAGGGTCAGGCAGTCACGATTCGTTTCTCTGATACGCTCACCGCAGCATCCGTCGAGGAGATCGATGCGGCTGATATCGGCGTAGAACCCGTCGTATTCACCCTCGGAGGCCGCGGACAGCTCATCTGGATGCTTTCAGGTGAGGAGCTTGCTTCGGCGCTGGCAGGTCGCGAGGAGGGAGCATTCGAGACCATAATCCAAGGATTCCCATCGGTCGCAGAAGCGCGAGCGCGCCTGATGCCATTCTGGCGATCGTCATTTCCGGAGGCCGAAAAGATAGAGATTGTCGTTGAACCGGCGCCGGCCTTTTAAGCCATTTCTTGACTCTTCCATGTATCCTTGCTATTCTATCGCGCGCAGATATGCCTGAACCCGAATTCGTGGAAGGAGTGGTCGAAGAGGCCCTTCCGAACACGCTTTTTCGCATCAAGCTCCCGGATGGCACGCTCACAATCGCGTACCTTGCAGGGAAGATGCGACTTCACAAGATCCGCGTTTTGGTAGGCGACAAGGTCGCTGTCCAGCTCGAGCCGTACGGCGGACGAGCGAGGATCACCAGACGGTTCTAGTCACATTCTGTTTTCGCATCATATGAAGGTCAAAGCATCAGTAAAGACAATCTGCAATAAGTGCAGTCACGTCCGTCGACGCGGTCGCTTGTGGGTCATTTGTACGAATCCGCGCCATAAGCAGCGCCAAGGCTAGAAAAAACCAATCACACCATGTTACGCATCGCAGGCATCACTATTCCAGACAAGAAGCGGCTCGAGATCGGGCTCACCGCCATCTACGGCGTCGGCCGACCGCGTGCGCGTGATACGCTGATAGCACTCGATATCGATCCAGGGACCATTCCGGAAAAGCTTTCCGCAAAGGAGGAGACAGCGCTCCGCGAAAAGATCGAATCGTTCCTCGTCGAAGGCGAATTGCGCCGTTCGATTTCCGGTAACATCCGTCGCCTCAAAGACATCAAGTCGCACCGCGGTGTCCGCCACATGAAAAAGCTTCCCGTCCGCGGCCAGACCTCCAAGACCAACTCTCGTACCGTCCGCGGCAACGTCCGCAAAACTATGACTAGCGGCCGTCGTAAGCTGGAGAAAACATAATATTTATGGGAAAGAAACGAATCATCCGAAAGTCAGGCGGCACTGTCGATCAGGGCCTCAAGTCGCGCTCACTCTCGCGCACCTCGAAACGTGTACTCGCAGCGGGTACTTTGCATATCCAGGCGACCTACAACAACACGAAGGTGCTTCTTGCCGACAAGGAAGGAAACGCCGTCGCATGGTCATCGTCTGGTGCGCTTGGCTTCAGTGGCGCAAAGAAGGGCACACCATTCGCTGCTGCCAAGGTGGGAGAGCTCGTGGGCGAGAAAGGTGCCATGATGGGTTGCAAGGAAGTCGATGTCGTCATCCGTGGCGTCGGCAGCGGTCGCGAGAGCGCGCTGCGCGGCTTTGCATCCAAAGGCATCGAGATTACCCGCATTTCCGACGACACGCCGATTCCGCACAACGGTCCGCGCCCGCCGAAGCCTCGCCGAATCTAATTTTATGTTGAAAATCAAATCCAAGTACAAGATCGCAAAGCGCCTCGGTGCGGCTATCTTCGAGCAGACGCAATCGCAGAAATTCGCGCTTTCCGAGGCTCGCACGAGCATGAAAAAGCCACGCGGACGCAACAAGTCCGACTACGGCCGCCAGCTCCTCGAGAAGCAGAAGGTCCGATTCACCTACGGCATTCAGGAAAAGCAACTCGCAAATTATGCCGAGGTCGCCTTCACCACGAAGAATCCGTCGGAGAGCCTGCACCGCGCGCTCGAGCTTCGCGCCGACAGCATGGCTTACCGCGCCGGCTTCGCCTCGACTCGTCGCGCTGCTCGCCAGATGGTCAGCCACGGCCACCTCTTGGTAAACGGCAAGCGCATCACCACACCCTCGTACTTGCTGAAGAAAGGCGATGTCATCACGGTTCGCGAGGGCTCCCGCAAGAGCGATCTCTTCGCGCACATGACCGATCCTGATTCGCTGTCCCGTCCCGTTCCATCTTGGCTTTCCGTCGATCGACCGACTATGGTCGCGAAGGTGGAGGGCGAGCCAGGGTACACTGCCGCGGAAATCCCCCTTGATTACCCGGCGGTATTTGAATTTTATTCGAGATAGTGGTATATTACTTATAAGCGCTTTACTAGGGTCGCGCCTCTTTTCATATGCTCGATTACCATATCGCATTGCCATCCAAGCCGCGTGTCGTCTCCGAATCGGAGCGTAGCGGTGTCTACGAGATCGACGGGCTCTACCCGGGCTACGGCTACACGCTCGGCAACTCGCTTCGCCGCATCGTTCTCTCATCGCTGCCAGGTGCAGCGGTCACCTCGGTAAAGATTCCGGGCGCATCCCACGAATTCTCGACGCTCGAAGGCGTGAAAGAAGACGTGGTCACGCTCCTTCTCAATGTCCGCAAAATGCGTCTTAAGCTTTCCTCAGACGAGCCACAGACAATCACGCTCAACGTAAAAGGTCCGAAGACGGTCACCGCCGGAGATTTCGAACTTCCTGGTCAGGTGGAAATCCTCAATCCGGAACAGCACATCGCCGACGTCACCGGTAAGGTGACGCTCGAGATGGAAGTACGCGCAGAACGCGGCTTGGGCTACGTCCCGAAGGAGGTTCACCAGAAAGAGCGCGTCGATATCGGCGTGATCGCACTTGATGCGATCTTTTCTCCGATTCGCCGCGTGAACTACGAAGTCGAGAACATGCGCGTCGGGGACCGCACCGATTTCAACCGTCTCCGCATGGTCATTGAGACCGACGGCACCATCACGGCGCGCGAAGCGCTCGAGAAGTCCATCGAGACCATGATTCATCAGCTCCGCGCTATTGTCGGTTTCAAGGAAGAGGAAGCTGTCGAAGAAGAAGCTGAGGAAGAGGCATACATCCGCAAAGACACTTCCGCAGCTGATGCTGAGATGCTCAAGACCCGCATCACCGAGCTCCAGCTCCCGCAGCGTGTCGAGATGGCGCTCGATCAGGCATCGATCCGCACCGTCGGCGGGCTCGTCCGCAAGCGTGAAGACGATCTCCTTGCTATCGAAGGCCTCGGCCAGAAAGGTCTGCAGGACATCAAGCGCTCTCTGTCAAACCTTGGACTTACGCTCCGTTCGCAGTAAGATACGGCACCGAACCATTTATGAAGCACCACAAAAAAGGACGAATATTCAATCGCACGAAGCGCCAGCGCGTCGCCCTTATGCGCGGCCTTGCGCGTTCCTTGGTGCTTGAAAACGCCATCACGACGACCGAAGCGAAGGCAAAGGAGCTCCGCCCGTATGTCGAAAAGCTCGTGACAGCCAGCAAGACCGGCTCGGTCGCATCCCGCCGCCTCATCGCATCCCGACTCGGCGACCTCGAAGCGACGAAGAAGCTGCACGATGACTTCGCAAAGCGTTTCGCATCACGTGCCGGCGGTTATACCCGTATCACCAAGCTCGGACGCATCGGCAACCGCGTCGCTGAAATGGCTCGTATCGAATTCCTCGCATAATTTATGTCTTCAATCCCAACTCAGAAAAACTACGCGATCGATGCTTCCGGCAAGACCGTCGGCCGTGTCGCCTCTGAAGCTGCCAAGGCGTTGATGGGGAAGGCGCACGCCGATTACACGCCGCACATCCTCTCGATCGTGAAAGTCACCGTCGCCAACGCCGGAAAGATCCGCATGACGGAAAAGAAGCGTCTCCAGAAGAAATACACGCACTACTCAGGTCACCCGGGCGGTCTCAAGAGCGAATCACTCGGCTCGCTCGTCGGTCGCCGTGGAAAGAGCGAAGCAGTTCGCAAAGCCGTCGAGCGAATGATCCCGCGCAACACTATGAAGACGGCTCGTCTGAAACGACTAATAATCAACGAATAATTATGGCCGAAAAGAAATACATCGAGACCGTCGGACGCCGCAAGACCGCATCGGCCCGTGTGCGACTCATGAGTGCAAAGAGCAGCTCTATCACGGTCAACAACAAGCCGGCTGCAGATTACTTCCCGCTTCCAATCATGGTGGATACCATCAATGCTCCGTTCAAGACCGTTGGCGGCACGTATGCCGTTACGGTTCTCGTGAAGGGCGGCGGACACAAAGCACAAGCTGACGCGGTGCGTCACGGCATCTCCCGCGCGCTCATCGAGCTCGATATCGCATTCCGCAAGGATCTCAAGCTCAAAGGCTTCCTCAAGCGTGACCCACGCGCAAAGGAGCGCAAGAAGTTCGGTCTCGTTGCCGCACGACGTGCTCCTCAATGGTCCAAGCGCTAGGGAGTTTGGTGAAAATCGCGAGCTGCTTTGTTGCGGGGTCCCTGCGTCGCACTCACCGTACTAGTGTACGGCTCGTGTGCCGCTTTCCCCGCGCCTAGCATCTCATCGATTTACCCTCAAACTCTGCCATTGACAATATCGATAAAAGATGTATCATATAGACGTTCCCATCAATCAGCGAAAGGTCACGCCATGCGTGTCTTCAAATTCTCTGAACTGAGCGTCGGTGACAAATTCGTTTCGTCATCAGCGTTTCTGAAAGGGCCTTCTTCGCCTTCGCCGTTCGGCGAAGAAGAGGACCTGGTCCTGATGGAAAAGGTCAGCAATGACGCAGTAACGTTGTGCTACAACGGGAGGTCGGTCACACGATTCCCCAGTATCACGCCGTGCGTCAGAATCCGCACCTAACACCGCCTGCAGAGCCGTTCGAGCTCTCGGGCGGTTTCTGTTTTATTTTTCCTAAAACCTAATCCCTAGAACCTAAAACCTATTTTTGCTATACTCCTCTCGTATGAAAACCTCCACTGATGAAAACGAAGACATCGACCCGTCTGTCGCCGAGGTGGACTTCGAGCCCGAGGACGAGATGGGTACCGTGGGCGCCGTGAAGGCGAAAATGCAGAAGCTGCGCGATGAGCTGAAGGAGACAAAAGCAAAGGCTGCTGAGTATCTCAAAGGTTGGCAGCGGGCGAAAGCGGACATGGTGAATTCGCGCAAAGAATCGCTCGAGCAACATGCTCGCGCCGGCGAACGCGGGAAGGAAAACTTTGTCGAGGAGCTTATCCCGGCGCTCGATGGATTCGATATGGCGATGCAGGGCGAGGCGTGGAATTCCGTCGACAAAGCGTGGCGAAGCGGGATAGAAAGCATCAAAGCGCAGATAGAAGGCGTATTGCGTTCGCATGGCGTCGAGAGCTATGGGAAAGAAGGAGAGAAGTTCGACGCATCGCTGCACGAGCCGATTCAAGAAGCTGAAGACGGCCCATCACACACGATCGCGAAGGTCTTCCGTCGGGGTTACCGGACGAAAGATCGCGTGCTGCGCGCGGCGCACGTCGCGGTATTCAAATGAGAATTGACACGCCTGAATTATATTTGCTATATATTTATCTGAAATTCATTACCAATCTTACAGAATCACACATATGGGTAAAATCATTGGTATTGACTTGGGTACGACAAATAGCGCGGTTGCGGTCGTGAAAGGCGGCGAGCCGATTATCATCGAGAACGCCGAAGGCGCACGCACGACGCCGTCTATCGTCGCTATTTCGAAGACGGGTGAGCGCGTAGTGGGGCTTCTCGCACGTCGCCAAGCAGTCACGAATCCGAAGAATACTGTTTTTCAGATCAAGCGCTTCATCGGCCACACCTTCGACGAGGCCAATGTGCAGAAAGACAAGGCAGCAGTCCCGTTTGAGATGCGAAAGAGTAGTAACGGCGGCATCGAAGTGCAGATGGGCGACAAGTGGTATCGCCCGGAGGAAATCTCCGCGATGATCCTTCAGAAATTGAAAGCTGATGCCGAAGCAAAATTGGGCGAGACCATCACTGAAGCCGTCATCACCGTACCGGCGTACTTCAATGATGCACAGCGCGCCGCGACGAAAGATGCAGGAAAGATCGCCGGCCTCGATGTGAAGCGCATCATCAACGAACCGACTGCGGCAGCGCTTGCATACGGATTCAACAAGAAAAAGAACGAGAAGATCGCGGTCTTCGACTTCGGCGGAGGGACGTTCGATGTATCCGTATTGGAAGTGGGGGACGATGTGATCGAAGTGCGTTCGACGGATGGCGACGCTCACCTCGGCGGCAAAGACTTGGACCAGAAAATAATGGATTGGATTGCCAACGAGTTCAAAAAAGAAAGCGGTATCGATGTGCGCAACGATCCGCTCGCACGTCAGCGACTCGATGAATCCGCAGAAAAGGCGAAGATCGAACTCTCGACGGCCGTCGAAACGGAAATCAACATCCCATTTATCACGTCGGACTCGTCTGGCCCGCGCCACCTCCTGGTAAAGATGACGCGCGCGAAATTGGAAGAACTCGCCGACGAATACATAGCGCGCGCCATGGAGATCACCAAGCGCGCGGTGGAAGCGTCTCCATTCAAAGTTGCCGACATCAACGAGGTCATTCTTGTTGGCGGCCAGACGCGCATGCCGGCTATTCAGGCTGCCGTCGAGAAGTACTTTGGCAGGAAGCCGCATATGGGAGTGAATCCCGATGAAGTCGTCGCACTCGGCGCGGCCATCCAGGGCGGCATCATGCAGGGCGACGTGAAAGACGTGCTCCTCCTCGATGTGATTCCGCTCTCACTCGGCATCGAGACGATGGGTGGCGTTGCCACGAAACTGATCGATCGAAACACGACCATTCCGACATCGAAATCACAGACGTTCTCTACCGCGTCGGACAATCAGCCGTCGGTGGAAATCCATGTCGTCCAAGGCGAGCGACCGATGGCGGGCGATAACAAATCGCTCGGCCGATTCAATCTCGACGGCATCCCGCCGGCGCAGCGCGGCACGCCGCAGATCGAAGTCACTTTCGATATCGACGCGAACGGCATCCTTTCCGTGAAAGCGAAAGACAAGACTTCCGGCAAAGAACAGTCCATCCGTATCGAGCAGCGGAGCGGTCTCACCGATGCAGACATCGAGAAGATGCGCGCCGACGCCGATGCGAACGCCGAGAGCGACAAGCAGAAGAAAGAGCTCATCGAAGCGCAGAATGCGGCTGATCAGATCGCATACGCAGCCGAGAAAGCCCTCAAAGAGCATGGCGAGAAAGTCTCCGAGGATATCCGTAAGAATGTGCAGGAGAAGATTGATGCTTTGAAAGCTGCCCGCGGCGGCACCGATTCTGCGGGCATCCAGAAAGCATCAGAAGAGCTCTCGAGCGCCATGAGCGCCATCGGCGAGGCAATGCAGAAGAGTCAAAGCGAAGCAAAACCCGAGCCGCAACAAGGAGAAACAGGCGAGACGAAATAACATGGACGAAACGCTGACCATCGACGGCCAGACATTCCAGCTCCTGGGAACGCAGCGTGGCGGCGCGTCTGTCTATCGCGGTGCCGGTACGTATCTGCGAATCGGCGACCGTGAGACGATAACGCGCGATGTGTCGCTGCATCGCATGATGGAGAAAGCAAAATTCCCAGTGGCACAGATAGTGCAGGAAGGCACGCTTGCGCACCGCAGCTACTTCATCGAACTCTCGCTCGGCGATGCGTCGTTCCGCGCGCAATTCCAGAAGGATATCGATGACCACAGTGAGATAACGTCCGGGGCGTTCAAATCTTTCCTCTCTATATCCAAACAGCTTCTCAGTGCACAAGTAAAGATGGTGGAAGGCGGATGGGATGTAGAAGAATTTGCGTGGGGCGTGAAGCTCACCTCGCTCTGCCGCGAGCTTCCGGCACATGCCGACGAGATACGCGCGCGATTCGTGAAGGCAGCGAAACGGCTTTCGGTGTTGCCGAAGACGCTGCTGCACGGCGATTGCAATCCCGCCAACATGTATCAAGGCGGCATCATCGATCTTGAGGACTCTTTTTACGGGCCGTTGGGGTACGACCAGATCGCAGCACTCATTTCCGTGGAATGGTCGCCCGAGCGTCGCGATTACGAATTCTACGCACAGTACCGCTTCAGCGAAGAGCAGAAGAAAGAGTACCTGAAAGCGATGGATGCATTAGGAAAAAAAGCCGGTGTCGATTCGCTTTCGGAGTACGCCGACGATCTCGCGTTCTGTCGCGCGCTCTGGCTATCGGCCGGCATGCATGAGTGGCCGATGACGCAGCAGTGGCGCTTCGAGAAACTCATCGAGACGTATCTTTCACCCCTATAAGAACGCGGCGTTACATTCATGCGCAGAGCGATTTCTGCGAAATTCATAAATCCCTTTGCATTCGGTACGAATTGACTATAATGGCCGCATGAAAGACTACTATCAGATCCTCGGCGTCCAGAAAGGTGCAAGCGAAGACGACATCAAAAAGGCGTTCCGCGTCCTCGCGCATAAATATCATCCCGATAAGAAAGGCGGTGACGAAGCGAAATTCAAAGAAGCGAGTGAAGCGTACGCCGTCCTTTCTGATTCGAAGAAGCGTGCGCAGTACGATCAGTTCGGTGCATACGCACCCGGCGGCGGTGCAGGACCGGGCGGATTCGATTTCGCTGATTTCGCAAAGAATTTCCAAGGGTTCGACGGGTTCCAAGGTCAGGGCGTCGAGTTCGATATCGGCGACATTTTCGGCGACATCTTCGGTGGCGGTTCACGCCGCGCTCGCCGCGGTCGGGACATCTCGATGGATATCGAGGTGCCGTTTCGCGACGCTGTTTTCGGCACGGAACGCCGCGTCCTCATCTCGAAAGTCGCATCATGCGATGCGTGCAGCGGGACCGGCGCGAAGAAAGGGAGCGCAACGACATCTTGCTCCTCTTGCAACGGCAAGGGCCAGGTTCGCGAGACGCGCAATACGTTCTTCGGTGCCGTCTCAACGACGCGCACGTGTCCCAACTGCAAAGGGCGCGGCCAGATCCCGAAGGAAGAATGCGACGTCTGCAGCGGCGACGGTGTCGTGAAGCGACAGGAGGAAGTGCACGTCGTGGTTCCGGCGGGAATCGAGAACGGCGAAATGATCCGTATGCCTGGTCGCGGCGAAGCGATTGCGGGCGGTCCGTCGGGCGACCTTTACGTAAAGCTGCATGTGAAGCAGGACAAACTCTTCACTCGGGAAGGGAATAATCTGATGACGGCGCTCACGGTCAAGCTCACTGATGCGCTCCTTGGTGCCGAATACCGCATCCAGACACTCGATGGAGAAACGGCGCTCGCGATTCCGCAAGGCGTCACACAGGGTGAAATGCTTCGCATCCGCGGACGTGGTGTCCCGTACGGCCGTGGTACCCGCGGCGATCTCATCGTACGTATCGATATCGATTTCCCGAAGAAACTTTCACGCGCCGCGAAAGAGGCTGTCGAGAAACTGCGCAAAGAGGGGATATAGTTTTAAGTTCGTATACCCTCACAACATGTCTTCGGGGGTCGCGATTTTTCTGCTGAAAAATCGCTCCGTTTCGCGCCAGTCGCGCTGCAAAGACCCCCTCATACATGTTGTGAAGGTAAACGCCCTAGTTACGCGGAGCATTACTTAGCTACATATTCGACAGACCATCTGCAGCGCGACTGGCGCGAAGCCTAGGAGATTTTCTAGAAAGAAAATCTCCGCGGTCTGGAGGATGTGTAGCTAAGGGGTGCGCATATAGTTACGCACACAGCTTCACTGCACGTAGAGCGTGCGGTGTACAATGATTCGGATGGAAGCCCTAGGGAGTGCGACATCCTTGTTCAGTGCGATGCCAATGGATTGGCTCATCCTCGGCGGTCTTATAATCCTCATCGCGCTCGATTCGCTCCGCAGCGGCGTCGGCCGGGCGCTGACGATTGCGCTCGCGTTGCCGCTGGTCTATCTACTGTTTACGTTGGTCCCAATGAGTATCTTGGGCGGGGGAGACTTGCTCGCCTCGACCGCCGCGCAGGCCGGTCTCTTTGGCGCGCTGTTCGTCGCCATGTTCTTCCTCGTCCGCCGCATGGGGCTCGACTACATGGATAGCGGCGCAGGAGAGCCGCTACAGGCGATTATCGCTGGCGGAGCAGTGGCAGTCATCGTGGCGTGTATCTGGCTGCAGGTGCCCGTTTTAAGCGATTCCTGGGCCCTCAGCGACCAGCTCTCCACCGTCTTTGCCGAATCCTACCGCCTCATCTGGCTCGCCGGCGCCTATGCGGCGCTCGCGTTCGCACGGGGGTGATACTGTCGCAAAATATTCGTTTAGGCTACACTGCTCGCAGAACGGAGGTTCATTGTCATGGCAACTACGCGATCGAACTGGTTTAGGCGTCATCGCCACAAAATTGGACTTGTCGCCGTGGGTCATACGGCCAAGAAAGTCGAAGAATACTTGGTCGACTGGCTGATTTACGGTATCGTCGTAACGTACGCATCGCTTCAATTCGGAGCTCTCTACGGATCAATGTTGGCGTTCTTGATAATGACGCCAATCACAGCATTTCTCTGCTTAAGTTATATACGACTCTACGATTGGGCAGGGAAGGATTGGCTGGGGTTCGAAGCGTTGAAGGAGCTGAGAGAAGAGCAACAGCATGGCGGATGGTTCAGTCACGTCATTTATCGCCTAGCAAAACATGGCGGGGTCATCGCCTTTTTTGCGCTATCAATCTACGGCGACGCGTTTATGACAACCGTGTATCTTCGACACGGTTCGCATTCCTATTCAGGAATGAACCGACGAGACCATGCGATTTTCTGGAGCAGTCTCCTCGTCTCAAATGCGTATTGGACGCTTCGATGGACCGTGATACTGCAGGTTATCATATGGTTTTGGGCGCAGCTCAGTTAACCAAGCACTAATTTTGTTATCCGGTGACTTTACGTGTCACCGGATAATTTTTTAATGCCAAAAGACAGTCTTATTCGTTGCGCACAATTGTCAGCTGTGTGACACAGTCTAGACGATGAGCATGGTACAATACTGCGACTTCCATGTTCGGTGCGAATACACAGGAAAAAGAGGCCAATTTCTACGTATTGTTTTTTATCGCGAGTGCGATCCTGGTCGCTTGCGCATCGTTTTATTCGCATTTGTACGCGCAAAATTTAGAATATCTCGTTGAAGAGACCTGCAATCCAGAGATCAGCACGTGCTTTGTGCGTGATTGCGAAGAGGAGGAGTGTCCGCCAAATGAACTTACAGAGTTTCGAACGTTGGTTGTGCCTGCAGGTATATTTTCTAAGTGTAAGGAAAATTCCTGCATCGATGCATGTCGTGAGTCTGGTGCGTGTCTCGAAATCATGTGTACCGACGAAGAGTCGACGTGCGCTGGGCCCGATACGATGTAATCTATGAACTCCAATTTATCAAGCTCAAATGTACAGGATTCTATTGCGGTATTTAGCGCCTTCGACCACCTTTTTACTGACATCGAAACTGCGAAGCGGGAACTGGTCCATCGACGTCGTGACGCAGTCTTAGAAGATAACGTCCACGCGAATCTCGGAAAAACAGCACCTCAAATACTTGCAAGAGCCCAGAAGCCTACTGCTCTTTTGTATCGACAGGTAGGAACTCCTTTGCATGAGACTTTGCTATTCATTACGATGGCTGAGCAGCACGGTCTTACGCCGCTTATAATTGAATATCTTGATGATAAATTTGTTGGTGCCGGAAATCCTTACAAGCGCGCACTCGGCAAGTTGCCGATCTTCCAACACACTGGCTCTGATGGTCGAGATCTCGTGAAGTATCGAACCATGGTCGATTTCAATTCTTTTGTAGGAAAAAAGATCTCGGAAGCGTGCTGTATATCTGGCATGACGCTCGCTGAATTTCATCATACTCTTTTGCAAAATATTACTGGCAAAAGTTCCGAGCGTCTTTGCTTAGATGCCACGGATTGGTTCGCAGAAAACGGGAAGAGCGCAACGAATTACTATGAGCCGTTTATGACACTGTTCGTTAGAGACTGCATTCTTTTCGAGAATTACGAAACTTCCTCGCAGTTGACTCCGTTTATGCACGATGTCGTCATCCCTGCATTTGAAAAAGTTGAGACTCGATTTGGCTTACGACCTTTAATTGTACGACTGTTGCCACAGCACGAAGAAGATCGCGCGTACTGGAATTCGTATCCAAAAGAAATCGAGCCGTTCTTGGCGTGGTCATAGTTGTATGGACATCAACACCTGTCAAGCGACGACCGAAGTTTATCGAGAACTTGCGCTCTATTCTCATTTAATTCCCGCAATCGCCACTCTTGTCTTAGGAATATTTGCATTCGTAAAGGCTCCCAATCGTTCAAAAGCGACATACTTTCTTGCTTTTGCTGCGGCGTTGACCGCATGGCTCGTCTTTGATCTCGTCGTATGGACATCCAATAATTATTCCATCGTCGCCGCCTTTTGGGAGCCGCTCGATTATTTTGAAATCCTCTTCTTCCTGCTACTCGCCGGGTTCATCGTGTACGATCTCTTCCCTCAATGGTCGCGCTTCGCGCAGCCAATCCTCCTAATCGGGGCGATATTTCCACTTATCGTTACCTTTTTTGGCGACGCCGTATTTGAAATGAATCAGCCAGTGTGTGAAATGGTTGGGAACAACGCTTTGGCGATATATAAAGCGTGGCTCGAGGGTATCGTTTTGACAGCAGTGTTCTTCATGGGCTTACTTGCAGCTATTCGGAAAGGTTCATCGTGGACAGAGCGCATTCGTATCGCGCTAATAGTCCTTTCAGCTGTTTTTTTCATGGGTATTTTTGGTGGAAGCGAGTATGTGGCGACGTCGACAGATTTTTACGAAATTAACTTGTATGCTCTCTTTGCGTTACCGCTATTCGTTCTATCTTTAACAATCGCGATTACGAGCTACGGGACGTTAAAATTGGGAGATTTCGCGACGCGAACATTGTTCTACGTATTTCTGATTCTTGCCGCAACCCAATTCTTTTTTGCGGGAGATATGACGGTGTTTTTGTTGGCTGCGATGAGTTTTAGCGTTGTTCTGATACTCGGTCTCATGCTGTTTTTTGCGTCGGAGCGTGAGATGCGGCAGCGCATACAAATTCAAAAACAAGAGAAGGAGCTTGAGCTCGTAAATCGCCAACAGGAAGGCCTCCTCCACTTCATCAGTCACGAAGTCAAAGGCTTCCTCACCAGCGGACAGAATGCGTTTGCAGGCATCATTGAGGGTGATTATGGTCAGCCGACGCCTCAGATACGCACGCTTTCGCAGGACGCTCTCGGCAAGATGCGCCAAGGAGTGGAAACCGTGATGGATATTCTCGATGCATCGAACCTAAAGAAAGGCACCGTAATGTACAAGCATATCGCGTTTGATTTGAAGAAGGCGGTTGAGGATTCAGTGGAAACAATGCGGCCGATCGCGGCGACACGTGGTCTCACACTGGATCTGACTATCGATTCAACGAAAGAATATAAACTCGTCGGTGACAGAGAGAAATTCATGCAGCACGTCATCCGAAATCTTATCGACAACGCCATCCGCTACACGCCGAAAGGCAGCATCCATGTGACGCTGACGCGAGGAGACACGATCCGATTCTCCGTAAAAGATACTGGCGTCGGCATAACCGCTGAAGACATGTCGAATCTATTCACCGAGGGCGGCCACGGCAAGGATTCCATCAAGGTCAATGTGGATTCCACCGGCTATGGACTCTATATCGCGAAGGAGGTCACGCAAGTGCACGGCGGCCGCATTTGGGCCGAAAGCGCCGGGGCAGGGAAGGGTTCGGAGTTTATTGTTGAGCTGCGCAACGGCTCAAATAGCGCTATTTGAGCCGTTGGACACTTTCGTCACTTAACCGTCACACTCTTTGCGATATTGCGCGGTTTGTCTATGTTGTTACCGCGTTCGAGTGCCATGTAATAGGCGAGGAGCTGGAGCGGGATGACATTCATGATGGCGCTGGTTTCTTTTGTATCGGGGACTTTCAGCCAATCCGTGAATTGTTCCGAATTTTCCGGCGAAACACCGACCACTTTCGCGCCACGGGCTTTCACTTCGTGGATGGCATTCAGGACGCTCGTACGCAGCTCGTCATTCGATACGACCGCAATGACCGGCGTGCCTTCTTCTATCAGCGTAATTGCGTAATGTTTTAAGTCTCCCGCAGGAATGCCGTGCGCGTGGATGTACGAACCTTCGATGATTTTCACCATGCCTTCTTTGATAATTTGCAAATTCTGGCCTTTGCCGAGAATATAGAGATCGTCTTTACGTGCCATACGCCCTGCTATTTCTTTCAGGGTGTCGAGTGATTTTTCGTCTTTAAGGTATTTATCCATCGCCTTGGCCAGCGACATGAGATTCCGTTTGCCTTCCTGCAATTTCCCGCTGACTGCTTTCGCAACAAGGTAGCCCCACGCGATTTGGGACGTGAAAATCTTGGTCGACATAACGCAGATTTCCGGCCCGGCTTCGGCCATGAATTTGAAATCAGACATTCGGGTCATCATGCTGCCGGGCATGTTTACGTGCGAAGCGATTTTCGCGCCGCGTTTTTTCGCGAGCTCGAGCACTTCCAAGACATCCGCCGTCTCGCCACTTTGCGAAGGGGAGATGAGGAGGTCGCCTTTGCCGATGAGGTCGTAGAAATCCGAAGCTTCCGCACCGATAAGCGCGGTAGCCTTAATTTTGCCGTACACGCGCAAATAGAAGGCAATCTGAGCCGCTGCTGCACCAGCCGTGCCCGATCCGATGGTGTACACATTCTTCGCTTTCTTTATCGCGGTCGCGAGAGCGCGATACTTAGCATCCGGCTCCTTCAACAACTGACGTACGACAAAGGGCGCTTCGTGGATTTCCTTCAGCATGAAGTGATCGTACGCGCCTTTATCCACCTCGCTCCCGACGATGGCATTCGTCTCGAATTTCGGCTTCTGTTTCGTACCTTTCGCGATGTCGCGCACCTCGAGGGCACTGCCGTTCTTCGAGACCATCTGGCCGTTTTCCATGACGAGGACACTCGAGACGTATGGGGCAAAGGAAAGGACGTCCGACGAAAAATATAACTCATCGTTTTTCGTGCCGACGACCAAAGGAGAGCCGTTGCGAGCTGCAATGACTTCGCCATCCTTCGCAAGGACGATGATGGTGTTGCGGCCGGAAAGTTCTTTGAATGCCGCGCGTACCGCATCGGCAAGCTTCGGAATCTGCTTCCGCTTTTCTTCCACCAGACGAACAATCGCCTCGGTATCAGTTTCCGTATAGAACTCGTGTCCTTTTTTTTGCAGCGCTATCTTCAACTCCGACGCATTCTCCACAATGCCGTTGTGCGCAAGCACGAATGATTTATCGGCTGCGTAATGAGGGTGGGCGTTATTGCCCGTAACGGCGCCATGCGTCGCCCAGCGGGTGTGCCCGATGCCGATAGTTCCATGTATTGCGAGCGGCTCTTTCGTGACGATGCCGACCTGTTTTTCTGTCTCGATACCGTATTCGTTGAGGACCGCCACGCCCCAACTGTCGTACCCGCGGTAATCCAATCTTCGTAAACCTTCTATAACGGCGTCCGACGCGTCACGCTCGGTACCGACATATCCAAAAATGCCACACATAAGAGTGCTGTAATTATTCTGCTAACTCCGACCTTGAATGATTCGAAAGCAGACTCGTTTGCTTTTCATTTAGCCTCACCGTTACCGGCAAGATTTTCCGAAAAGCATCACGGTAGGGAGTACTACCGAAGGGTTCCCGCAGATACTCGGTCTAATGACCGGTCCGATTCCACAGTGAGATAGTAAACATCTCACGTGGCCCTTTCCTCGTTTTCCCTCGACGCCGTCGTCCTCGGGACCACACGCTTGTTATTTCGCCCAGCTTTCGTTCAAAAAATCATTACCTAGTAATCTCGTAAGAGTATAGAGAGGTCGGTATGTGCGCAAGATGAACTTGTTTGCTAGTATGGCTAAATGCAAAGGCTCTTGACCGGTCTCCAGTCCTCTGGCGCACTGCATATCGGCAATTATTTCGGGGCGCTCAAACCGTTTACCGGAATGTATGCGAACTATGAGAGTTATCTCATGGTGGCGGATTACCATGCGGTGACTTCGCTACGCGACCCGCAGGCACTCCGTCAAAACATCATCGATGTCGTGAAGGATTACATCGCGGTCGGCGTCAATCCCTCTAAAGCGGTCATTTTCCAGCAATCTCAAGTGCACGAGCATACGGAGCTTGCGTGGATTCTGGAATGTCTGGTCAGTGTTTCGTTCCTCGAGCTAGGGCATGCCTATAAGGATAAGGTGGCAAAGGGAATCGAGGCTACTGCGGGACTTTTCAATTATCCGATGCTGATGGCGGCGGACATCCTCCTGTATGACACCGATGTCGTGCCAGTAGGGGAGGATCAGCGACAGCATCTTGAATATGCGCGTGAAGCAGCAGCGAAATTCAATAACGCGTACGGCGCGACCTTCAAGGAACCGAAAGAGCTTATCCAAAAAGAGATTGCGACGATTCCCGGAACCGACGGCAAGAAGATGAGCAAAAGCTATGGCAACACCATCCCGCTCTTCGGTACGAAAGACGAAATCGCAAAGGCGGTCATGGGTATCGTGACGAATTCGTCTGAGGGGAAGCCGGAAGTCCTCTATGCTATCCACAAGAATTTCCGTTCCGAATCAGAACTCGAGGCGCCTTACACGAAGGGAAATAATTTCAAGGAGCTGAAAGACATGCTTATCGAGGATATCGAGGCGCTCGTCTCACCGATGCGTGCCAAGCGCGAGGCCATTTCTGACGATGACGTGCGCGCCGTATTGAAAGGCGGATCGGACAAAGCACACGCGTATGCAGCCAAGAAGATGAGCGACGTGCGAGCAAAAATCGGAATCACAATCTAATATGGAACGAACTCTCATAAAAAATCTGAATGCAAACATCGGCGAGACGGTGCTCGTGAAAGGCTGGGTATCGGTGCGACGCGACCAGGGGAAGATGGTCTTTTTCGATATCCGCGACCGCTCAGGCATGGTGCAGGCCGTCGCTCTGCCGAAGAGCGATGGTATCGAGACGGCAAAGAACACCAATCTCGAATCGGTGGTCGCTATCGAAGGGAAGGTGAACGAACGCCCCGAGAAGAATAAGAACGACAAAGTGCAAAACGGTGATATCGAGCTCGAGATCTTTTCGCTCACTATCCTCTCGCAGGCGGAAGTGCTGCCATTCGATATGTCGCTCACGGGATTCAATCTCGATCTTACGACCGAACTCGACCATCGTGCGCTAACTCTGCGTCATCCGCGCCTCCGAGCGATATTCAAAGTGCAGGCCGTCATCATCGATTCGTTCCGCGAATACATGAAGCAGAACGAATTCTTCGAATTCCAGGCGCCCGCAATTGCTCCCGCGACCGCTGAGGGCGGTGCCGAAGTATTCGAAGTGAAATATTTCGAACATAAGGCGTTCCTCTCGCAATCTCCGCAGCTCTACAAGCAGATCGTCATGACCGCCTTTGAGCGCGTCTTTTCCGTCAACAAAGTATTCCGTGCGGAACCTTCTGCAACCACGCGACACATCACCGAAATCGTCTCCTTAGACGCAGAAATGGCGTTTATCGATTCGTGGAAGGACGTCCGCGATATGTCGGAGGCAACGGTGCGATTCATCCTGAAGCAGGTCGAGGAGATATGCGCTGACGAACTTACACTCCTCGAGGCGACGTTGCCAGTGATGATTGAAAACACGCCGACGCTCTCGCTCACGGAAGCACTCGAAAAGCTTGGTGCACCGGCCGACAAAGATCTGAATCCGGAACAGGAGCGCCGCTTGTGCGAAATAATCAAAGAAGAGACTGGTTCGGATTTCGTGTATGTCTACGGCTATCCGACACGCCTGAAGCCGTTCTATGTGTACCCGAATCCAGAAAATCCAGAATTCAACGAAGGCATGGATCTCTTGTGTCGCGGTGTGGAATGGCTCTCGGGCGGTCGTCGCGTCAACGAGTATGCGCAGCTCATGGAGCATGTTGAAAAATGGGAGATGGACCCAGCGAAAATCGAGATGTTCCTCGAAGCATTCCGCTACGGCGTCCCGCCAGAAGGCGGTTTCGCTCTCGGAGCAGAGCGCATGACCATGCAGATCCTAGGTCTCAAAAATATCCGCGAAGCGACCATGTTCCCGCGCGATATGAATCGTATCGATGGCCGACTTACGACCGACGAGGCATAGTACAATTCGGTAATGGCTCCTGAATTCACGATTGAGAATGATCATTTTCACGGTGAGACGGGGGCGGGGCCCCGTCGCAAGGCCGGAGCGCGGCGGCGCGAGGCGGGGTCGCGCAATTCGCCAGCAGGCGAATATGCGTGATGGAGGCTCTTCGTACATCGGATACAATTACCGCAATGGATCAATTTTCTTACGAATCGGAACATTTTCACGGACCGCTCGAAACGCTGCTCGATCTCATCGAGTCGCGCAAACTCAGCGTGTCGCTCGTCTCGCTTTCGGAAGTCTGCGACGGCTATCTCTCATACGTTGAGAAGCTTCCTGAATTGCCGCTATCGGAGACGTCGCAATTCGTGCTCGTCGCATCAACGCTCCTTCTCATAAAATCACGCTCGCTTCTGCCATTGCCGCTCACCGATGACGAAGAGCTGTCTATCGAAGAGCTTGAGCGTCGATTGAAGCGGCTTGCGAAAATTCGCGAAGCAGCAAAGCTCATCAAGAACGAGTGGGGCAGGGCACCGCTCGCATTCGCTCGCCGATCACCGGTCCTCGCAACGATTACCGGCCTTGAGCGTCCGTCGTTCGCACCTGCCGAATCGAGTCTCGAAACGATTTTCGCCGCAGCGAGAAAACTCGTACATGCCTTACCGAAACCCGAACGAATGGTCGAAGCGACCGTCGCACCAATATTAAAACTGGAAGACGTCATCGTTTCTCTTAAAGACCGACTTACGCGAGCCGTGAAGACGCGCTGGAGCGATGTGACGAAAGGGGCTTCGCGGGGGGATATCATCGTACATTTTCTCGCTGTGCTGGAGCTGGTCCGCAACGGTTCAATTTCAACGACGCAAGACCGTCTCTTCAGCGATATACTGATTGAGTCCGACGAAGCCGGAGGACTTCCTAAGTACGGATGATTAATATGAACGACCGATCTGCACAGATTCAAGCACTCTTATTTTCGGAAGGTGGAGCTCTCAGCCTGAAGGCGCTCGAAAAAGCGCTCGGCTGCAGTGCCGAGGAAGTGCAAGAGGGGCTGGAAAATCTGGCTTCGGCGCTGGAAGGCAGCGGCCTCACTTTGGTGAGAAGCGAGACCGAAGCAGTGCTCGTCGTTGCAACGGTCGCGACCGAGGTCGTCACCAAGAAAGCGACTGAGGAATACGGCAGGGATATCGGGGATGCGGGGCTCGAAGTGCTCGCAATTCTCCTATACGAAGGCGCCTCATCACGCGCTCAAATTGACTATATTCGTGGGGTAAACTCCAGCTCATCGCTCCGGAATCTTCTCACGAGAGGTCTTATCGAGCGGTCAGGAAACCCTGAGGACGGGCGTGAATTTATCTACCGGCCGACCACCGAGTTGTTGGCGCACCTGGGGGTATCGGATAGGACAGCGCTCCCGGAATATGGTACAATTTCAGCCGAACTTTCATCATTTAAAGCAAGCCATGCCGCAGGAGACACAGACAGCCCAGGTAACCCCGCATAATGGGGAATCTACGCCGGAAAACGGTGTTTTCGAGGTGAGCACGTCTCAGCCACGATCGCTCACCGGCAAGCTGTATGGTGCCTTTCTGATGGTCCTTGCAGCCGGTTCGATGATGGCGATCGGCGTCGCCTACATCCCGGTTCCGGTGGAACCTGATGCAGCGGTCGCCGCTGCGGCAGCCGAAGTAGTACCTGATCCGTTCGAGGGCGTCTCGGTCGTCGCGAAAGCGGCATACGTGTACGACGTAACCGATAAGAAACAGCTTTTCGCTCAGAATGCCGAGGAACAGTTGCCGCTCGCTTCCATCGCGAAGGTCATGCTCGCACTGGTCGTCGACGAAGTGTTGGTCAACGACGACATCGTGGAGGTATCCAGCCGCGCACTCGAGCGCGGCGAAGGCGGGCTCAATTGGGGAGAAGCTTGGAGTATGCGCGATCTCCTGGATTACACACTTGTCGCGTCGTCGAACGTCGGCGCAGAAGCGCTCGCTGAAAAAGCTGATGCGAGGCTTCGAGAAGTCTATCTATCTGCTCCGGCGGGCGAAGCGGCCGTGTGGCGCATGAATGACCTTGCGCGAGAAATCGGACTTCAGAAGACCGAATTCAAAAACGTGAGCGGACTCGACCTTGATATCACGCGAGCCGGAGCGTTGGGTACCGCACGAGACGTCGCGCATATATTCGAATATGCCGTTTCCAATAAACCCGGCCTCTTTACCGGCACCACGCGCTCCGGCCTCTCACTCGCACCTTTGAATTTCCCGAAGCGCTACGCGAACAACACGAATTACGCTATCGCGGAGATACCAGGAATCGTCTTGGGGAAAACCGGTACGACGGATCTCGCAGGCGGGAATCTTGCGGTCGCATTCGAATCGGAAGGGCACATCATTGTCGTCGTCGTGCTCGGAGCTACAACCGAAGGGCGCTTCGGCGCCGTTACCAGACTTGTCGATATCGCACGCGGCGCTGCAGCGACCCAGTAGGGCGCGCGGTGCTATACTCGCCGTATGCTTTCCGACGTGGTTCGGGTCCTCGTTCCTGCCGGTATGGCGTTCGCAATCGGTATCGGCTGCGCGCCGATTCTCACGCACTACCTCTATAAATACAAAGCGTGGAAGAAGAATCCTGGAAAACGCGCGTACGACGGCACGGTCGCTGAGGTCTTCAATAATCTGCATCTTGCACACGAAGTCCGCGCGCCGCGATTCGGCGGCATCGTTGTCTGGGGAAGCGTGCTCATCACGACTGCGATGGTCTCATTTGTCGCGCTCCTGGTACCTTCGCCAGCGACCGAGTATTTCAATTTTTTAAGCCGTAGTCAGACGTGGGTACCGCTTGCGGCACTTCTTATCGGTGCGGCTGCCGGATTCATGGACGATCTCCTTATCGTCCGGCGAGACGGCGAAGGCTTGCGGCTGCGCTGGCGGCTTGCGCTCGTCGTCGTACTATCCTTTGCAATCGGCTGGTGGTTTTTCGATAAACTCGAAGTGACCGCGCTCAGTATCCCTTTTGATGGGTCATTGGAAATAGGCTGGCTCGTCGTTCCGTTTTTCATTGTGGTCTCGCTCGCTCTATTCGCGAGCGGTGTCATAGATGGCATCGACGGCCTTTCAGGCGGCGTCTTTGCGTCGGTCTTCGCCTCGTACGGCATCATCGCTTTCGTGCAGAACCAGATCGATATCGCCGCGTTCTGCGCGACCGTGGTCGGCGGCCTTCTGGCGTTCCTCTGGTACAACATACCGCCTGCACGCTTCTATATGAGCGATACCGGCACCATGGCGCTTACACTGGCGATTCCCGTCGTCGCATTCATGACCGACGATCTCGGCGGCGGCGTCGGAGTCGCGGTACTTCCGATTATCGGTATGCTGCTCGTTGTTACCGTAGCGTCCGATATTCTTCAGCTCATCTGGAAGAAAGTATTCGGTCATAAGCTATTCCGTATCGCGCCGCTGCACCATCATTTCGAAGCAATCGGCTGGCCGGGGGAGAAGGTGGTCATGCGGTATTGGGTGCTTTCTGTCGTCTTCGCGTTTCTTGGCGTCATCATCGCCATTACCGGCGCATGAAAGGCAGAGTAGACATGGTGCTGGCGGGCACGATCCTTGCGCTAATCGTAGGCGGGGCGCTCGTGTTCTCTTCGGCGGCACTCGGCCTTTTGGCGCGCGGTTCGACGCATATCTCGTCCGTCGTTTTCAATCACTTCGTGCTCGGCATCGGCCTCGGTCTTTTTATAGCCGCGGTGGCTTATATCATCGACATGCGCACCTGGCGCGCGCTCGCGCCGTATCTCTTCGGCGCATCGCTTGTCGCCACCGCACTTGTTTTCATTCCGGGTCTCGGATTCGAACACGGCGGCGGGAGGCGCTGGATCGACCTTGGCTTTACGACCTTCCAACCATCTGAGCTCTTGAAGATCGGAGCCGTCCTCTTTGCGGCGTTCTATTTCTCGCAGATGCGCGAAGAGACGGGCACCTGGCGCGGCATTGCCGCCTTTCTCGGCATCATGGCACTGCCGATCTGTATCATGCTTTTGCAGCCTGATTTCGGGACGCTCGGCATCATCACGATTTCGGTGTTCTCGATCTTCGTTGCGGCAGGCGCTCGCGCGCGTGACATCGGTGCGATCATGCTCGCTTCTATTGTAATTCTCGGTTCGCTCTCGCTCACGCCGCGCTATAGCTACGTCTACGAAAGAATCGACACGTTCTTCAATCCCGCCGAGCAGAATGCGCTCGGTGACGGATTCCAGATACGGCAGTCGCTCATCGCGATAGGCTCTGGGGGAATCGCGGGGCGAGGTTTCGGTCAGGGTGTGCAAAAATTCACGTACCTTCCGGAACCGATGGGGGACTCTATTTATGCGGTGCTTGCGGAAGAATTCGGGTTTCTCGGTGGCACTACTCTCATCGGCCTCTTTCTCCTTCTTGCTATCCGCGGCTATGCGGTGGCGGCGCGCGCACCCGATCTTTTTTCGGGCCTCTTAGCCGTCGGGCTTTCCACCTATCTGGCGGGGGAAGCGTTCATCAATATCGCCGCGATGCTCGGCATGGCGCCGCTCACGGGTATCCCGCTTACTTTCATCAGTCAGGGCGGCTCGGCGATGCTGGTTTCGCTGGCTGCAGCCGGCATACTGCTCCATATCTCGCGCCGTACCAAGAACGCGACCGCGTGATACACTTTTCCTCATGAAAATAGTCCTCATAGGAGGCGGCACCGGCGGACATTTCTACCCGCTCATCGCCGTAGCAGAGGCCATTGAAGCTCTCTCAAACGAGAAGCGACTGGTGGAGCCGCAACTCTTTTATTTTGGTCCAGAGCCGTTCGATCCGCTTTCCTTGGTAGAGCACGATATCGAGCACCGATACGTCGGGGCCGCTTCCGTGCGTAAGGACGGCCAAACCAAGCCTTTCGGCTTCCTACGGGCCTTTTTTGCCGTTTTTGGGGCCTTTCCGCAGCTCTTCTCGGTCTATCCTGATGTCATATTCTCGACGGGGGGCTATGCCGCCTTTCCGACGCTCTATTGCGCTCGGATACTCCGCATCCCGGTCGTGATTTATGATGCCGATGCCAAGCCTGGGAAGGTCTCGCTGTGGTCGGCGAAATTCGCACAATGGATCGCGATCGCGCATCCTGACGCGGCAAAAGCATTCCCGGAAAAATACAAAGCCAAGATGGCACGAACGGGGCACCCGATTCGTCGCGAAATCGAGACGCCAGCGCGCGAAGGCGGGCACGAGTTCCTCAAGCTCTCGCCGGACGTACCGACTATTTTCGTCATGGGCGGCTCGCAAGGTGCACGCTCGATAAACGAAACGGTGCTTGATGCGCTGCCGACGCTCTTGCAGTCGTACAATGTCGTGCATCAGACAGGCGTCAATAATCTCACCGAAGTGAGCGGCATCGCGAGCGTCTCTTTACATGATATGCAGCACCAGGACCGCTATCGGCCATTCGGACTCCTCAACGCGCTCGCGCTTAAGATGACTGCAGGCATCACGTCGATCATCCTCGCACGCGCCGGCAGCGGTACTATTTTCGAAATCTCGTCGTGGGGAATCCCGGCGATACTGGTGCCGATCCCGCTCGATGTCTCGCACGATCAGACGGAGAATGCATTCTCCTATGCGCGCAATGGCGCTGCTGTCGTCATCGAACAGCGCAACCTCTCCCCGCACATCCTTATTGCGGAAATCGAGCGCCTGATGCACGACACCGAGTTGCGCGAAAAGATGATTGCTGCGGCGAAGCAATACTCGCGACCGGAAGCGAGCCGCAAGCTTGCGCAGATTCTCCTCGAGACCGCTATCGCGCACGAACCCCGTTAGAAAATCATTCTGCATATGCAATATAATTTTATCAGTCTAAGAAAAGACGCGCGTCACTCAAAATTTGCGCGTCTTTTCTAATGGGGCGAACCCGTATGACGCCCCGTGTGCGCATCGCCCCGAGCCCGACGGGCTATTTCCATTTCGGCCTCGCGCGGACCGCGCTCTACAACTACCTTTTTGCAAAAAAGACCGGCGGAGAGTTCATCCTTCGCCTTGAAGATACCGACAAGGCGCGTAGCACGAAAGAATTCGAAGAGGATATCTATTCCTGTTTCGATTGGCTCGGCCTCACGTTTGACGAGAAATACGTGCAGTCAGAACATGCTCAGCGTCACGCGGAACTTTTGAAATCGCTAGTCGAGACCGACAAGGCATACATCTCGAAGGAGCCGCGGAAAGACGATCCGAGCAGCACGGTCGAGGTCGTGCGCCTGAGAAATCCCGGACTCACTATCACGTTCAACGACGTCATCCGCGGGGACATTTCATTCGATACGACGGAATTGAAGGATTTCGTCATCGCACGTGCGATAGATGACCCTTTGTATCATTTTGCGGTCGTCGCGGACGATGGCGATGCGCGCATCACGCACGTAATCCGCGGTGAAGATCATATTTCGAACACGCCGCGTCAGATTCTCATTCAAGAAGCCCTCGGATTGCCACGCCCTATCTACGCGCATCTGCCGCTTATACTTGCACCGGACAGGACCAAGATGTCGAAGCGAAAGCATCAGACCGCGATGCGGGAATTCCGCGCGCAAGGGTATCTGCCGGAAGCGATGATCAATTTCACGGCACTTCTCGGCTGGAATCCGAAAACAGAGGAGGAGATCCTTTCGCTCGACCAGCTTATCGAGAAATTTGCGCTTGAGGACATCCATAAAAGCGGTGCGGTTTTCGATGTTGAAAAATTACAGTGGTTCAATCGTCAGTATCTGATGATGCAGGACGACGCGACGTTTTCAGAGACTGCCACCGCGCGGTTACGTTCTATTCAGGAGACGCGACCCGCTGGATATGAGCCAGCGATGGCAAATAAGTTGACGCCTATTTTGCGGGAGCGGGTGAGTGTCTGGAGAGATATCGATACACAAGCGGAAGCAGGGGAGTATGACTACTATTTTGCGCGACCGACACTGGATGCAAAAAAAATCCCTGATAAGAAAAGTGTTCATGAAGATGCCGCGAGACACCTCGCACATGCGGCTGATATACTGAGAGAAATGCCCGACACATTTTCAGCTGAAGAATTTAAATCGCGAATATGGGATTACGCGGATGCAGAGGGAAGAGGGGCAGTCCTCTGGCCGTTGCGCTATTCTCTTTCGGGAAAAGACCGCTCGCCTGATCCTTTTACACTTTCTGCGATTCTCGGCAAGGAAGAGACATTGGCTCGCATAGAAATCGCTCGCGCAGCGCTTGGGGGCGTATGATGATTGCTCGCGTCAGTATTTTCATCGTTCTCGCGCTTCCGCTGGTGGGATACGCACAAGTTGCCGATCAGATTCGAAATGAGATATCAGCTCAGCAAGCAGCGCTCGAAAAGTTGAATAAAGAAATCGATATCTACGAGAAAGAACTCGTGCAGGTCGGTTCGAAGAAGCAGACGTTGCAAACCGAAGTGAATTCACTCGATATCACGCTCAAGAAGACGAGCGCGCAAGTGCAAGCGACACAGAAGCAGATTTCTACTACCGAATTGGAAATCCAGGAATTGGGCGGCGAAATTCAAACGAAGGAGCAGATGATAGCCGTTGATTCCGAAGCAATTAGCGAACTCATGCGGCAATTGCATGAATTCGACGAAGCCACGTTCGTCGAAAATTTCCTTTCCAATGATTCGCTGTCCGGCGTTTGGGCCACTACCGAAGGTATCATTTCATTGCAAGAGACCATGCGCACGCATGTAGTCTCACTTCTCGGCGCCAAGGAGGCGCTGGCCTCCGATTTGGATATGACGACGGACAAGAAAGAAAAGCTTCTCGGGCATAAGAATACACTCGCCTCGGAACAGGAATCCATAGCAGTCACGAAAAAAGAACAAGCGAACCTCCTTTCGCAGACGAAATCTCAAGAATCGAATTACCAGAAAATTCTTGCCGACAAACAGGCAGCAAAAAAGATTTTCCAGGCAGCACTCGACGATCTCGAATCGAAGCTCCAATACACACTCGATCCGTCGCATATTCCACCTGCCGGGAAAGGCGTATTGCGGTGGCCGCTCGATCAGATTACGGTCACGCAGCAGTTCGGCCGTACTTCGGATTCGGGCCGCTTGTATTCATCGGGCTCGCACAACGGCGTCGATTTCCGCGCGTCCGTCGGTACGCCCGTGAAATCGGCTCTCTCGGGTACTGTGACGGGAACAGGGAATTCAGATGCTATCGGTGGTTGTTATTCTTACGGCAAATGGGTACTCGTAAAACATGGTAATGGCCTCTCCACGCTATACGCTCACTTGTCGCAAATCCAAGTGGCGCAGGGGGAGTCCGTTGGGACGAGTGCGGTTATCGGATTCTCGGGTAATACTGGCTATTCCACGGGTCCACACCTCCATTTCGGGCTCTACGCGTCCGATGCTGTGAAGGTGCGTGAGCTCGGCACGAATACGCCGTGCGGCAGAGCGGTCATTCCTGTATCGGCCCAAAGCGGGTATCTGAATCCGCTCGACTTCTTGTAAGACAGCTCTAGAATCGGTTTTTCGGTTTTCGAGGGTCAGGGAAGTCGATAACTTTGAGCGCCTCTAATTCGACACGCGACGCTTTTCTAAGGCGTCGTACATTTTTATCCGGCGCGACAGGGAAGTAATGGCTTATCGCGACTTCGGCCATAAGCCAGTCCAAGGACTCCCCCGACATAATCCATTTTTCCGGAGGATATTTTGATAGGTCGAACGGCTTCGAATATGCACGAAGCGATTTACGGCCGTCCCACAAAAAATACTCGTGAAAATAACTCATCGCGAGTTCGCGAGGTGATGCATACACCGGGTCGCGAAATTTGAGAACTGCATGATTTGTTTTACTTATCGCGCCCCAGCGATTGTTTGATTTAAAAAGCGCAATCGTGTGATCCTCATCATCATACGTGGTAGCAAAATCCATGATGAGCGGTGTGTGACCATGATATGCCAGTGCCGCAGCGGCGAACACGGCGCCTTCGAAGCAATGTGCGGTCTTTTCGCGGAAAACATCAAATGGAGAGAAATTTGACTCCCCCGATATTTCGAAATTTATCGGAAGGGTATCAAGATACGTCTGGATCTTGTCCGGAGAGTTCAGTGAACGGAAAAGAGTACGCAGATCGTTGGGAAGAACGCGACGAATATTTTCTGAGTACTGCATGGGGAATAGAATCAAGTATAACGGTGCATGCGCTGGCGCACCACGGTTATTCAAGAGCTGAATCGCCGCAAAATCCCTATAGCTATACTTCGCAAAAGATATATTGTGCGAAGTATACAGCTGGGAAACCCAGGCCGCTCTTCATCTTTCCCCTACCCTGTACGGCGTCGAAAAAAAATGAAATCATTTTTTACAAAAATGTATGTGCCACACTTTTCTGTGTCTCAGAATTTCGTAATAAAAAAAAGAAGCTCGCATTTCTGCGAGCCGCTTTTCCCCTTCCCCGGAAGGGTAGTTATCCTTTTTTGATTGCATCGAGCGCGCGCAATACTTCGAGCGGCATCGCGAAGACGATAGTATTCGATTGATCGCTCGAGATGTCGTTGATGCTTTGCAGAGTTCGAAGGTGTAAGGCACCTTCCGCGCCGGAAAGTATATGCGCAGCTTTCGCCATGTTTTCTGCGGCAATCACTTCCCCTTCTGCGCGAATGATGACGGCGCGCTTTTCACGTTCAGCTTCTGCCTGTTTTGCGATGGTGCGTTCCATGTCGCCCGGCAGCGAGATGTCTTTCAGCTCGACGGTAGAGACTTTGATGCCCCATGGGTCGGATGCTTTGTCGACGACGCCGCTGATACGTTCGGAAATCCTATCGCGCTGGGAGAGTAATTCATCGAGCTCGACTTCGCCGACCGCGTTACGCATCGTGGTCTGTGCAAGCTGCGACATCGCATAGATATAATCTTCGACTTCGAGAATCGCTTTTGAGACATCGCTCACACGATAGTAGATGACCGCGTTGACGCCGACAGAAATATTGTCTTTCGTAATCGCCCGTTGTTCGGGGACGTCTACCGCTTTCACGCGTGTATCGACCTTCTTCAGGGAATGAATGACGGGTATGACGAGGCGCCAGCCCGGCTCTTTGATGCCGGTGAATTTACCGATAGTAAAGAATACGCCTTTCTCGTACTGATTTACCTGACGAATGACGGTTATTAAAATGACGACTAATGCTATCAGCGCGAGGAGCGCCGTAAAGAAGGTATCCATCTGGCCATCCTACACCTCTTCTTATTTCTTCCAAGGAATCTGGAACTGGTCGAATTCCGGGAGGAGTTTGCGGCCGTAGAGGAGGCGAGAGACGACTTCGGCATGGGAAAGTGCGCCGGTGAGCGCATTGTGCGGGCTCGGTTCTTCGGGGATGCCGCAGTAATTGAGGACGGCGTCGAGATCGAGCGCAGAGCGCTGTCGTGCGATCGGCGGCTTAATGCCACGGTCGACCATGTGCATATAGCAGAGGGTATGCGTGTCGATGGTACGGAATGCAAACGGCCAATCGGTGTGCCCTGCCCTTTCACACGCATATTTGAGAAAATCGCGATCGAACGAGACGTTCTGACCTGCCAGCGTCTTTTCCGGCAGATCCTTGCTCCATTCGAGGAAGAGATGCACGAGGTCCGCTTCGCTTTGCTTCTTCGGGTCAGTGATTTCTGCCATCGTAAAGCCGTTTACCGCAAGTGCTTCGTCCATGATGTGCGCGCCGTCCCAGACACGGCATTCCTCGTAGAATCGGTTCGTCGGATTCGCCAGATCAAGCGCCCCTACCGAGACGATAGAGTGCTTATGCGCCTCTGTTCCGGAGGCTTCGACGTCGACAATCAGCATGCGCGTAGTATAGCGCACCTCATAAAGAATGCCCCCGCGATCACTCGCAGAGGGCAGGTTGCGTCATTTAGGGCACGCCATGAGCTCGGTCTTGGTGACTACTTCGCGTTTGATGCAATCACCCAGCGGTTTCGGTTCATGCCGAATCAACCTGCATGCATAAGGGCCGTCAGCGTAGGTCCCCTGCGGGCAGCCTTCGTCCTTTTGCACCCGCCTTTTCTCTTCTATGTAGGTGCGCGACGGTAGTGATACTGGCGGCCTTGATGGCTCACACGTGCCAAACCACACCGCCAGGAAACTACACACCGCATTCTCCACAAACATATACATACTCCCTCTTTCTATGGTGGAACGGAATTCAACCACGAATAAACTCAAGCGTCAATGCCTATTCGGAAAGTCCTTTGCAGCTCTTCGAAGGTGCGTACCCTGCCTTCTGCGCTGCTTCCTCATCGGCAAACCAGATGCGATTTTCAGGCTTTATTTGGGATGCACCGCCGCACCAGGGAAAATGATAAGCGGTACCGCTTTTTGAGGCGACTATAAGGCCTCCTGCGGCAATTCCAGCCGGTTCAGTTCTTGATTCCGTTGCCGTTACCGATACCGCTGGTCGCGCCACCTCGATGAGCGATAATCGCCCCAATCCGAAGCTGCCGATAGCGACTAGGAAAAGCACCAAAACAGGCCCTATTTCCCCTAGTCCAGGCTCTGCCCACGCCTTGCATCGCTGCCACATGTCAGGTATATTAGGGACGTCCACAAGGACTATTTTAACTTATGGCAACAACGAAAGCCGCCGGAACAGCCAAAAACCTGAATGACTCGAATCCGAAGTATCTCGGCGTAAAACGCTCTGATGGTTCATTCGTCGACATCGGCGAGATCATCGTCCGCCAGCGCGGCACCAAGATTATGGCCGGCCGCAACATCGGCATCGGTAAAGATCACACCCTTTTCTCCATGATCACCGGAATCGTGAAATTCGCTACGAAGCGTAAGACCGATTTCGACGGCCGTACGAAGGTGCGCTCTATCGTCGAGGTAACGCCGATTTCAAACTAAACAGATTTCGATACGTGTTTTCTCCCCGTAAGGGGATTTATTTATTGGTCGGACGTCGAGAATTCCCCACAGCTTGCTGTGGGAATGAACAGACGCCCTTTCAACCTTGTGCGCCCGGTGGGCGCTCCTATTCCAACAAAAACGCCACGGTAGCCGTCTTGCGTATACCCCGATGCTTGAATCGGGGTTCGACAAGGCGGCTCGTTTTTATACCGACACCACATCAACTGTGATGGTGGCTTTGTGACTGCCGAGCTCAATAACAACCGGCCAAGCCCCGGTCTGTTTAATGGGCATTTTGGGGGTGATAGCATCGGCTGGTACATCAATCCCCTGTTCGTTTAGGATTCGAGCGATATCCTCCGCAGCGACCTTCTTATACAGATGCCCTTTCTTGTCTGCATTCGCACGGACCATGAGCGTGAAATTCTTCATGCGCTCGACGATAGCGGCCCACTCTTTCTCCTGTGCAGCCCGTGCGGCGCGATTCTCGGCGACGGTGCGCTCATGACTACGCAGGACGTCGTCCGTCGCGAGCTGCGCCATCTTACGCGGAATGAGGTTGTTAAGAGCGTAGCCATCCGCCACGTTCTGGACGCTCCCCTTCGGACCAAGCCCGCCGACGTCTTTGATGAGGATGACCTTCATGGCCACCAGTATCCGCTAGTATCCCCAAGGACGCAACCCTTGTTTGTGGCCTACCGAAGAAGCTCCACGGCCTTCTCTAATTGCGGATCGCGATCTGCTTCCGCATCCTCCTCCGTAATCTCTACGATGTGATCGGGCACGATACCATCGGTCGGGATCTGGTCGCCTCCCGGCATCAGCCAGCGTGCGACGGTAATCTTCAGGCCAGTCGTCGGCGTGATTTCCACCAATTCCTGCACCGAACCTTTGCCGAATGTCGCAGTACCGACGAGCTCGGCGATTTCGTAGTGATTGAGCGCTCCCGCAAGGATTTCTGATGCCGACGCCGAGCCTTTATCTACGAGGATGACCATGCGCAGATTGTCATTGAAGACATCGTATCCGCGGCTGCGGTGATCCACGTTGTTCTGATGCCCCGCGTAATCTTCCGATACGACGACGCGACCCGTCGGAAGGAACCAGCTCGCCATATCTACGGCAGCTTCAAGGTAGCCACCGGGATTCCCGCGCAAGTCGAGGATAAGTTTGTTTGAACCCGACTCCACGAAAGCACGCAATGCATCGCGGAAGAGGCCTGGCGAATTGGAGGTGAAGCTACGGAGGGAGACCACATAAATACCATCGGGACGCATCTCCGTCTCGAGAATCGGGACATTTATAACATCTCGAACGACAGCTACATCACGCGGCTCAGACCATCCTTCGCGATACATGTGAAGTATGACTTCGGTACCCTTCTCGCCGCGGATACGGTTCACCGCAGTCGAGATATCCATGTTTTCGGTTGTCACATCATTAATTTTCAGAACTTTATCTCCCGCCTTTATGCCCGCGCGATCTGCCGGTGTGTCTTTGAGAGGAGAAACAACAGTAAGTACTTGATCTTTTATGGCAATTTCCATCCCTACTCCCGAGAATTCGCCACTCAAGTCTTCCTCGAATTGTTTCTGCTCGACGGGCGGTAAGAAGAGCGTGTACGGATCGCCAAGTGACTGCGCCAAACCTTGGATCATGCCCCATACCCGCTTTTCTTCTGGCGTGCCTTCGATAACGGGCTCGCTCGAGGATGCCGTGGTTGAAGCGACAGAAGCAGGTACGAATTTGGTATCTATGACCGACCACGCACGCCACACCGGCGAAAAGTCGACACCTGAAGGTGCTTGCTCGACGCCGATAGCTTGCGCGACTGACGCGGGCAACATGCTATTGGTAGTCGGAGAGGCTCCTGCCAGGAATCCTCCCGCGAATCCAGCAGCGCCGATGAAAATTCCGGCGACAACAAGAACGCGCACATCCTGCGGTTTCAACATACCGAAATAGTATGCCATATGGCCACCGAATGTCCTACGTTACTAGTGGAAGAAGATTGGTAGAAGAGGCGCTGTACTGCTAGGATTCGGATATGTCGGCTTTTCCAGATTTCCTCGGAGGACTATTCGGTGGCGAAGAGCGCAAGATTCAGTTCGAGCCGATCCGATTTCATAACACGCTTTCAGCAAATCCAGAGGATTTCGAATCAAAGCAACCCGGCGTGGTACGCATGTACAATTGCGGTCCGACGGTTTATGGGCCACAACATATCGGCAATCTGTCGATGTTCGTATTCACAGACATCGTGCGCCGTACGCTGGAGGCGAATGACTATTCGGTCAATCAAGTAATCAATTTTACCGATGTCGGCCACCTTACTTCGGACGCAGACGATGGCGACGACAAGATGATGAAGGGTTTGAGGAGCGAAGGTTTGGAGCCGACGATGGAAAACATGTCGCGCTTGGCACAGAAGTACATCGACCGTTTTCTCGCTGATTCGAAGATGCTCAATATTGAAATCGAGCACACTCGCTTCCCTCGAGCCAGCGCGCATATTCCTGCGCAGATAGCGATGATAGAGGAGTTGGAGACGAAAGGATTCGCCTACCCCGCCGCGGGCGGCATGTATTTTGATACAGCGAAATTCCCAGAATATGGGAAGTTGGGGAACATCAATCTTGCAGGGCTGAAAGAAGGAGCGCGTGTCACTGCTGCCACCGACAAACGCAATCCGACCGATTTCCTTCTGTGGAAATCAGACGACAAGATGGGCTGGAAGAGCCCGTGGGGCATGGGGTTCCCTGGGTGGCACATCGAGTGCTCGGCGATGATTCGTGAGCTTCTGGGAGATCAGATCGATATCCATACCGGCGGCATAGAGCACATCCCGGTGCATCACAATAACGAAATTGCGCAGTCGGAATCAACGACCGGTACGAAACCATTGGCACGATTCTGGCTCCATCGGGCACACCTGCAGGTGGATGGCGGCAAAATGGCGAAATCCGAAGGTAATGTGTTCTTGCTCTCTGATATCATCGGTCGCGGATTTCACCCGCTCTCGTTCCGGTATCTCCTTCTCGGTGCCCACTATCGCCAGTCTTCGAATTTCACCTGGGAGGCACTTGGTGCAGCGCAGACGGCGTACTTGAAATTAGTGAAATTCGTGAAAGAGGCACCAGAAGGAGGCAGTGTACTTGAGAGCAACTTCGCGCGATTCATGGCTCGCATGAATGATGACTTGGACACACCCGGCGCGCTTGCGGTCATGTGGGATACTATCGGAAGCGATGCAAGCGCTGCGAATATTGGTGCCACACTCATCGCGATGGATGCTGTACTTGGTCTGCGAATGGAACATCCCGACGAAACAGCACTCGATTTAGTTCGAAAAGAACTGGGGACGAAAGTCCTCATGACCGAAGTGCCGCAACGAGTTAAGGATCTACTACAAGATCGCGAATTCGCTCGTGCCGAGCGACGTTGGTCTGATGCCGATGGATTCCGCTCGCAGATAGAGCACGAAGGCTACATCATCCAGGATTCCGCGGATGGTCCGCGACTCATGAGGAAGGGATAACATAAGAAAGCGGACCCTTTCGGACCCGCTTGTGTTTGATTGCGTCGTCTGCGCGATTGTTACTTTTTGTTGCGCGCGTCGAGGCACTTCCCTTTCTTCATGTACATGTTGGTGCCGCAGGTCGACTTCTTTGCCTTCTTGGCTTTTTTGGCCTTCTTACCTTTGGCCTTCTTCACGACCTTTTTAGCCTTTGCCTTTGGTTTGGCCTTCTGAGCCTGCGCGGATGCTTCACTGATGAAGCTTGGCACAGTGATCGGCGCGGCGACGGTCACGAAGAAAGCGAGGGCGATAGCAAGAGCAGCGATCTTCATCTGATTCCTCCAAGGTACAGTTGTGTTAGCCGGATTGCTTACCGACGCTGGCACTGTACCATAGTCTCTTTGCGACACAAGGAGGATTTCACCATAAAAAAAGCAGCCCGAATAACACTGCAATTCTCACCAAAATACGAGACTCAAATAACAAAATTGATGAGGCGATCCGGTACGAATACTATCTTGCGATAGCTTGCTCCGTCGAGCCATTTCGAGGCGGCTTCGGCAGCGATCGGCTGAACCTCTTTCTCGCTCGTTCCGGCCGGTACCACGATTTGCGCACGGGTCTTGCCGTTCACCTGTATGACGATGGTAACCGATGCCGAGACGAGTTTCTTCGCATCGTGTATAGGCCATTTTGCCAGATGGACACTGGTGCGATTACCAAGAGAGCGCCAGATTTCTTCCGTAACGTGAGGCGCGAATGGTGCGAGTGTTTTGAGGAATATCTCATAATCCTTCCGCTTGAGCCCGGTCTTTTCCGCAGCATTCACAAAAATCATCATCTGCGAGATCGCCGTATTGAATTTGAATGATTCGATGTCATCCCCTGCCTTCTTGATGGTCATGTGCAGGATTCTTTCGGTTTCCGCATCGGTTTTAGTAATCAGACGCTCTTGCAGACGCCATACGCGTTCGATGAATCGACGAGAGCCGATCATGCTGTTGGTATTCCACGCGATCGTATCCGTAAAGGGACCCATGAACATCTCGTAGACGCGAAGCGAATCCGCGCCATAGCGCTCGACGATGTCATTCGGATTGATGACATTCCCGTACCGCTTCGACATCTTTCGGCCGTCTTCGGCGAGGATGAACCCGAGGAACTCGAGTCGCGCGAACGGCTCCTTCGTCGATACCGTCTTTATGTCGTAGAGGAACTTGTGCCAGAAGCGAGCGTAGATGAGGTGGCGCACGGCATGATCCCCTCCGACATACACATCGACCGGCGCCCACTGTTTCTCTTTCTTCGGCGCGACGAGCGCGGTTTTGTTCTTCGGGTCCATAAAGCGTAAGTAATACCAGCTTGAACCTGCCCACTGCGGCATGGTGTTCGTCTCACGTTTTGCCGGCTTCTTGCAGGTCGGGCATTTCACGTTCACCCATTTCTCTATTCCGGCGAGCGGAGACTCCCCTGTTCCGGTCGGCGCATAGTTTTTGACGTCGGGAAGCTTTACCGGCAAGTCTTTGTACGGTACGGGTACGGCGCCACAATCTGCGCAATGAATTATCGGAATCGGCTCGCCCCAGTAGCGTTGTCGCGAGAATACCCAATCCTTGAGCTTGTACGATACCTTCGGCATGCCATAGCGTGCGGCGATTTCTGCACGGGCGTCATTGGAATTTCTCCCATTAAAAGCGCCGGAATTTATAAGCGAGCCTTCGCCGACATACGATTTCGTCTCATCGTCGCGAGCAATGACATCAACGACGGAGAGCCCGAATTTCTGCGCAAAGGCGAAATCGCGTTCGTCGTGAGCGGGCACCGCCATGATGGCGCCGGTGCCGTAGTGTCCAAGGACGTAATCAGCGACAAAGACCGGAATCTTCTTTCCTGTCGCCGGATTTATCGCTTCGACGCCGTGGAGCTTCACGCCGGTTTTATCGCGATTCTCTTGTCGCTCGATCTCGGTTTTCTTGCCTGCAGAAGCGACATATTCCGCGACATCTTCGTTATTCGTGAGTACGGTCTTGTGCCCGAGCGCGAGCTTCATCCATGGATGTTCGGGAGCCAAGACGAGATAGGTAGCGCCGAAAATCGTGTCGGGACGGGTCGTGAAGACGCGAATCGTCGGGCGGAGCCACATGAGGACGTCAGGCTCTTTGTCGGCAGTGAAATGTTCTTTGGCAGCTTTAGTCTCGACAAGTCGCGCGTCGAGTTTTTGTGCGAGCTTTCGTAGATAGTTTGCCCGATGCGTCTCTTGAACATCTAGAAGTACGGTCCGGTACTTCGTAAGCGATCTGATGAGAGAGAAATCTATATTCCAATCAAACGTCCGATGAAATGGTTTTTTGCCGGCGTCGGGCAGACCTGTTGCCTCTCGCGCGGATTCAGGATCCATGGCGGGTGCAATAAGCACGAGCCCGGCGATGTTCTTGCCGTGCTTCATCAATGCCTTGAGTGCGACGATGCCGCCCAAGCTATGCCCGACGACAATGGTGTTTTCATCCCATTCAGTTGCTTCGAGAGCCGCTGTAACTTGCTCCTCTTCCCTCGGGTTACTCGAATTTGGAAGCTCCGGAATGATAACGGTGTGTCCGAGTGCTTCCAGATTTTCACGGTACCAATGATTACGCGGCCTATCTGCGCCGCTTTTATACCCGTGTAAATAGAGATACTTATATTTTTTCTCGCGGGTGATTTCTAGTGGAAAATCCATTTCCGCTCCTTCGCTGCGACCGATCCAGTTTCGCTGTTGCTCTTTGATATGCTCTGGCCACTGCAAGAGATCGAGATCCTGGAGCATCCTATCGGCATAGGCGGTAATTTTCAGCACCCATTGCGGAATCGCACGCTTTTCTACTATCGATCCACAGCGTTCGCACGCGTTGCCATCTAGGTCCTCGTTGGCGAGGCCAGTCTGGCACGAAGGACACCAATTGATCGGCTCGTTCGATTGGAATGCGAGACCGTGCTCATAGAGCTTGAGGAAGATCCACTGCGTCCATTTGTAGTACGCGGGGTCAGTCGTGTTGATTTCACGTGTCCAGTCGTAATCAAAGCCGATGTTGGCAAGTTGCGATTTGAAGTTCTTGATATTCTGCTCGACTGCTTTGCGAGGATGGACTTTATTCTTGATCGCGAAATTTTCGGCCGGCAGACCGAATGCGTCCCAGCCCATCGGATGCAATACGGTGCGCCCTTGCATGCGCTTGAAGCGGCTGTAGATATCCGTCGCGATGTACCCCTTCGGATGGCCGACGTGCAAGCCTTCGCCCGACGGGTACGGAAACATGTCCAAGACATACGTCTTCTTACCGGTGTCTTTGGTGCGGTAGATACCCTTTTTTGCCCATTCTTTCTGCCACTTCTTCTCGAGTTTTTTGTGGTCGTAGGCTTTCATTCGGATAGCCTATCACGAAGAAAACCCCTGCGCATGCAGGGGTTTTCAGGAGGTTAGACGTCTTCTAGAAAACAGGTTTGCCGTATGGTGGATATCGCTGAGGGTCGATGGTGCGATCGAAGCAGTGTTCGCCTGCGTCATGCTGCCAGTTCTCCCCTTCGACGCCATAGACATCTATCGGGCGAGATATTGATGGATCGCCACCTTGTGATTCGGCGTTGAATTCCGCACAGACCCTGAATGAGAGTTCGCCGGTGCGTTCATAGCGGTATTCTCCGCCCTGCGGGTCCTTCGGCATCGTCCATCCGCTTAGGGGGTCTGCGAGCTCATCGACATTCGTAGGAAGCGATTCTTTCTGTTGGAAGTAATTCACGACTTGGTACTGGATCGACTGAAGGTCGCTCACTTTCTGTGAATCGAATCGGTACAAACGCACTTGCGCCGGAGAGCCCATGATGAAGAATCCGGTCGCGATGGCGAGAATGACCGCGATAGCTGCTCCGTACGATACCAATCGAGCGCGGTCAGGATACTTCGTCCAGTAGCCGCGGAAATCTGCGAGGAAATGCATAAAGACACCGGCAGCCACGAGGAGGAGCACCGCCACTTTGAGGACGAAACGCATCGTAATGTCCCCGCCGAGGAAGTAATTGATGAGCGTGATGAGGTCCCCTACCACTGCAAGCCCTGCGATGAATATCGTAAGGACGAGCGCCCATCGACGGATCCAGAGATCCGCTTTCGAATGATCAACTGCGATATCACGGCGGATGTAGCGGAAGAGCAAAACCGCTACTGGCACCATGACTATGAGCGTAGCCATGGCAAAACGGATGCCACCGGAGAATGGGTCGGAATAGTAATACGCGAGCGGGTCCGGGAAGGCGTAATTGATGTATTGGAATAAGAGCGCCAAAAAGGCGAAAACGCTCGAATAAAGGGCGATCATCGCCCCTGCCCAGAGGAAGAAGTCCTTAGGGGTGACTTTAGGGTGGTTCATGTATGAAGCGTAGCGCGGGCAGGGTATCTGCACAAGGCGTTATTAACGTATGTTCATTTTTCCAAAAAGACCGTTAACTATGGAAAAATTCCATCACGTCACCGTCTTGGACGACATACTCTTTTCCTTCGGTTCGAACCCACCCTTTTTCGCGAGCTGCTGCCCACGAACCGGCTTCAAGCAGCTTCTCCCACGAAATGACCTGCGCACGGATAAATTTGTCTTTAAAGTCGTTGTGAATCGTCGCTCCTGCTTCTGGTGCTGTAGCACCTCGCTTTATCGTCCATGCGCGGGTCTCTTTCTCGCCCGTCGTAAAAAAAGAAATGAGATCAAGCAGATGGTAGCCGCCTTTGATGAGGTCATCGATACCGTCGCTCGAGACGCCGAGTTCGCGGCGGAAATCCGCTCGTTCGTCGCTGCCGATATCCGAAAGCTCGTTCTCGACTCCCGCGTCGACGAAGACATATTCGGCCTTTTCCGTTTCAAAATGGCGCTCAAGTGCCTTCCAACGGTCGCTGTTTTCGGCATCGACGTTTACGGTGCCGCTTTTGCGGTTCAAGACATACAAGAGCGGTTTTGAAGTAAGTAGGTGCATGCTTTTAACGAATTCGTATTCTTTCTCATCAAGCTCCACAGTGCGCGCCGCTTTCCCGGCTTTTAAAGCGGGCACGATTTTCCGCAGTACGTCGCGTTCAGCGACAAGGAGCTTCTCACCATTACGCGAATCGCGCTCGAGTCGCTCAAGGCGTTTTGCTGCCGATTGTTCATCAGCGAGAACGAGCTCGAGATTGATGACCTCGACATCGCGCAGCGGATCCACATCCCCGTGCACGTGGTGGATGTCGTCATCTTCGAAGAGCCGCACGACTTCGGCGATAGCGTCAGTCTCGCGTATATTGGTGAGGAATTGGTTGCCGAGACCCTCGCCTTCCGCAGCGCCTTTCACCAATCCGGCGATATCGACGAATTCGACGATGGCCGGCACGACCTTTTGCGACTTCGACATCTCCGCGAGCCTATCCAGACGCATATCAGGCACTGCGACGACGCCGACCGATGGGTCGATGGTCGCGAAAGGATAATTAGCGATAAGGACACCTTTCTGCGTCAGTGCATTAAAAAGCGTGGATTTCCCCACGTTTGGCAGACCGACGATACCGATGGAAAGCGACATGTCGCGATATATTGACACAAATTCCGTGCCATGACAATCGTAAGCGCAGGCACTCGATCCATATTTTCGAACGTTGAATACGACATTTTCACGCATCGCGCTCTGACACGCTGCTTCCTGCTTTCGGCCTACACCGCACCTACGGTGATTTTTAACACAAAAACAGATGCGGCCGCATCTGTTTTAGTGTGTACGCACCTGTTGATACGTTACTATTTTCGTTTCGGTCTTTCTTGCAGTTTCTACTGCGGAAGCGGGCCACCATTTGGGCACGCGCCGGCCGTGTCGCCGTGGTTGAGGTGTGCTTGAGCTGCAGGAGATGCAATCTCGATTGTCTTGCCCTTGTGGCAAACCAAAACCTTCTCTTGTCCGTAACCTGCGTGCGCAATATTTACGAACGAGGCAGCTGACCCAGCAAACGCAAATGCGACGAGCACACCCGCAACGATGACTCCTCCCATTGTTTTTGTGATTGTCATGTTGTTGTTTGTTATCCCTACTAATAAACCCGGGCTTTTAAGTATACGAGAAATACATGAATAGCAAAGGAAACTGCTCCACTTCATGAATAAATTATCCGGTTACAGAGCAGGCGGAATTTTCTTCAGCACAGTAGAGGACGATATATACTCGTTAGCAAGCGTTGGCATAAAATCCAGAAGAGTTTGTTCGGTGTGCGCATGAGTACCCGTGAAGTGCGTCCAACGGATCATACCCTCTTCTGATCGAGGAATAGCAGGATTCGAAATGATGATGATATGAGAAATTCCACGCTCGCGTAACGCCGTGTAATTTTCTACCTCGCTCTGCTGCGGCATCATCGTGACAAACGCATCGATGTCCCGATATGCCGGATTAATCTCCTGATCTGACACATTCCCTATCTCGATCCCACGTCCGGCGATCACGCGATCGCCGAAAAAGTTTCGTGTTGGATTTGCAACGACGCGATTATCGGCAAATGGCAGAGAAAAGTAACCGTGCCACGGCAGCACCAGTACACGCTCAGTATCCGGAAGTCGATCGATAATTTCGCGTATCGCAAACCACTCGGGTGGATACTGCGCCGGCGGCAGCTGCCCGTTCATACCTCCCCAAAAAAAGAGGCCGATTGCTGCGGGAATGACGAGTATCGCACTCGACGCAAACGAACCGACTCCTGGTGCGTATTTTGAAATACATTTCAGAAGCACCTGCGCGCCCATGCCAGAAGCTATCGCATACATAAGCGCGAGCACGCCAGCAGCCTTATGACTATCGCGTAAGCCTTCCATTAAAGGCAGGTGCTCGTACAGAAATGCGTTGAACGCGTACGCCGGGGTATCGGATAGACCGAGAGCAATGACATATGAAAAAACACCAGTAATGCAGATAAGCAGCGCTTCAAATCTTTTGCCGCGCATAAAGAGGTGTGTTATACCCACCACGCTCAGAATCGCTACTACGAAAAATGCGCCCCAGAAAATAATGCTGTCTTGCGGCCACACGAAATAGTATCGCCAAGCATGGTCCTCTCCCCAGAATCCCCCGAGTGCAGCCACATTGAGTAAAACACCCATAACGCCATTGCCGCTTGCGGAAAATGCGCTGAAATAGCTTGGATCAAATCGGCTCTCGAGCGGACTCTCGCGCGTAAGCGCAGGAATAAGCCACCACGAGCACAGAGTGAGCACTGTAACCACTGCGAGCGCTCCGTGCGCTACGTAGGAGCGCAGAAGCGCTCGGTCCGCGTTCCAAGCGTTAAGCGCATGCGCCGCGGCCCATACAGTGGACATGAGTATTGCTAGGTAGAAGAAATGAACCGAAAACAATGACACGAGAAAGAGCGATCCTGCAAGCCATAGCGCCGAACGTATCGAACGTTCATCGAAATAACGCATGAGCGCGTACAGAACACAGGGCAGAAGCGCGTAGCCCACAAGAAGCATCCATTGCCCCGCCAAGATGCGCGAATACACAAACGGATTTAGCGCGTAAATTCCGGCTGCAAAAAGCCGCGCACTTGAATCTTGAATGAATGGCAAAAAGCGCCACGGTACGTAGAAAAGCGCCACCAGCATTCCGAGTAGTAGTATTTTTTGCACCATCCACGACGGAATAATCTGAGAAAGCAACCAAAGAAAAGATCGCACCACAAACGCATTGTTCGGTTCATCAGCTCTCCAGGAAAGCGGGACTTCGGGCGTCCACACCATATCGAGCGTCAACACATAGCCCTGAAGCAGCATGTTTCCCGCAATGAATACACTGAGTACGAATGCGCTTAGTGCGCCCCACCACCTCATAGGCCTCTATAGCGATCGGAAATTATCTCTAATACAAATAATGCCGATGAGAGCATGAGCAAGGTATACACATACACGGCAAGATTGTGCGCTTGCACATCGAGCTTGACGCTGAAGAACGCTGCCATGCCAAGCACCAACATCAGCGCAACCGTAAGGAGGATTCGCGGATCGAGCTTGAACGCCCACCAGACGAAAAAGACTGAAGTGAAAAAAGCAGTAAGTGGCGAAGCAAAAAACCACGACAGTGCCGCGAGCGTGATGAGGGAATATTTCCAAATAAGATCGAAGCGATTCGTCATGGCGATTTCAGTTCGATCATATACCGATTTCTTTCGATATGCGTCATCTGTATCTTCATTTCTTCATCTCGCGGGATAAATGCCGCGTACTCGATGATGGGCCCATGTTCCCAATCGCCGCGCTTCACGCTCAGCGTATGCACACCTGCAGTCATCGAGAGTGGTTCGGAAGTAAAGTACTGAAAATCGCTGTTGTTTACCCCACGTACCGGCTTCAGTGAGATTTGCAAACCGCTGAACGTAACCAGCGAGTGATCGAGATCGGTACCGCGGATTACGATCCTCCCTTCCGTATCAGCTGCGATTGGAATTTGAAATATGAGCTCACCGTCTTCCACCTGATAAAAATACGGGTTCATAACATTTAGCGCGGAGGTCGGAAGGTCTCTAAAATGATTATATTCGTTCCCTTCATCAAAGAGCGTGAAGTACGAAAAGGTACTTGAAAGGTAGAACGAACTATTTACCGTAGTCGAATCAAATGGCAGGCGCGATGACGCCGGGAACACGGGCTTGACAGTGCTTGAAGTAAGAATATCGAGCACGACGTCTTCCGGCCTATCGGTGAGAATTGCTCCCCGGCCTGCTGTGGCAATGCGACCGAGAAACTCCACGGTCTCCATCGGCGCGAATATTTCAGAATGTGCAAGTGAGACGAGAGGTTCATTCTCGAGGACTCGTGAAAGATCGGTAGCACTCACCAAGAGTGGTTCGGCCTGTGTGGCATGGAAGACTCTCGCAGAGTACAGATCGTATGATTCGCCATCATAAATCGGCCCGTACACATCGCTCTCATGGAGTAGTCGTGCGAGCTTTTCATCAAGTTCAGGTACGTATACCAGCCCGGGATTCCTGTGCACTGTTTTCGGCACGAGAATGTAATCAATGCCGAGATTGCCGTATAAAAATGCATCCCACCACGATTCTTCTGCGAGGATGGCAGCGTACACACGAATAGCCGCATACTTGTTCTGAGTACCTGAACCCGATCCGTAATAGAAACTCGGGTAGTTGAGATAGTAGATGAGTGTCTTATCCAGAAAGCTCGTCTCGATGTCGCCCACGACGAGCTCGCGTCCGCTTTCAAGCGAAGGGAGAACCATTAATTTCCCCGGGGGAAGTTTTTCAAGCTTCTGATCAATAGTACTGAGCTCCCCCACCGGCAAAGGCCGGAGGAAGTCATTAAAGGTGCCACTCTTGAGCGCGCCGAAATAATCCGGGCTCGCGAAAAAGAGCGCCAGAAGGGTTGTGGTGGCAAGCACGCGCGCAGGAGTAGTGCGCATCTGCGGAATACGGGCATACACCAATGCGAGCGCAGTAGCCGCCAGGAGACCTACTGCTACGAACAATATGAATTCAAATCGGTGCGGATAACGCAAGATTTGGACGAGTGTGTAAAACAATTTTTGCAGCACCGGAACGTCCAGCATGAGCACGATCGTGCTCATCGTAGAATGCAGCGAAAACGATGATGCATAGCCTGCAGACATCCAGAGCGAAATCGCGTATGTCCCGAGCATACCGAATATGGCGATGCGGAGTCGGAGCTGAGCGCGCGCGGTAGTAATTGCCGCCGCAAGAAGCGCAAGCATAGTGAGAATAATCCCAGAGAATCGTATATGAGGACTTACGTAACTGCCGTACACCGTAAGGTCCACGTGACCCGGCATATTGAGCGCAAACAGGTATTCCAGAGGGACGGATGCGTAGTAAATGATCCAATAATCAATGGGAATGGATTCCTGCAACGAGCCGCCTAACGAAGCGGTTATCGAGTAAATAAACGCGGCATACGGGACTGCGCTTAAAAGTACGATGCCACCATACATCAAAATGCGTTCGCCAAACCGTCGCCACGCAAGGCCTGCATACGTCTTCTCGAGCGCAAGAAATACGACTAGGAAGAATGATGTCGCGATATAATAGAGCACGTGGAAATGGATCGCAGGATTCAAAAGTACGAGAAGCGCGATAAAAAACACGCGCCATGCACGTGGCCGCTCAGGACTAAGAATGAGGTGAATGGTGTAGGTGAGCGCAAGTACGAACAGGCTGAACCCGAATACCAGCGTATAGAAATGCGCGATCTTTGAATACAGAACGATGAAGCCGATCGCTACCCCGGGAAACAATGAAGAATGGATCGCGATATCGGGCCGCGCTCCAAGCACGTAGCGGACGAAGTAGTACATCGAGTACACCAACATCCACAGGCTTATCGTTGAAAAAAGAACAAGGGTTATCGGCAGAAGCGCGTTTGATCGCGCCCAGGCGGTTATCGCCGAGTAAGAAACGCGCATTTCGGGCGAGGACGTCAACGGCGATTCCTGAGCCTTCATTTGATCAAAGAATTGCGTCTGAAAATCGAAGATAGGGACCAATTCTTCGCGGCTTATTATCACGCGCCCATGCCACGCATCGCCTGAAGCGAGTACCACTGAGCGAAACATGATCACCGTACTGAAAAGCAGACCCACGAATACGAGGGCGAGATAGATGCGAACGCGCTCATTCGCATGCGACATATCAGGCGAGCTCTCGTCGGACTCGTTCAAAATAATCGCGAAGCTCTTCACGAAACGCACTCGCACGCGTGCGAAGTGCCTGACCAAGTTCCCTATTCTCCATCGCACGTTCATACGCTTCAACGATCATAGCAGGTTTGACATCTTTTGAGATATCGATGGCAATATCTGAAATACCGAGGCGCTCTGCCAGTGAGCGTACTTTGATGTCATACAGAAGCGGGACGACCGGTATGCCGAGGATCGCAGCAATCACGAGATTGCATGATGCTATACGCTCGCCAAGCTCACGCACGGTTTGCGGCGCACTCACCTCCACCTGCATATCGCCCACGAGATGTGAAATCTCGTTTACATCATCATGAGAATTAAACCCGATCTGCATCGGAACGGGCACAATACGAGTATGCCCCGTACGAATGTGTCGCAGCGCCTCTACAAGCGCTAAGCGATTCGTATCACGCACTGATGGCTCTGAGACATCGTAGAGCATGTTTACGCCCAATCCTCGGCCTTCCGAGCGCTCTACAAAGACGGAGGGTTCATTTACGAATACGCAGTCGGGAACGACGAGCATATCCCCTCGCGCCCCACATTCTGTAGCAAGTTGCATAGAAGTTTGGTCGCGAAAGGATGCGAGCACCGTCGTGTTGAGCGCAATCCCAGCTAATCGCCTGCCGAATCTTGACGGAAGCGGTCCGACCCCGATATTACTCATAATGATGCGTTTACGGGCTATGTAGCGCGCGACTAGGCAGAGGAGAAGCACCATACCGAGCGATGCGTAGCGGTTGCGCCCGCTTGACACATAGAGCTCTCTCAAAATGGTGCCGCCTGCAAAAAAAACCGCATCGCATGTACGCAGGTAGTTGAGGAGCTTCAAGCGGTCACGAGTAGTGTGAAAGCACTCTATTTTGAATCGACCTGCAAACGCGCGTTCCGTTGCCTTTGGATCATACGAATTAACATAGTATGTATGTTCGCTCCCCAGCTGCGTTAAAAACGTTTGAAGAAGAATATCGTCTCCCCAATTGTACTGGCCGTGCGTGCCTAGAAGTAGAATTCTCATAGCGTCCTTGAATTACGCAGTACATTAAAGACCATATACGTGAATTGTGGCGGAAGCCACGCAAAGAAGTAGGTCACTGCGTGTATTGCATGATCGATAAATGACCTTTGGTAACCATATTTCAGAACAGCGCGATTACGTACCCGCAGCGTGGAGAGAATATTTTCTCGCAATTTTTTAGTCGTCACGGAATCAGAGTGGAATCGATACTTCAGCAGTACCTGGGGCACGTTGCCAAATTTCGCGAATCTCCCGATACGCAACGACAAATCCAGATCCTCTGCCTGGGGCAGACTCTCATCGAATACACCGGTCTTCTCTAACACCGAACGCCGTATAATGGCGGTCGGTTGAGATACCGGCGATTGACGAAGAACCTGCGCTCGGAGCTGTGCGTCATGGTGCGCATATCGACGCACACTGAGATCGCGATTGCCGTCAAAAAACAAAAGTGACCCACCAGAAATGCCGACTTCTGGATGCGTTTCCATATAGGCGAGCTGTGTAGCAAGTCGATGCGAAAGCGCGATATCGTCCGCGTCTTGCCACGCCACATATTCCCCTCTCGCGTGCGCAAGAAGCGCGTTTCGTGTTTTTGAAATGCCGAGATTTTTCTCGTTTCGTAATGCGACGATTCGCGGATTTTTGCGTGCATAGTGTTTAATAATCTCTCCGGTCGTGTCGGATGAGGCATCGTCGAGTATGAGAAACTCAAAATCGGTAAAAGTTTGCGCAAGTATGCTTTCTATCGATTCTTTGAGATGCGATGCTGCGCAATACGCCGGCATAAGAACACTGATTTTTGGAGGATTCATATTTTATTTTGACGCTTATATTCATTGCGCACCACATAGAGCGGCCGATTCTGAGTTTCGGAAAATATCTGACCGATGTAGTAGGCGAGAAGTCCCAAAGATACCAGTACTAGTCCGACGAGAAATAGATTGATGTTTGCGAGAATGGCGGGGCCTGAAAAGTTAAAACCCAAGGGCATGAAATATCGATCGATGCCCATGACGATTCCCAATATGCCTGAGAGAATCATAATGAGTAATCCGATATAGCCTGCCAAGCGCAATGGAATAAGGCTATGTGATGCAAAGCTTGATACGGCGAGTCGAAAGAGCTTGTGAATACTATACGATGCTTCGCCGTATTGGCGCTCCGGAGCCTTGAATCGAATATATTCTCGTCTGAATCCGAGCCAATCGATGAGTCCGCGGGTCATGCGCCCGCGTTCGGTGAGCGCATTAAAGCGATCTACTACTTTCCTATCCAAAAGCCGAAAATCAGTCGCGCGCGGTATGATTTCCGTCTCAGAAATAGCGTTCATCACCTTGTAGTAAATGCGCGAGCCGGCTCGTTTCAAACCCGTATCACTCGCATCATTATCCCGTACCCCTATAACAACATCCGCTCCCGTTTCCCATTTCTTGAGAAAAGCGGGAATGAGTGCAGGCGGATGCTGTAGATCTGCATCAAGACAAATCGCGGCGTCCCCTATCGCCGCATTGAAGCCCGCAGTCGTTGCGGCCTCTTTGCCGAAATTACGAGAAAATTCGATCAAACGCACCGTAGAGTGTCGCTCAACGAGCGTGCGAGCCGCTTCACACGACCCATCGGTACTGCCGTCGTCAACAAATATGATTTCGTACGCATACGGTGACCGATTGAAAATCTGTATGATTTCAGACGCTATTATCGGAATATTCTGACGTTCATTGAAAAACGGAATAACCACAGAGATAATTTTAGCAGGCATACAAAATGAGAGCGTGATTTTTACCACGCAGCTTTGTATTACAATACCTGAATCGCTATGACGGAATGATGAACACACGCGTGTTTAGCGAGTATGCTTCATGAAAATGGTGAGTCCTGCAGTTACCAGCGTGAACACTGCTGCTATGAGCCCATCTAGGGTGATGGCGAGTGGCGTCTCGTGATAAAGGAGTACGAGCACGATGTACAACACAATCCCTCCCCCCGAAATATGCAGGAGCGCGCGTGAACGAATCGCCAACAAATACCCCAAGCACACGCTCGCCCAGGAGATGATGAGCATCGATATAGAAAGCGGCAACAGTAAATATGCCCCTTCGGCATAGTCAGTTCCGAGGGTAATGCGTATCAAGAGATCAGGAACGGCAAGGCACAGTACCATTGCACTCCCCCCGATTACGGTCACATACCCCAATGCCTTTAGAAGAAGCGTACGATGTTCCTCCGGCAATTCGGGTTTGATAGACGATATGAATACGGCGGCTATCGAAGCTGTTGAAAATAGTATGAGGCGCGCAATGGTCGCGATGCCACTATATATACCCGCGATTTCCGCGCTGAAGAGACGCTTTACGATGAGTACGTCTGCTGCGTAGAGGATCGTGGTACACGCCAAAGACAAAAAGACTAAGACTCCAAATCTCAGATGATCGTTTAGCGACTCTCGCATTTCGCGTATTCGAGCAAACGGTACCGGCTCGCTTATGCTCCGTGCGTACCATGCGGCAGCGATCGAACCTGCGACAAGCCCGCCGATCGCGCCGCCGACACCGTAGCCCGCGGCGGCACACAGCATGCCGATTACCAATTTAAGAACTGCGTGAATCCCCTGTGAAAAAGACACAGCGCCGAATCTCTGAAATGCCTGCACGCGGGCAGTGTAGAAAGTCATCGGCACCGATGCAATCACATATGCAGCAAAAACACCGAACGCCCATTCGCTCTCGAACGAGAAAAAACGGGAAAGAATCGGGCTGAAAATCACGAGTAAAAGCGCTAAGAGCACGTGCGCGACCATTGCAGCAGAATAGAGCCCCGAAAGTTTCGGATGCGCCGAGTTGAGGGAGGCATGCACGATCATACGATTGAACATTGCAAGAAATACGCCAGATATAAACACGAACGAAAGAATCACTTGCACTTCGCCGAATTGCTCCACACTCAGGAGGCGGCTCATCAGCGGATGGTAGAGATAATTGATGAATGCGATCACCATCGAGCCGAGAAAAAAGACGATATTGTGCCGAAAAAATGCATCATCGCGCAAGTGTCTTAAAAATGTATGCAACATACTCTTCTCAACCTTACTATGGAAGCATCTCACGTCACAATGCTGAATGAAGGCCTGTGAAGATATGAATTGACACACATTCGAGTGCGTGCAATTCTTTACCGAGGTGAGTCGAGGGATTCACTAGATGTTCTCGTAGGAGAAAAAAATGTGTAAGCGTGGCATTAGTGCTCAAGCACCTGATATCGCGGACGATTTTCTTCGAAATCGGCCCGAGGTGGTGAAGGACTTCGCCCGTGGCACGGAGGGTGTCGCGAAGCCACTCGTCGGCATCATGCTCACTATCGTTGTCGGCATTTTCGGATACGCTTTTTTCGTCTTCTGAGCGAAGACGATCGCTGACATGATTCAACGGCGGGTTCATTTACCCGCTGTTGTTTTTATAAAAGCCCTTTCAGCGTCGACTCGTGCTTCTTCGCGACGGCCATGAACGCATCTTGATCGCTTTTCCCTGTTTTGCGCTCTGTTTCAAAATCTTGCGCGAGCTGCATGAGGACTTCAGGATGTTCTTCCACAAGCTTCATCACCGTGCCGCGCATTTCCTCAGGCACTTTGCCGAGTTGCGATTGCACCATCTTTTTAAGAAGAAATTGTTTCAACATCGCGAGAGTATACGATATTGTGCCTCGCGAGGAAAGATCCAAGACCTGTCCTCATGCTCTCCGAGGACGGCGCAAAAAGACGGCAACGTATTATTTCGCACGGGTTCCCAATTTCTTGATATGCGCCAGCCATCGCGCCTTGCGCGCATCCGGTACGTTTTCCGATGGGCCGTACCATGTCGTACCGACGGAGAAACCTGCAAACCAGAGTAATCCCCATTTCAATTGCGCATTAACGTTGCCTGGTAGTATGCGCACCATCCACGGTTGCGTTCCGCTGGCGAGGATGATGCGGGCGGTTTTTCCGCGGAACATGCGATGCCAGAACGGGCTTCGTTTTCCGCTCGGGAATTTCATGTAGCGGAAGGCGCTTCCGGGAAGCCATGCGCGGTCGAAGAGACCTTTGAGGATAGCCGGCATGCCGACCCACCAGACCGGATGAATGATGACGAAATGGTCTGCCGCCTGTACTCCTTCTTGAAAGCGCTTGAGATCCGGCTCGAGCTCCTGCATCGCGCGATACCCCTTGTGGAGGATGGGGTCGAATTGCATCTCACCGATGATCATGCGGATGATCTCGTGTCCGCCTTCTTTCGCACCAGCTTCGTAGGCATCGGCAAATGCTCCGCATATGCCGCTTTTGTCAGGATGGCCTAGCAGCAGAAATATCTTTTTCTTCACTGAAACAGTATACAGTATTCGAAGGAACGCCGTTGTCTGGGGCGTGGACATATGATAGAATCGTGGCATTGCGGCGCCCGGCGCCGTCTTTTCATGGCCAACATCAAACAATGGTATCGGACAAGTTACCCGATCGCGGTGCGTTATTGGCGCTACAGTGCCGCGCTCATTTTTCTCTTGATAATCTTAGTCGCTCTGGCGATTCGCAATGGCTCGGATGTCGCTGATGCAACCGACGAATCGCTACGCGCAGTAACGCTCATGGCAGTTGGCGGATCCGGCGGAGGTATCGCCGTGCCGACGGCCGACGGTTCCTCATACATCATTCGCGCTGAAGCAGGAGGTCGCGTGACACGCATCTCGGCGACGGGCGCTCAGATAGCTGCGGGGACTATCGTAGCGGAGCTCGACAGCAGCGCTCAGCGTGCTGCGCTGACCCAGGCAGAAGGCGTCTACGAGGCTGCGCTCGCATCTGCTGGCGGACAAGGCACGACCCAAGAAAGCGCGCGACGAGATGGTGTGCGCGAATGGTCGGAAGCGACGATAGCGACAGCGGAGACGGTCCGTACGACCATTGATGGTTATTACGGTGTAGTCCGCGGTACGCAAGGCGCAGGCGGATTCAAACTCGAAGCGTTCGGAGAGGCAAACTCACTTAATACGGCTCGTTCCGATCTTGAAGCCATATTTGATCGCTGGGAGAGCGAAAATGTGAATGCTGGTAATGCAGAGCAGCGTTTGGCTTCCCTTGCGACTGATCTCTCGACAATAGGTGGCCTCATCGATCGCATCGCGGCATTGGTGCCTCGCCAAGCAGCTTCCGACGTCTACACCGATGCTGACCGTGCCGCTGATGCAAGCGCACTGGCGGGAGCACGGGCCGCCATCAGCACGCTGCAAGCGAGCGTCGATGCTGCCAAAACAGCGATCGAACGCGCAAGCGGTTCCGGCGATGCGGGTGCACAAGCGCAGGTAAAGCAGGCGCTCGGCGCTCTTGAGGCGGCACGCGCCACCTATGCTAAGACGCTGATTCGCTCGCCTATCGCGGGCACGCTCTTGACGCGAAGCGTTGCCGTCGGCGACATCATCACGAGCGGAGCCGACATCGCTATCATTCGAGGAGTACGCGGAGAGACCGCCGCTTCCTATGCGTTACCTCTTACTGCGGTCAAATACACGCCGGCGGGAGCGTATGTGTTTACGGTAGAAGACGGTGCCCTAAAGGCTATTCCCGTCGAGACAGGGTTGGTAACCGTTGCCTCGATAGAAACAAGCGGTCTTAACGGCGATGAAATGATCGTACAGGATGTCCGCGGCCTCAAAGCAGGCCAGCGCGTCACGGTTCAGTAACCAATATGTTCCCGCTCTGGAACTTCTTTCTCACGCGACGAGCGTTCACGATTGTCACTATCGCGGCATTGCTTGCAGGAGGCGGCTACGCGCTCTACGCGATGCCGAAAGAATCCACGCCGGAAGTGGTTATTCCGGTCGGTCTCGTAACAACTATCCTGCCCGGAGCGACAGCCGCCGATGTCGAGCGCCTCGTTACCGACAAGCTCGAGCCGGTCATCCGCAACGTCGCGCACATCGACTCGGTCACTTCGACGTCCCGCCCGGGCGCATCTATCATCAACGCGCAATTCCTCCCATCAGCAGATATCGAGACCGCAATCAATGATTTGCGCACTGCCGTCGATGGAGTCCGCGGTGAGCTTCCTTCTGATGCTGAAGTCCCCGTCGTTGCTAAGCTAGATTTCCAGAACCAGCCGGTCTTAATGGTCGGCGTATCGACCGAGCTTTCCCCCACGACGCTGGCCGAACTCGGCAGCGATCTTCAGGATGAGCTCATCACGGTTCCCGGAATCGGGCGTGTCGAAGTAACCGGTGTCCGCGATCGTGAATTGGCCGTGGTCGTGAGTACCGACGCTCTGGCGACACATGGCTTGCGAGGAGAGCAGGTCGTCGCAGCGATTCGCAGTGCCAATGTCGCTGTTCCTGCTGGTTCGCTCACTATCGAAGGCGTCGATTACCCCGTGCAGTTCGAAGGCTCGCTCGCCAGTGCCGATGCGCTGCGCTCGATTCCTGTCCAGACGCCGTCCGGCACTGTTCTCCTAGGAGACATCGCTACCGTGATCGATGGGTATGAGCGCCCGACGAGCATTTCGCGCCTCTCGGAACATGGCCACGACGCCACATATGCGCTGACACTTCTCATATACAAAACCGCAGGCGGCAACATTCTCTCGGCGACGACCGGTGCTCACGAGCGATTGGATGAACTGCGCGGCACGCTCTTGCAAGGGTCAGACGTCGCTATCATTTATGACGCAGGTGACGAGATCCGCCGCTCCATCGGCGACCTTTCGACTTCAGGATTACAAACCGTTCTCTTGGTGGTCCTCATCCTTTTCGTAGCTATCGGCGTGCGTGAAGCATTCGTCGCGGCACTCGCGATACCGTTCTCATTCGTGATCGCATTCCTCGGCATGTGGGTAACCGGCAACAGCATCAATTTCATCTCCCTTTTTGCGCTCATTATCGCTATCGGTATTCTGGTGGATTCCGCTATCGTGATGGTCGAGGCGATTCACACGAATCGCGAAGAAGGCCTTCCGAAGACAGAAGCTGCGCAGAAAGCATTGCGTGAATTCAGCTGGCCCTTGATTGCCGGAACCGCAACGACCGTCGCCGTCTTCGTACCGCTTTTCTTCCTCTCCGGCATCATCGGTCAATTCATCAAATCTATTCCTTTCACCATCGTCGCCGTCCTTCTTGCATCGATCGTCGTCGCGCTCGGATTCATACCCTCGATAGCACTAAAGCTCATACAGCACACCGAAAGTCCATTTGCGCATAGACGCGAGAAATTCTGGCTCTCACTCGCCACGCGGTATCGCACGTTCCTCGCACGACTCTTCGATAGGCGCGGTCTCCAGCGGACGTTTTACGGAATCCTCGCGCTCAGCTTCGTGCTCGCATTAGCGCTTCCTGCGACGGGAATCCTGAAATCGGTGTTCTTCCCCGCAGAAAATGTCGATATCGTGTACATCGACATCGAACTTCCCCAGGCGACGGCGCTTGCCGCAACGGACGCTGTTGCGCGCGTCGTCGAACTAGAGGCCGCAAAAACGCCGCATCTCATTTCATACATGACCACCGTCGGTTCGGGGTCGATCTTCGCAGGTGATGGCATGGGGGCTTCAGGCGGAAGCAAATTGGCGACCATTACGCTCAACCTTGAGCCCGACCGTCCATCGGATGCATCAAGCGACGCGATAGCGGCGGATCTACGGACACGGCTGGCCAAGCTCGGAATTTCTGATGCAAAGCTGACGGTCGCCTCTCTTGCCGGCGGTCCTCCGACCGGAGCTCCTATCGTCGTCAAGGTCTGGAGCGATAGTACCGAAACGCTTGCTGCCGCAACAGAAACAATAGAAAACCTTATCGAAGCTACACCGGGCACTCGCGATGTATCATCTTCCCTTTCAAACGACGGCACCGAGTTGCGTATTGCCATCGATCGCGACATGGCCGCCCGATACGGCCTCTCGGCTGCTGATGCCGCCACGGCTCTGCGCGCGGCGATAACAGGCACGGAAGCGACCAAAGCGCGCATAGACGGTGACGACGTGGCAGTGCGCGTGATGTTCGATCTCAACTCATCATTCGTCAACCCTGAGGAAACGACCTTTGCAACCGCTGACGCATTAGCTCTCGTTCCCGTAGCGACCGCACGCGGCATGGTGCCGCTAGGAACGTTCCTGACCATTACGGCGGGTCGAACGTCGGCAGCAATCGCGCACGAGGATGGTCAACGCGTCAGTTCTGTTTCTTCGCACGTGCAAGATGGCGAAAACGTGGTGGAAGTAACCGATGCCGTCCGCGCTCAGGCAGAAGGCTTGCAGCTCGAGGGCGCTCGTCTCACCTTTGGTGGCGAAGATGAGGAAATCCAGCAAAGCTTTACCGAAATGTTCATTGCACTCATCGCTGGTCTCGTTCTCATGTTTGCGATACTCGTCCTCGAATTTGATTCCCTCCGCACGTCGTTGCGACTGCTCGCGGCGATTCCGCTTTCTCTCACCGGCGTCCTCTGGGGGCTCCTCATCATGGGTCAACCGCTTTCATTCACTGCTTTTCTGGGAATCATCGCGCTTGCTGGCGTCATCATCAATCACGGCATTATCCTTTTGGATTCTCTGAATAGACGAGAGCTCGATTTCCCGCACGAAGACCCGCGTGAACGGATTCTTGCAACCGCAGGTGGCCGTCTACGACCTATTGTTCTTACGACCATCACCACCGTGGTGGGCGTGATGCCGCTTACTCTGGTCTCGTCGCTCTGGGCGCCGCTGGCCTTCACGATCGCGTTCGGCCTCATCTACGGCACGGTCCTGACGCTCGTATTCATCCCGCTCTTGTCGTATCGCTATGAGATGAAGCGGCGCGCCAAGGTGCGCGCGTAGAAAACAATGCAGAAGCTCGGAATCAGTCGCCGTCCCCGCGATTGCGCGTCGTGAAGAATCGCCCGACCGTGTTTCGCTTGCCGATGCGGTCGCTCAGCATATTGCGGAAGGTCTTGAGGCTGAAATATAAAGCGATAAGGAACGCAACAGCGAGGAACTCTCGCACGACGAATGCTAGGTAGCTTTGGTCGAAGAAAAGCGAGAGCGCAAGCATCTCATAAATAACCACGCCCACTCCTGCCGCAACCGCGTTGGCGAAACTGCTCAGTTCGTTGGTCGGATTCGTGAGGGCCCCGAGAATGACAATGATGATGGCACCGCCGATCTCGAACGGCAGGATTCCCGGAAAACTTGCTGCGAGGAACGGTGCCAAGACGAGCATGAGGGCGCCGCAGCCCATGAAGATCTGGCGTACATAATCACCGTAATAGTTCGGGATAGACGGTCCGAGACGGACGGGAGAATAGGGGTTAATCGACGCTTCGTGCTCGATATGTTCCGCGCGAGAGACAGGGTCTTCGCTATCCATGTGTGCATCCTAGCATATCGCTTCATTCCTAGCCCGTCGCCTTCTTGATAAGCGCAAGAACCGTCTCTATGTCATCGGTGTCCGAAATCCCGTTCCGACGCTCGAATCCGCACCGTTCGCATTTCTGGCGCACCATATAGCCCTTTCCTGTCGAGCCTTCGATAGCGATTGGTTCCATCATCCCGCCGCAATCAGCGGCGCGATCACCCGGATCAATATCCACATGCTTGCTCCAGAGGCACTTCGGACAATGGTTGGTATAGCCAGTGCCGATCACCGAATTGCCGCAGTGTTCGCAGGTGAAATCTTCTTTGTTGCGGACAAATGTCATTGGACCGATACACTTCTTGTTATCTCGAGATACGATCCATCAGGTCGTTCACATACTATCTCGAATGTGTGTGAGCCAGCGGTGGCTGCCCACGTTTTCGTGCCTTCTCTTCCGGAACCGAACGGGCCTCCCGCAAGCGAGCCATCAAGAACCACATCGCAATACGGCGCTGCGCGCATACCTACCGAAGTCCAAGAGACCAATACTGATTGTCCGACTCGAGCGTTTGAAGGTTGGACGAGCAGTTGTGCATTCGCTTGCGGAGCTGCGTTTACCGGGCCGGGGTTCGAGCCAGTTGGCGGAACGCCGCCGGATGGAGGATACGGAGATGGCTGTGCGCCATAGCCGGTTGAACCCGTCATGCCATTTCCCAGCGAAAACGGCGACGCTCCCGCGCCTGAGAGCAAGCCTGTGGAAGGGTTATACGAGTTTTGACCGCCCAGAATCTGGGCCATATTAGGATGCAACATACCGTAATTTCCATAGTTGGGGTTACCACCCATAAGCATTGCCTGCTCCGGACTCACGAAATACGGAGAAAGCGCCTGGTACCGACTCATGTCCGGCGCGTTAGGATCGAACGTCAGTGTGAGTGCGTCAACGAAAGGTTGAACGGTCGTATTGAACCAATTAGCGTGCTGTCGTATTTCGTTCGGGCGCTGCATCGAGCCGAAATAGGCGAACAACTTGCCTTGTTGCGCAACGCGGATGAACGCCTCCAAACTGCATGATGGGCTGTTGACCATAGACCATGTAGCGAGGCCATATTCGCCTCGATTGAACTGCAGCGGCCCAAACGACATTTCTGTAGGAGGCGTCGATGGAAATCTCTGCAGAGAGCCGTCAGCGTATGTGCGTGCTATGCGACAACCAGATTCTTGCTTGCAGGTCATGACGAAAAGTCGCGCCCACTCGCGCGGATCGCCTGTAGTCACGCCGAATTGGTGGAGTCCAGAGGACGTTTGCCGATTCAGACTGGAATCTCCGAACTTCTTCACTGCGTGACTGTAGAGCCTGACGACATCGATAGATCCATCTGTTTTGATGAGCTGATACCCCCTGTCAGCTTCCAAGCAGCTGATCGCTGAAGGGTCTACCGGTGCAGCGTAAGCAACACCCGCAAAGAACGCTATACTCGCGCCCAGAACAACGCTCTTGTACATGCCATCAGCATATCATCTGATAGCAGCCGCATCGCAGTGCGATGTGAATACTCGCGAATGACTACACAAGGACGACAGCGCGTCCTCCGGAAATCTCGAGGACGCCGCCAGCTACAGTAAATTCTCTGTCAGGGTTCTCTGGCGTGCGTACGATGATCGTACCTGCCTTCAGTGTCGTGATGAGTGGTTCGTGGTTCGGCAGGATGGTCATCTCCCCTGCTGCGCCCGGAAGCGTAGCGGAAATCGCAGCGCCATCGAAAAGGCTTTCGCTTATGCTCGAGACTACGAGATGCAAGGTGTTTGCGGCCATATTCCTTTCGGTTATTCGGCGAGGACTTCGTCGATGCTGCCTTTCATGTAGAACGCTGCTTCGTCGACGCCGTCGTGCTTGCCGTCGAGGATTTCGCCGAAAGAGCGGATGGTATCGGCGAGCGAGCAGTATTTGCCTGGTTTACCGGTGAATACGGATGCGACGTTGAATGGCTGCGAGAGGAAGCGTTGGATCTTGCGGGCACGATAGACGAGCTTGCGGTCTTCTTCGGAAAGCTCCTCGATTCCGAGGATCGCGATGATGTCTTGGAGATCCTGATAGCGCTGAAGGACGCGCTTGGTCTCGTTGGCGACGCGATAGTGCTCTTCGCCGACGATATCCGGCTGAAGCGCCGTCGAGCCTGAGCTGATGGGATCGATGGAAGGATAGATACCGAGCGATGCGAGCTGGCGCGAGAGGACGACAGTAGAGTCGAGGTGCGCGAAAGAGGTTGCCGGTGCTGGGTCGGTGATGTCGTCGGCTGGGACGTAGATCGCCTGCACCGAGGTGATGGAGCCATTCGTTGTCGAAGTGATGCGCTCTTGGAGCTGGCCCATTTCTTCGGCTAGCGTCGGCTGGTAGCCGACGGCCGAAGGGATACGACCAAGAAGCGAGGAGACTTCAGAGCCTGCTTGGACGAAACGGAAGACGTTATCCATGAAGAAGAGGACGTCTTTACCGCCTTCGTCGCGGAACGCTTCTGCCATCGTGAGGCCGGAGAGAGCGACGCGAGCACGAGCACCGGGGACTTCGTTCATCTGACCGAAAACGAGCGCAGTCTTTTCGAGGACGCCGGAGTCTTTCATTTCGTGATAGAGGTCGTTCCCTTCGCGGACACGTTCGCCCACTCCTGCGAAGACGGAATATCCGCCGTGTTCGGATGCGACGTTGTGAATGAGCTCTTGGATGAGCACCGTCTTGCCGACGCCTGCACCGCCGAAAAGACCAACCTTGCCGCCCTTGATGAATGGACACAGGAGATCGACGGCTTTGATGCCGGTCTCGAAGACTTCTGCTTTGGTGGATTGTTCGGTGAATGACGGTGCTTCTGCATGGATGGAATTGCGCTTCGGATTCTTCGGTGCAGGTTTGCCATCGATCGGCTCGCCGACGACATTGAACATGCGGCCGAGAGATGCTTCGCCGACAGGAACAGAAATCGGTGCGCCCGTATCGACGACTTCGGTATCACGCGCGAGACCGGAGGTGTTCGCCATCGCGATGCAGCGAGCGCGATTCAAGCCAAGATGCTGCGCAACCTCGAGGACGATGACGCCGCCCTCGTGCTTTACTTCGAGCGCATTCTTGATGGCCGGCAATTTCTCGTCAAAACGAACGTCGACGATAGGACCGATGATCTGCGTGATGATTCCTTTCATAAAAATTAGTATATCTAAATAATGGCTAATTATCAAGCTATTTCAGGGCTTCGATACCGGACGTGATTTCAGAAACCTCGCGCGTAATCGCGGCTTGGCGGACTTTGTTGAATTTGCGCGTCAGGTCTTTCACCATCTCCTTTGCTTTGTCGGTAGCGCTCTTCATGGCGACCATGCGTGCGGAATGTTCCGATGCTTTGGCTTCGAGAAGGCCGTGGTAAACGGCGATATTCAAAAGGCGTGGCATGAGGACTTTGATGATGCTCTCGGCGTCCGGCTCGATCGTGTACGAGTTCGGGCGTGACTCATTCGCACCGATACCCGCATACTTACCCTTTGCGGGAACTATCCCAGCCACCATCTCGCTGATCAATTCCGGTGTAAGCGGAAGAATCTGACGTACGACTGCTTTCTGTTCGAATGTCGAGAGGAAGTTCATATATGCGATGAGGCAGGACGTGATCTCACCTGCCTCGTGCAGCTGAAGCGCCATATCCGTCACAAATCGCATCTCGTCTTCCGAGATGCTATCCGAAACATTCTCGTGTTTTGCGCGAACATCGTAGCCGCGGTTGAGGAAGTAATCACCGCCACGGCGGCCGAGTGCGATAAAGACGGTATTCGAGGCTGAGAGGCCGCGTGCTTCAAGTTCGCGTTCAGTCGTGCGGATAACGTTGCTGTTCAGTGCGCCCGCTAGACCTTTGTCGGAGGTGATGAGGACGACGAGCGTCTTTCCTTCCCGTTCTTGAGCCAACGGATGCATCTTGATGTCTTGCGCGCTCGAGAGTCGCTCGAGGATGGTGAGAGCTGCGGCAGCATACGCTCGGCCGCCGAGAGCACGTTCCTGCGCTTTGCGCATCTTCACTGCAGAAACAGCCTCCATCGCCCGCGTCACGGTCGAAGTCTTTTTTACGGACTGTATCTTCAGTTTGATGTGCTTGAGGGCCATATGTTATTGCACGACCTTGAATCCTGCTCTGCGCTGCTGTGCAAGCGCTTCTCGTGTTGCCTTGATGGCGCGGAAGAGATTTTCTCTGGCCTCCAGCTGATCGTCGGCATAACTGACTTTCTGTCCCGACTCTGCCCCTTGGCCCATCTGGTTAACCATTGAGGTTTCTATATCGACAAGGCTTTCCTCGAGCCGTTCGAGCTTTGATTCAAGCGCGGATACAGCGTCGTTTCGTTCAGGAATCTTAGGAGCGTCAAGAGACATATTTTAAGCGAAGAAACTTTTATGCGCGGTGCGGAATGATTCCATCGCGGAATTCAACTGTGTCTTCCCTTCGTCGGAGAGCGCACCGGTCTCACGAATACCATCGAGCACCGACGAGTAGCCGGCGTTTACATATTCAAGCCATTGCGTTTCTGCTTGCTTTACTTTCGGCATCGGAACTTCGATGAAGAGTTTGTTGACGGCAGCATAGAGGTTCACCACCTGCTGCTCAACCGGCATCGGTGAGCCGTTCTTCTGCTTGAGGATTTCAACCATGCGCTGGCCGGATGCGATGCGGTCGGCTGTCGCCTTGTCGAGGTCCGACGCGAACTGCATGAATGCCTCCAATTCGCGGAACTGCGCGAGCTCGAGCTTGAGGGTTCCGGCGACCGATTTCATAGCTTTGGTCTGTGCGGCAGAACCGACGCGGGAGACGGAATCGCCGACGTTGATTGCTGGGCGGATGCCCTTATTGAAGAGCCCGGTCTCGAGAAAGATCTGACCGTCGGTGATGGAGATGACGTTGGTCGGAATATAACCCGAGATATCGCCTTCCTGTGTCTCGATGATTGGAAGCGCGGTGAGCGAGCCGCCGCCTTTCGCATCGGAGAGGCGCGCCGAGCGCTCGAGAAGACGCGAGTGCAAGTAGAAGACGTCTCCCGGATATGCTTCGCGACCCGGCGGGCGGCGCAAAAGGAGCGAGAGCTGACGATACGCGACTGCTTGCTTGGAAAGATCGTCGTAGACGACGAGAACATCCTGACCGCGGTCCATGAAGTATTCACCGATGGCGACCCCGACGAACGGCGCGAGGTATTGCAGAGCCGCAGGCGCAGAAGCCGATGCATCAACGATGATCGTGTATCCGAAGGCGTCATTATCTTTCAGCTGCTGCATGATGCGCGCAGTCTTCGATTCCTTCTGGCCGATCGCTACATACACGCAGATCGGGCGTTTTTCCTTCGGTTCGTATTTCTGGTTGATGATGGTGTCGATAGCGACGGTCGTCTTTCCGGTCCCGCGATCACCGATGATGAGTTCGCGCTGTCCTCGGCCGATTGGAATCATCGAATCGATGGATTTGATACCGGTCTGGAGCGGCACGGTGACGGATTGGCGTTCGATGACGCCGTACGCCTCACGCTCAACCGGCATCATGGTCGGCTTCTTGAAAGGCCCCTTGCCGTCGATCGGTTCGCCGAGCGCATTGACGACGCGGCCGAGAAGTTCGTCGCCCGAGGGCACGGAAAGAATTTTTCCGGTGGATTTCACGGTCATACCCTCCTTCACACGTGCTGTGTCGCCGAGGATGACTGCGCGGACGCCGTCTTCTTCGAGATTGAGGATGAGCCCCAAGAGGCGACCTTCAGCTTTCATGGAATCTTTCAGATGCTTGCCGGCGTGTTCCTCGAATTCGACGACTTCTGCCATGACCGCCTTATCGAGACCGTCGATCGCGACAACACCGTCACCGACAGCGCTCACGCGGCCGACATTCGCGCTCTCTCCTTTCGGGACGTAGCCCTCGATCTCTTTCACGATCTTCTCGATGATGGTGGAATCCATACTTATTTTGTTGTGGCGTTTTGGTAAATGGTCATAAGGGCGCTCTTCCAGCTTTCATCGCGAAGCTCTCCTTTATCGAAAAGCTGCCAGCCGCCGATAAGTGATGAATCGACAGCAAGCTCTGCCTCTTTAGCACCGCTTGCGCGACGAGCCATCGCTTCGTCCGATTTTCGAGCAACGACGAGTACGGAACGATTTTTCTGTGCTTGTCGCTCAGCGAGACGCTCAAAAGCTCGGCCGACGGCAGGCATCAGCGCAGCTCGGCCGCTCTTTGCGAGCGCCTTTTGCACTTTTGCGACTGCATCCTTCGGCTTTTCGCCGCTCTCGATGAGTTTCAGAAGTGCCTGTGCGTATGCCTGTTCCATAATTATGTATGCTTTTCCTTGAGGATTTTCTCGGCTGCGAGCATAGCCGCGCGTGCTATTTCCTTCTCGCCTGCAACGAGTGCTTGTCGTTTAGCTTCTTCGGCTCGAGCGGCTGCATCCGCAAGGATGCGATCTGCGCGCTCCTGTGCCTGCTTTGCGATTTCGTTCGCCTGCTCTTCAGCACGCGTACGACCCGCTGCGACAAGGCCTTCTGCTTCCTTTCCAGCCGACGCCACGATGCCTTTCCCTTCGGTGTCAGCTTCGATGAGACGGCGATCTGCAGCTTCCGCCTTAATCACGCTTTCCGCGATCTTTCCACGTCGTTCGTCGATGATCTTCAAGACCGGACGATAGAGGAATCTCCAGAGAATAAGGAGGAGCAAGCCGAAATTGACCGACTGCACCAGAAGCAGCTTCCAATCGAGACCGAACGTTGCGAATAATTCACCCATATAAATGCGCGAATTAGACGAACTTGATGATGAATGCGACGACGAGCGCAAGGATACCGAGGGCTTCTGCGAACGCGATCGCGAGGATCATGTTCGAGACGATCTTGTCAGATGCTTCAGGATTGCGACCAATCGCATCCATCGCCCTTCCGCCGATAAGTCCCACGCCGATAGCCGGGCCGAGTACGCCGACACCAGCCGCGATGGCCATGCCGATGAGTTTTGCTGCTTCGATATCCATATGATTTCTAGTCACTTAATAACAATAATGATGCCGACACTCTACCATCAAAATAGGCCTATTTCTAGGCCTAATGTGCCTCCGCGCCGTGTGGCGGCGTGATGGCGATTTTGATGAAAAAGAGGGCCAACATGGTGAACACTGCCGCTTGGACGAAGCCGACGAAGACTTCGAAGGCCATCAGCGGGACCGGAAGGATATACGGGACGAAGAATACGATGACGGCAATTAGGACTTCGCCCGCGAAGATATTGCCGAAAAGACGGAAGGAGAACGAAACGAGGCGTGCTGCTTCGGAAATCAGCTCAATGATGCCGACGAGGAAATTAACCGGCGACGAGAAGTTGATGAATTTGCTTCCGTAGCGCCAGAGGCCGAGCGCGAAGATACCGGCCAGCTCGATGACGATGATGGTGACGATGGTGAGCGCGAGGGTCACATTGAGGTCGGTATTCGGTGCGCGTAGGAATGGCACGGTGTGCCCTGAAGTATCGACATAGGTGATGCTCCCCACTCCCGGAAGGAAGTGCAGCATGTTCGCGATGAAGATGAAAAGAAACAGCGTCATCAGGAGCGGAAAGTAGGTGCGGGCGTGTTCGCGGCTTCCCAGCGTCTGCGTGACGAAATCATAGAGGTATTCGAACATGCTCTCGAAAAGGAGCTGGAAACGGCTGGGGATGAGTTTTACATTGCGGCCGACGAAAATGCCGGCAATGAGAAGGAGTGCGATCGCAAGCCAGCTGGTGATGAGGGTATTAGTGATGGGAAGCCCCAGAAGCTCGCCGAATTTCTCGGCGGCGAGCGCAATGTGAATACCGCTTGATTGAGCGGCTTCTGCGGCGTGTTCCGCCCCGACTGCTGCATGTTCTTCGACGGCCATATCGGGCGCAGTATAGCCGTATTTCAGCGAGAAATCCACTCACGGATAACTTTTCCCACCGCCGCCTCTTCGCCTCGGAAACTGTGTCCCACTTTCGGAATTATGACCGAATCGAAACGTCTGGAGCCGTTATGTCTCGTAAACCAGTCGGCGATTTTCTCAGCTTTCCTGTCCGCATACTCATCAAGCTCCGCAAAGAGAGCCAAGATCGGTACCGTTACCGAGCGATACATACGGGCAGAGCGGCTTTCATCGAAATACGGGAAAATTGATTGTTCGACAGAATCCGGCGTATAGAGCGAAATAAATCGTTGTGCGGTTATGGGATGCACCCAAGCATCAGTGGAAAGAAAGGCATCTGGTAGTTTCTTTTTGAGCAACGATACGGCTTCTCGTGTCGCTTTCGTTACTTTCTTCTTTTCATTACGCTGAGTCGCAACACCAGTCCAATCGGAAAGCGGCGCCAGAAGAATGATGCCCTTCACGCCATTCTCTTTCCTCTTGTGCGCCCAATAGATAGACTTCTGACACCCTGTCGAGTGGCCAGCAAGAAAGATCTCCGTAGCGCCTGCTTTCTTTGCGTAAGAGATAGCCCCGTCGATGTCATCGACACTTTCAGTGAAATGTTCGGCACCGCCGCCAGAAAGAAATCTCTTTTCGCCACGCGATACTCTGGAAACGGTCGCACTGCCACGATTATTGAAGGTTATGACCGCTGTAGACTCGTCTATCAGATGATCGACAATCGCGAGACGTGAGAACGCAGAGCTCGAAAGCCCGTGAATCCAAATAATCGCCCGCTTCGGCTTTTTAGGCCCAAACCACAAGCCGTTCAATGCGAATTTCTTCGGCGTGACTATTTCGATAACGTACGCTGCGCGCATACTTAGGTACCGTGCTGCCAGCCTGAGAGGTAATCTTTTTGTACTTTGGAGAGGGTGTCCATATCCACGTGCATCGAGGCAAGCTTGAGGTTTGCGACATCGTTCTCGATTTCTATCGGCACATCGTACACAGCTGCCGGCATCTGCTTTTTTGCGATCCACGCGCTTGCAACAGCCTGCGTGGCGAAGCTCATGTCCATGACCGATGCCGGATGCCCTTCCGCCGCTGCGAGATTCACGAGGCGGCCTTCGGCGAGGACATAAATCGTCTTCTTGCCGAGGTCATACGCATCCACGTTCGGGCGTACGGCTTTCGTGATTTTCTTGGCGAGTGCCTTTAAGTCATTGAGATTGATTTCCACGTCGAAATGCCCCGAATTGCAGACCATCGCGCCGTCTTTCATTGCTTGGAAATGCTTTTTGGTGATGACATCCGTATTTCCGGTCACGGTGCAGAAGAGATCTCCCTCCTTTGCGGCTTCAGACATCGGCATCACGCGGTAGCCGTCCATGACCGCTTCGAGCGCTTTTATCGGGTCGATCTCGGTGACGATGACATTCGCACCCATGCCGTCGGCACGCATCGCGAGGCCTTTGCCGCACCAGCCATACCCCGCGACAACAATCGTTTTCCCTGCAAGCAGTATGTCGGTCGCGCGGATGATGCCGTCGAGCGTTGACTGGCCGGTGCCATAGCGGTTGTCGAACATGTTCTTCGTCTTGGCATCATTCACGGCGACGACGGGAAATTTGAGCGCGCCGTCTGCCGCCATGGCGCGCAGGCGTATGACGCCCGTGGTCGTTTCTTCGGTTCCGCCGAGGATCTGCGGGATGAGATCGGTATGATCCTTGTGAATGGTCGTGACGAGATCGGCGCCGTCGTCCATGGTGACATGTGGCTTGCGTGCGATGAGTTCTTTGATGTGTTTGAAGAACGTCTTCGTGTCCTCGCCTTTTATAGCGAATGTCGGGATGCCGTATTCGTGCGTGAGCGCCGCAGCGACATCATCCTGCGTCGAGAGCGGATTCGATGCTGAAAGATAGACTTCGGCACCGCCGGCTTTCAGCGTGCGGACGAGATTCGCCGTTTCAGCCGTCACGTGGAGGCACGCAGCCAGCACCTTCCCTTTCAATGGCTTCTCTTTCGCGAAGCGTCGGCGGATTTCCGCAAGAACGGGCATATCGCGGTCGGCCCATTCAATTCTTTTAACCCCCGAAGCTGCGAGTGACTTATCTTTGATGTCGTTTTGCATCACGCGAGTATAACTTAGGCTTGCGGGTTCACCAATTCCGCGAATCGTTTCCGCACCCTTTCTACTTTCGGCTCGATGATGAGTTGGCAGTACGGTGCTGATGTGTTCGTTTTGAAATAATCTTTGTGATAGTCCTCTGCCGGGTAGAATTTCTCGAGCGGAAGAATCTGCGTAACAACGCGAGAACCGTCCGTCAGAGATTTCTGCACGTCGTCAATCATCGTTTCTGCAATGCCACGTTCCTCGTCGGTCGAATAGAAAATAACCGAGCGGTATTGTTCCCCGACATCATTCCCTTGCCGATTGAGTGTCGTTGGGTCGTGCGAACCGAAGAAAACGGTCAACAGGTCCTCGTACGAAATGATCGAAGGGTCGTACGAGACTCGTATGACTTCCGCGTAGCCAGTATTCCCTTCCGATACTCGCTCATATGAAGGATTTTCCATCGCACCACCCGCATAGCCGGGTTCCACTTTCGAGACGCCTTTGAGCATCTGAAAGACTGCCTCAGTGCACCAAAAACACCCGCCACCGAAAACTGCCTGCTTCATACGGGTAGTGTAGCGTTTTTTAGCGTTGCGATTCTATACATTGCAAAAAGTAAGACTGCTGCCGCGAGATACTGACTCCAGTGTAGAAGCGTGCCGAAAAGAAAGTAATCAACGACGACCGCGGTCATGGGGTATGCGAGCTCGAGGATGGTGGCTGTGCGTACCGGCGTCGTCGAGAGTCCTTTGTAATAGAGCCAGAGCGCGAACATGCCGGTAGAGATGGCGATGAGTGCCAATAATCCGTATTGCGGCAATGTTACTTCACCGATCGAGCCCATAGCCCCATAGGCAATCATCATGACGAACGCGATGGGGACGGTAATGAGAAAGCGCATCCCGGTAATGAAAGTATGCGAATGATTGAGAAGCGCGTAGCGTGAAAGGGCTGTCGAAAAGCCCCATGCAGCTGCGGCGCCGAGGGCGAAAAGGGCGGCGATTATATGTGCACCGCCTTCGGAGAAATTGATGATGCCCATCGGGAATGTAACAAGATAGCCCGCAACTAAGGCGAGCAATGCCCACAGAGCGTAACGAGACGAGATACGCTCTTGGAGTATGACTGCAGCGGCGATGATGGCGAATACGGGCTGGAGTTTCTGTATGAGAAACACGACTGAAAATGCTATGAAATTGACCTTAAGAAGCGCAGTTGTGAAGAAGAGCGTACCGATGACGCCCGAGAGCAACGCGACGATACCAAGCGCGGTCCATTCCGAATTGGTGAGTGCACTCTCCTTCCGCCACGAACGGATCAAGAATGGCGTAAGGATGATAAGCCCGATGAGATGCTCGAAAAAGACAATGGTTATCGGCGGAAGTGAATACAGTGAGCGGCGCAAAATGCCGTCCAGACCCCAGAGAATCGCGGCAATCAGGATGAGAATCGCTCCGAAACGCATTGACGAGAGTGTATCATGTGCTCGCCTCCCTTTTGAAAACAGTCGGCCTCGCTTATCGCGAGGCCGATCGTAACTTTTGCAGATAGTGCTGAGCCTTTCTCGCGCCCATCTGCGTGTAGTGGATGAATGGCAGCGATTTACGCTCGGGATACGTCTTATGAATCATGATGCGTCCGATGACCACTGGAATGCCGTCGGCGGTCGCTCGAAGATCCCAGATCATGTATTGGACCTCGGGATAATCGATGGAATCGAACGGCCGTTCCACATTACGGAAAATACGGATACTGACGTTTTCCGATTTCGAGAACGGAAGCATCATCATCCGAAGCTGCACTGCGACGATGTCGGAGCCCAATCCGTCCCAGAATACGAGCTCTTTTGTGACACTCGGACTCTGCAGCTTACCGTCCACCATTTCATTCAAGATGTCGATTACCACCTTCAGATGCGCCATGGCGCGTACTCCTTATAGAGGTTGCCTACTGCAACTATGCCAAGTGTAGCCGTGGTGTCAATAGAAATGCGACCCGGCCAGAACTAGTCTGGCCGGGTCGGTATCACACTTGGGCATCGTTCCCGTGCGCTTTCACGCCGGGGTGGACGTACATCAGAGCCGCGCACTTGGCTGAAAAGCCATAGCCGTCGACCGGAAGGTCGATTTCCTGCCATTCGTGGCCGTTCCATTCAAGGCCACGGACGAAAGGCTCGCGACCAGACGTTCGTTCGTAATAGATTGTCCCCCAGCTGATGAACACGAATTCTCGGTGCTCATCCGTAAGGATCCGTTTCTGATGACGCTTGAAGAAATCGATGCAGTTTGCATTGAGCATCTGCAGATTCTTCACATCATTGAATATCTCGCGTCCCAGTAAGGCGGTCATACCGCTGAGCTGTCGCATAGTCCGATACAGCATGAAACGCTTCGGATCCCACTTCAGGATGCCGTGGCGCTTATGCAAATTCGGTTCCCATCTCTCCGGCTGGCTGTGCGAATCTGCTTCCAGATTCATCCACAATTCTTCGTGGTTATTTGATACTGCCAACATTGTGTTCCCCGATATTGTTGAACGGATCCTTCCGCACGCGTCCAGTTATGTGTGTAAAAGAACCCTCGCTCAGAATACGCGGGGTTCATGATGAAAAGATGAAGAATCAGAATTCTGAGTGGTATCCCTTGGCAGCATATCCTCCAGACTGCGGAGATTTTTCTGCTGAAAAATCTCCTAGGATTGCGCCTTCCCGGGGTCGGCAGACGACGTGCTGCAGATGGTCTGTCTGACATGCTGCCAAGGGACACAACAGAAAAATCACTGTGCGTTTTTCGGGCGGAGCAACGGGAACAGTTGCGCTTCGTGTGCGGGCCGGTTTTCGAGGAACGAAAAGAGACGTTCGGAAAAACCGAATCCAAAGGCCGGTGGCATGCCGTATTCCATCGCTAGAACGTAGTCCTCGTCGAGACGATGAGCTTCGTCGTCGCCACCGTCGCGCAGCGCCTGTTGCGCTTCAAAGCGTGTGCGCTGGTCTTGCGGGTCGTTGAGCTCGGAGAAACCCTTTCCCATCTCGCTGCCCGCAAGGATGATTTGGAATCGCTCGACGATATCAGCATTATCCGGTGAGCGCTTCGCAAGCGGCTCGAGATACACCGGAATGCCGATGAGGAACGCCGGACCTGAAATATCTTTGCGTATCAACTTCCACAAGCTATCGATTGAACGTGCTTTATTGTCGTCGCCATCGGTGAGGGCTCGTGCACCGCGCGCGGCGTCTGCTGCTTCTGCATCGGTACAGGTGAGTGGATCGATGCCATACGCAGTACGGATTTCCTGCGAAAAATCGATGATCGGCCAGTCGCTGGCGAGGTCGAGCTTGTGTCCGTTGATCTCGAAATCGGTCTTTCCATATACTTCACGCGCAATATAGCGATACATATCCTGCACGAACTGCATCCCCTTCTGCATGTCGCTGTAGGCTTCGTACGTCTCAAGCTGCGTGTAATCTTGCAGGTGTTCGCGAGATTGCCCTTCGTTGCGGAAGATGCGCCCGATCTCGAATACTTTCGGAAAACCGGCGACAAGCAAGCGTTTGAGCCATAATTCGAGCGAAATTCGCAACGAAACGTCGATATCCAGCGCGTTGTGGTGCGTGAGGAATGGGCGTGCGTCAGCGCCTCCAGGAGTCGTCTCAAGAACCGGCGTCTCAGCTTCATAAAATCCGCGCGCAAGGAGAAATTCTCGGATGGATTGCCAGAATTTCGTGCGACGCTCGAACATCGCCCGCACTTCAGGATTCAGAAGGATGTCCAGATACCGCTCACGCAATACTTTCTCCTCGTCTTTCAATCCGTACCATTGATCGGGTATCGGTGCCAAAGCCTTGGCGAGCATCTTCCACGAAGCGACAAGGAGTGATTTTTCGCCGCGTTTCGTCGTGTAGCCGTTGCCGTGCGCTTCGATGAAATCACCGCTATCTACCGCATCGCTGAAAAGCTTGAAATCGGCTGCATCCATTTCGCTCTCTTGGAGGACCAATTGGACTTTCGCCGTCCCGTCGTGCAGATCGGCAAACATGATCCCTCCTTGTCCTCGGCGGGTAAGGATGCGGCCGGCGAGCGTCGTCTTTGCGCCATCGTATTCGGTGAAGCGCTCGAGAAACGCCGCATTGGATATCTCGCGCTGGCTTTCAGCGGGATATGCTTCCATACCTGCCGCGCGCAGGAGTTCGATTTTCTTCAGGCGTTCTTCGCGGATATTCTCGCCACTCGACATAGCGCGATGATAGCACGCCCTGTTGGATGGCGGCTATGCCTAGCCAAAGGGGTACGCGCCTAGATGAGCGCTACGCAGTTTGCGTAGGTAGTCTCGCCGTCTTCCGTGAGATATCCGCCTTCGCCGACGGCATGGAATTCGACGCTGCCATTGAGATTATGATAGCGGATGCTTTGTGCGGTCTCTACTTCTCGAAGCTCCATCTGCCTGCCATCGGAAAGCGTGAGGGCGAGGATATCTCGTGTGAAAACTGCCGTGAAGCCCATGCCGCCATCGCACTGGAATTGCACGAGATTCTCGTCGCCGATGGAGGCGCCTGGCGAATCGGGATGGCGCATTGGCGTATCGTCGCTCGGCGGTGCGGGCACGGCTGCTGGTTCGTTCTTAGCACTCAGGGTCTGATTCGACACATACCACCACGCCCCGACCATCGAGATGATGACGACGCCCGCAAAGAATCCAAGCCCAGCGTTTTTCATACAGTAATTCTACCATCAGTGCGTGTGGCGGTGGATCTCCGATGAGCCGGTCTCTCTTCCTAGCAGCATCCAGACCGCAACCGCAGTCGTGACCGGAACCGCAAGCACGAGGCCGATCGAACCCACGAGAATACGCACGATTTCGGTCGCAAATATCTCGCGATTGAGCGTCTGGACGATATCGAGGTTCTCGAATCCGTAAAACAAAAGAAGCAGCGGGAGAGCAGCGCCGGCATACGCGATGGCAAGCGTGTTTACGAGCGCCCCCACGTGTTCACGGCCGATACGAAGCGCACGCAGATACACTTCACGATGCGAATAGTGTTTTCCTGCACGAGCCAATTCTTCTACCGATACCGCTTGACCGATTGCTGCGTCGTAGAGGACACCAAGTAGACCAATGAGGATTCCGCCTAGTAAAAGCCCTGCGAGATCGATAGTTCCGCCGGTATTCAGATGCAGATACGTCACTTCGTCGCCGCTCCAACCAGAGAGATGTGTGAATTTGATTGCGAGATACGCGAGTGCGCCGGTCACGCCGATGGTACCGATCATGCCGACTACGGCTGCGCTCGTCGTCCTATTGAATCCGTGCGTCACGTATGAGCCGAGCGTCACGATGATTGCGGCTACCAGAATAGAAATAAGTACCGGAGAATATCCTGCCAAGATGCCGGGCAGCAGAAATGCACCGATGAAAAAGAAACTGCCGATAAGCGCCAGAAGTCCGCGCATACCTTGTCGTCCACCGAATACCACGACAACGAGTACGAAAAGCGCAGCGAGGAGCGCGAGTGCCGGAGTGCGGATCTTGTCGGAGACGCTGTAGTAATCGGTGCCGTCTAGATCGTTCGACGTATGCATGAGATAGAACTTCTCCCCTTTCTTCAGCTCGAGGAAATCATTCTCAATCGTGACGATTTCGCCTGTATCGGCCCCTTCGAGGATTTCAACGCTAATAGTCTGATGGAGTGCGGTAACGTCGGTTCCTGGCACCGGCCGCGTCTCCTGTGACACGACTTCGACCACACGCGCTTTCATTATGACTACCGTATCGGTGATGAGTTCCTGTGCGCCAAGAAGCGACGGTAAGAATACGAGAATTGAAAATAGCGCAGTTCGCATAGTGAATTGTTTATCTCGGAGCGCAGCTGACACAGGTTCCGAAGAATTCGAGTGCATGTTCTTCGACACTACTGAAGCGCTTCGATGCTTCGAGCGCATTTTTTTCCAGCGATTCCACAGCGCAGCCGGGCAATTCATCGATGGTGCCGCATTTCGTGCACACCAGATGATGATGGTGCGAATCTTGCGCAATCTCGTAGCGAATGATGGCGTCTTTGAAGCGGACATCTCGTACGATGCCTCCCTTGTGCAGCTGTTCAAGTGTTCGATAGATAGTCACCAGATCTGCCCCGGTTACGCGCGCATGAATCATCTCGGCGGTGAGCGGGGTTTTGGCGGCCATAAGCTCGCGCACGATGGCCGTGCGATGCGTCGTCGCACGGATGTTCGCCTTCCTCAGTAGATTCATGGCAGCCTGACTCATATCCACAGCATATCATTATGCAAATGACTTGCAAATAAATGTTTTGTTGCTATCCTCATGGCATGAATGAAGGTTATGCCCTCCTCGCCGCTTTTGCGGTTATGCTCGTATCGCTTTCCGGCGTCTTATTTACGCGAGGAGTCTTGCATCGATGGGCGATCGCTCACTTGCCGGTTCTCGCGACCTTTTCCGCGGGTGTCTTTATCGTCGTCGTGATCTTGCTTGCGGATGAGGCGATTCACGAAGGCGGCTGGGTAGTGGGATTATGCGCGATAATTCTCGGTGCCGTCCTTATCGAAAGCATCCGCTACCTTTTTCCCGAAGATCACCATCACCATGGTGAGCACGATCACTCGCACTCCCCTATCGACGGGCGTCGCGTCCTTATGAGTGATGCGCTGCACAACGTCGGCGATGGCGTCCTTATCGTCGGCGCGTTCGCCGTTGATGTGTGGATCGGAATCGCAGCGACCGTCGGAATCCTTCTGCACGAAGTGGTCCAGGAAGTTTCGGAATACTTCGTGCTTCGCAGTGCCGGGTACTCGGACCGTGAAGCTCTTGTGCGGAATTTCGTCGTGTCCTCATCGATCCTCGTCGGTGTCGTTATTGCCGTGGCCCTTTCGGCCGTACCGGTGGTCCTTTCTATCCTGTCGGGACTCGCTGCAGGCGGATTCATAGCCGTCTTGGCTCGCGATCTCTTGCCACATGCGTGGCGCGCCGCAGAGCGTGGAAACGCCCCGGCGCATGCCGCTGCCATCTTACTGGGCGCAGCGCTTATGATCGGGATGCAATTTGTCGCTCCGCATACGCATTCGGAAGACGAGCATGAGCCCGCCCACGAATCAGATGAACACGAGGACTTTACGCTTCAGGGCTGAACCCGAGGCAGACCGAGTTGATGCAATACCGCTTTCCGCTCTCGCTCGGGCCGTCGTCGAAAATATGTCCGAGATGTGATTTGCAATTGGCGCACACGACTTCCGTGCGTTTCGTGTCGAGTGATTCATCCGGTATGAATTCAACCGCGCCCGAAATCGCCTGATCGAATGATGGCCAACCGGTGCCGCTTTCGAATTTCGCGTTCGATGGGAATAGTGCGGTGCCGCACGCAGCACAATTGAACGTGCCCGTACGTTTCTCTGCGAGCATCTTTCCGGTAAACGGTGCTTCCGTCCCCTTAGCGCGTAGTACGCGATATTGCTCATCAGTCAGCCGTGCTTTCCATTCACTCTCATCAGCCGGCATATTCATCATACAATCGTAACATGGACCCGACGCGAACGCCGGGTCCATTCTTCATGATTGCATCTCGTAGAGAGCAAGCACCGCAATGTATGCGAGTACACCAACCGCCGTTGCATCAATCATACCCGTACGGTCATTTGTGAAGATACGAGTCTCCGATCGACGAATCGCGGTGTAAGTAACTGCGAATGCGGTTCCTGCAATGAACCATGCAGATGCGTAGGTAGTCCAGTGCATTTCAACCTCCCAATCCGCACGAGTGGGAGTGGCCTGAGATAATAGTACTACCGTTTTGCCATGATGGCCTTCTTATACACGTCAAGGTGTCGGAGTGCTTCACCGGTCCCCTTCACGACGCACAGCTGCGGGTCTTTCGCCAGCTGCGCCTTCACGCCAGTACGGCGCAAGATGAGTTCGGGGAAATCACGCAATTGCGAGCTGCCGCCGGTCATGATGATGCCGTTGTCGATGATGTCTGAGGCGAGTTCCGGCGGTGTCTCTTGCAATACGTCTTTGATGGCGCCGACTATCATGCGCAATTCGCGAGCAATAGCGCGCACGACTTCGTTAGAATTAAGTTCGATTGTGCGCGGCAACCCGGTGAGATGGTCGCGGCCTTTGATCGGCATAGTCAGCTCTTCCTCCATAGGTACCGCAGTCCCGATACCTATCTTGATACGTTCAGCCATTTTTTCGCCGATTGAGAGATTGAAGGTCTTCTTGATGTAATCGACGATGGCGTGGTCGATGGCGTTGCCGGCGCACTTCACCGAAGTGGACGCGACGATGCCGCCGAGCGAGATGACGGCAACGTCGGTGGTTCCGCCGCCGATGTCCACGATCATGTGCCCGCGTGCTTCATAGATAGGAATGCCTGCGCCAATGGCAGCGAGAATGGGCTCTTTCACCACGTACGCATGCCGCGCACCAGCTTTCGTGGCGGCCTCGACGACCGCGCGGCGTTCGGTGGAGGTGACACCGGCAGGGACGCTCACCATCACTTCCGGTCGAAAGAGGTTCCATTTGCCAAGTGCCTTTCGCATGTAATAACGGAGCATCGCTTCGGTGACGCGATAATCGGCGATGACGCCGTCTTTCATGGGCCGATAGGCGCGGATGGCATCGGGAGTGCGGCCGATCATCTCTTTGGCATCGTCGCCAACTGCGAGAATTCGGTTGTCAGTAAGCGAGACGGCGACGACCGAAGGTTCATTGAGGACGATACCGTGTCTCGGCGAAAAGACGAGTACGGTCGTCGTTCCGAGGTCGATTCCGAGCTTCGGAGAGAAGAAGGACATAGGAGAGTGCATTGTAGGCGGTATCGAGGAAAAGAAAAGACGCCGCGTTGTTTCGCGGCGTCTTCGTCGAGCGTCCTTCGCGTCTATTGTGGATTCCGGCGACCGTCGGAAATATTTCGGAGCACAGGCTGAGCGTTCGCCGCGTACGATTTGGCCACACTGAACAGATGTTGAGCTGCGGCGACATAGCCATTCTGCGCGGCTGTCACTGCTTTAAGGCGGGTACGAGCAGCTGCCTCTGCCCACGAGACGCTTGGATCCTCGGACATAATTCCTCCTTTTTGTACATCAGAAGCGCTTCAACGCTTCGTCGCTACTATACAACGCAACTCTACAAAGGACAATACTACGCATCGGAGGCATCGGGATGCTTCTTAGGGTCCAATTCGTAGAAGAATCGCTTGCTGAAATTGGCAGAATCGTCGCAGACTCGCTTCAGGAAATACAGATCTTTCGTCGGGATGCTCTCCAGTATCTTCCCCATCCGTGCCATCGAAAGCTTCGGCAGCCCGTCGCGGATTCGGCCGGGATTGATGCGGTCGATGAAGTATTTCATCAGTTCGCCGCGCTCGGTTTCGCGCATTTTGGCCTTAGTCTGCCGTAGGGTGAGCTTGATGTGCTCCATGCCGGCATTGTACCGCACCGGTTTTGGTGTGTGCGAAGAGGTGGTGGAATCCCACAGGACGCCTTTCCTTTTGTCCAGCCATCCGTATCATGGGCATACATGAGAGAAATCGTTCAAGACGGTCATCCGGTACTCCGGGCAATCGCGAAAGGCATCCCTGTCGAGGAAATCACGAGTCCGCGTATCCGCGACCTTATCGCTGAGATGAGATCCTTGCTTGCCGAAGAGGAGTACGGGGTCGCGCTTGCCGCACCGCAGGTCGGCGAAGGTTTACGCCTATTCATCGTCGGCGGCGTCGCGGAAGCGAAGAAGCGCCGCTCGAATTCGAAGAAAGACCGTGATCCCGACGACGAGGATGACGAGGACGTGTTCTCGGGCATGTCGGACGAGGACGAAGTGTATATCAATCCGGTTCTCGTCAAGACTTCACGAGCCAAGCGGAAGAAGCACGAGGGCTGCCTTTCGGTACGCGGGAAATGGGGCTATGTTCCTCGCGCAGAAAAAGCGACCGTCCGCGCCTACAACGAAAAAGGCGAAAAGATCGAACGCGGCGCCAGTGGTTTCCTTGCGCACATCTTTCAACACGAGATGGACCATCTTGATGGTGTCCTCTATATCGACAAGGCAGCAGAAATCCATGATGCAGACTCCGATGACGAATAGATTCGCATTTTTCGGGACTCCCATGCTGTGTATCGAGATTCTCGATGCATTAGAAACGGCCGGATTCGTGCCTGCCGCTGTGGTTACCATGCCCGATCGCGCGAAGGGGCGTGGGATGGAGATGAGCGAGACGCCGGTCGCTGCGTGGGCGCGGGAGCGTGGTATAGAGGTATTGAAGCCGGAGAAATTGGATACGGATTTCGTAACTGATTTTACTGCGCGCGGTATTCAATCGGCTGTCGTCGTCGCGTACGGGAAAATCATTCCTCAGACGCTTTTAGATGCGATTCCGCACGGGATGTACAACATCCACTATTCCCTTCTGCCGCGATGGCGAGGCGCTACACCGGTGGAGAGCGCAATCCTTGCGGGGGACAGCGAGACGGGCGTTGCGATTCAACGAATGGTGTTCAAGCTCGATGCAGGGCCGGTTGTTGCTCTCGAGAAGACCGCTATCGGCAATGACGAGACCACGCTCGAATTGCGCGGCCGCCTCAATTCTATGGCGAGCAGGATGCTCATTACTCTCATGCCCGCGATTCTCGTAGGGACTGCGCCGGCACACGAACAAGACGAAACCCAGATGACGCATGCTGGAAAGATGTCGAAAGAAGACGGGCTTCTGGATTTGGCGGACGATGGCATCGTGAATTATCGTAAATTCCGCGCGTACATCGGTTGGCCCGGAACCTACGCGTATTTCGAACGTGGCGGTAAAAAGGTACGCGGTATTATCGTGAAGGCGCACTTGGAGAGCTCGAAATTCGTCATCGATACCATCAAACCGGAAGGCAAAGGCGCGATGCCGTATGGGGATTTCCTCCGTTCGGGAGCGTCGCCGGCCTGATGCTACACTATTTCTCATGAGCGAAGCGTTTGAGAATCCGAACGTACCGAAAAAGCCGAGTAGGCGCGATTTTTTACGCAGCCTCGGCGCGCTCGCAAGTGCCGCAGCTTTGCCTACCGCACCTAAGGCGCAACAGCGCGACAGCACCCCCATTCCCGAACCAAACGATACCGAGCTGTTGGAACGCGAAGCCACTATCGAAAAGGTACTTGCGTCTTTCCAGAATCCGGAAACGAAACGTATTCTTGAATCCGGCACCGATGAAGAATTGCATGAATTGCTCACTCGATTTCCTCCGTATATGTGTGATGTCGCAACCGGATATTATTCGAGAACAAAATACGATCCGATGCCGCATATAATCGGTGCCGGCTATCCGACGATGCACATCGGCACTACACCCGTGGAAGAACTTCTTGAAGGAAAAGATCCCGTTGCATTCGGCAATCTCGATCAGAATACCGTTCCGAATGATCCGGCAGGCGGTCAAGGCTTTGTTATGCGCTACGAAGGCGGCAAGAACATCGTACTCACGAATAAACACGTGAACGATGTTATTCAGTTGCCTGAGATAACTGAACTACCCGATGAATTCGACATCGCGGCGGTGCGGGTTCCCTTCGTGCGGAAGGAAATCCCTGTACCACTCGAATGGGACGGCAAAGACGCATCGACCGACATTACCGGAAGCTTGGTTTACAACTACGTAGCAAAATCCGATCCGCTCTCACCGGAGAAATTCCGCATCCGGGTCGGAATCGCGATGAAGATGACACCGCATCTCCTTACGTATCTTTTCAGAAAAAAAGGGCTCGCTCCGCAACCGGGCGAGAATGAATACATGCAGCGGCTTCAAAACTCGTATGCAGTCACGTCCACGGCGTTAGAGCAGGCTGAAGTTGCCTCGCTCTTTTTTGACGGAACAGGCGGCTTCCACAAGCTCCGATCGACGCTTGCACATGGGACATCCGGTTCACCCTACGAACGACTCAGACCCGATGGTACTTTCGCGCTCACCGGTATCCATTTCGCCGGCATACTTATCGAGGCACAGGATTCGGCTGAGAAGCCGATAGCGCTCAGCTTCATGCACGGCCCCGATGCGCTGCAACGGGTCATTGATACACTTGAATCTCCGCGCTCTCGTTGACAGGAAGCGCCACTCATACGAAAATAGCTGCGGACCTTGTCGACGGAAGCCATTCCCACCTGATTACTCCCCAGGCGGCACGTCGCCATACCCTCGGTGCGGTTACATTCTACTGCGCCGTGCTCTTTGCAAACGGATCTCGAATCCCTTCCCCCCTCTACGCGCGAGATTCGTTTCGCTGGCAGCCCCGAGAGTTTCTCTCGGGGCTTTCACTATTCCTTCCCGAACCGCATCCAGTTTTTGATACGCAGACCGACGCGACGCGACATGGTCGTCGTCCGCCCTTTGTGTTTTCGTAGCTGTTGCAGGATCTCGTCTTTCACGATATCGATCGCCGCCGTGACAGATTCTTCTTGTGCGATCGCGCGGAAGCGGTCGCCTTCGTGGAGTACGACGATTTCTGCTTTCCATACCTTTCCCTGTTGCGAATGTCCTATAGCACGGCCGAGTTCAACTTCGCAGCGGTCCGCGTGTCCGAGCAACTTCCCGATATCCTCGAGCTTCGCATCTAGATAGGCCGAAGTCTCCGGCGTCATCTCGTAATCCGTCACTTTGAGTCGTAGGTCCATATAGCTATTGTACCCCATTAGAAAGAGCAGAGCTCATCTAACGGGGTGAACTACCTCGAAAACCTTCTTCCGAGAACGAGCGCCGGTGAGAAAGCGAACTGAGGTGAGCGGCACGTTGTAATGACCGGCGATGAGGCGCTGTACACGATCATTAGCCTCGTTATTCTGCGGCCGCTCCTTTATAGCTGCTGCGAATTCCCGCTCTCCGGTCTCTTCGAAACGCTCTTTTCGCGATTTTGGCGTCACGCGCACGGAGATCTTCATTTCATTCATTATACCAGAGCGTCTAAAGCGGGTATGAAGCGATGATTGATTCGAAGCCCGAAATATGCTACTATCCGGGAGTCCGAAATAAGGCTATTTCAAGCCACTTCTTGCTCATATGCAGGAAGTGTTTTTGTTATCCCTGAAGTGTCTGGATCGCACGCAGGAACGGCCGTCGGATACCCAATGATGAATACAAACCCTTCGGGGGTACGTGCATTCAGCATCGTCAGCGCTCTCGTGATACTAGGCGCAAGCCTTATCACACCGGCGACGACCTTCGCTCGGATGCTCTCGTAAACCCGACAGACAACCGCCGCTACTCAGCGGCGGTTTTCTGTTACGAAACGAAACTTGCGGCCTGTAAACTGTTGATTTCCGATTCGCGCGAGCATTGCGTCTATTCACTCCGCGTTGTAAAACTACCTCGTCTGAGGCACGTGCCTCTACTCTTGCTTAGGGAGCGAGATGATAGTTACCAATTTAGGAACATCATCATGCGTACTATTATTGCTCGCTCTCTTATCAGCCTCGGTGTCGTCGCTACGGTTCTCACGGCCGCAGTCGGATACGCGACCCCAGCCAGCGCCGATGTACCGTTTGCGCAAGGCATCGTCACCTTTGCATTCGACGACGGCTATCAATCGTTTGCGGACAACGCAGCACCGATCCTCAATGCTGCTGATATGGATGCAAGCATTTATATCTACACCAGTGTTGTCGGAGGCGGCGACTTTATGAGCGAAACGACGCTTCAGGCGATGAGCGCTGCCGGACACGATGTCGGCGGCCACTCGGTCTCGCATCCTGATCTCACTACCGTGAATGCTGCTCAGCTTGAAGCGGAAATCGAAGATAACCGCACCTACTTGCAAGGTCTCAATCTTGGGCCGCTGAGCAGCTTCGCGTATCCGTTCGGTGGATTCAATGGAACGGTATCTGCGGCGCTGTCAGCTGGTGGATACACCGCCGCCCGCACCGTGGAAGAAGGTTTTAACTTCAACGATAGCGATCTCCTTACGCTGAAGACGCAGTACGTTCGCCAGAGCCAAGACTCAACGGCCGATGTCATTGCATCGATCAACCAAGCAATTGCAGACAAAACGTGGCTGATCATTACCTTCCATGAAATCGCAGATACTGTGCCGGGAGATTGTGTTAGTGCCCAGGACGGTGATTCGGAAGAATGCGTCTCAACTGCCTACTTGCAGACGATCGTGAGTTACCTGGCAGCAAACAATGTCTGTGTTCAGACGGTCAACGATGTCATTACCGGCGTCGCGTGCCCGACAACTGACCCGATCGATACGACACCAGCAATCATCTCAATTTCCTACAGCACGACGACTGCAACAGCAGGTCCGGTGACTGCGACAGCAGTCGCCAACGAAAATGGCGAATTCACCAACACGGGAGGCCCGACGCACGAATTCTCGGTTAATGGCACATTCGATTTCGTTTTCTCTGATCTCGCAGGAAACATCAGCACCTCGACAGCGGTCGTGAACAATATCGGTACAAGCACCGGAGGTGGTGGAGGTGGAGGCGGTCCGGTTGATGGTGATGTTCCGACCTGTCCACTAAACTACACCCTGACCAGCGGCCCGTGTGTTTTCAGCGGCACGCCGATCGCACCAACATGCCCTGAAGGATATACGCAGCAAGGTGATCAATGTCTGACTACTGCAGAGCCAGTTGCTCCTTCGGTTTGCCCGGAAGGATACACGCTCGGTGCTGAAGGCTGCACAACGGCGCCAGTCGCGCCGACCTGCCCGGAGGGCCAGCGCTTCCAGGAGAACTACGACGGAGAAACTGACGGCTGTGTTTCGGAAGTCTCGACAACACCGGATTTTTGCGGCGACGGCATCCTTTCTAGTGGCGAATGTGTCGTCATCGTCGGTCAACCAGACGAGAACAACGCGTGCTTCATCGGTGAATACCGCGCAGATGTAAACAGGTGCGTCGCCTCGCCGCCTGGCGATGAGACGGACATACTCCCGACCTGCGAAGGACCGCTTGTCATGAACGGCGGCCAATGTTACGAAGTGAGCGAACTCTCCTGCCCACCCGGCACGGTATACGACGACGCAAGCAACATGTGCGTCATGGAGAATCCGATTGCACCGACCTGCCCGGCAGGTACTGAAGCAAACGGTGAAGAGTGTGTTTATGTGACCATCGAAGCGGCAATCTGCCCCATTGGATTTACGCTCGGCGCCGAAGGATGTGTCGGCACGACTGTCACACCGACCTGCCCTGCAGGCATGCAGCTGAATGGCGCTGGAACGCTCTGTGAGACCATTCCGACGCCCCCAAGCGGAGGAGGTGG
>Ga0163153_10000231_pt1 | contig 100668 bp, 133 predicted proteins | sample OliLakLV19MP6IB1_FD_148629 | JGI IMG/M metagenome (GOLD analysis project Ga0163153, IMG submission 148629) | Freshwater microbial mat bacterial communities from Lake Vanda, McMurdo Dry Valleys, Antarctica - Oligotrophic Lake LV.19.MP6.IB-1 | ecosystem: Environmental > Aquatic > Freshwater >...
TAGTCTTACCGGTCTTTGGAAGGAGTTTTTCCAAAACTCCTTCGCAAGAAAGTATAATGAAGAAAAGATCTCCTTCCTTCTTTATCTGAATTGTCTTACATCGTCCTTCAAAAGGACGATGCATATTGATTTTAATGTCTCCAGGTATTCCTCTGATATTCAGCTTGCCATTCGGGAGGAGCTTCGCTCCTCCGGTCTTGAGATCACATTGAGGAAAGCATATTGATTTAAATCGATCAATCGATTTAAATCTAGGAAACCCTGGAGTCTCTCCGCTTTTAATCCTTCTGAAGAAGGATTTAAAAGAGTTATCCAGAGTCTTCAGAACATACTGAAGACTCTGAGAATGTATATTTTGCGTCTCTTTTTCAAAGAGACGCTTTAGTTCTGGTAGTTGATTTGCTTGATCAACATATGATTTTGATTTAGCATATCTTTTGTAAAAAGATATGCGTTCTTCAAGAGCAGCATTATAAAGATTCTTACAGAAATGAAATGAATTAACCAGCGCTTCGCGCTGGTTTTTATTCAAATAAATTCTATACTTATAGGATCTTCTCATTGCTACTCTATATAACGCATTATATTTTTCTGGAACAAAAATTCATCCCCTCCCTAAAGGGAGGGGGTATTCTTTTTGGAGATCGATAAATGATTTGTACGAAAGGCTCGGGAGAAATCCCGGGCCTTTTTGTTTTATTCAAATATGTAAAAATTACTGTACCTTTAACTGCATCTATTTGTGAGGTTCCGCTCCCTGCAAGAACTAATCAACTCGAAGCAACACTGCCCTATTTGTGAGCGAAATCTATTCTTAGGCTTCAATATCGTAAATGATAAAGCCTACATCAAATATAAACGTCAAGACGAGGACGTTTTCATGATTGTAAACACCGTGTCGAACGACGTAACGTACACGGCGTTCAAACGGCCAATATATAAAGAAAAACCTCTGTATAGAGAGGAAAATGTATTCCTAGCCAATTGCAAGAAGCGCGAGGTACATGTTCATAACAACAAGGTCGTTCACTCTAACTATGAGTATACGATAAGTTTCTCGCTGAATTTAGATAGCAAGAACCAAAATGTACAAGAAGTAGAACTTCTCAATGAGAGGTTTTTCATTATTGACAAAGGTATCGTTCACGATGTCACGATCAATTACAAAACGAACGAAACATATATTGCCCTGTTAGAGGATTCTGTTTCTAAAGAACATATAATATTCACGCCTATATCATTCATTAGCGTAGATAAGAATTTCAACAGAGAGTATCTAATAAAGAAAATTAGAACCGTATCTTTGCTTTCGTAATCACCATGAATTTGATGATACCAACCCTCTTTGAGCGTTTCAAAAAACTTCCTATTAGGTTTTATAATACTGGCCCAGGCGTCAGGACTGAGCGCTTCCGTAAATTCAAATTATGTAAATCGGTATACGATACCGACATCGACTCATTCGGAACGCAGCGCATTCGCATTAACGGCATGGAAGGTAACCTGCTTAATGATTCTGGGGAGGCGATGATGTACCTCCATGGCAAAGAACGAAGGATTATGCCTGAAGATACGGTTCAATCGTTCACTCCGTGTATAATTCGGGAAGACTTCGTTATAGAGGTAGCTGACTTCGTCTACACACCATACAGGGGCCTCGACTTAGTCAATTACAGAATCGGAGAAATACCAGAAGAATTACGACAGTTAGGGATCGATGTTTATCGCAATAATTGGAGTTTCTTTTATTACGATAGATTCGTTTCTCTTAGATTAATCCTTGGTAATAGGAATGATTCTTGGGAATCAAAAAATTCTGAATTCCAAAAAATAGTACCTAGGAGATACCATCATGTCGAATCAGAATCTTGGTTATCGAAGCCTCGCGTTAAGATATGGGTAAAGAAAATATGCGAACAGTAAGGGTAGGAGCAGAAAGTTTTGAATTGGAAGGAGAACCGCCAACATTGGGTGGTTTACTTAATTACTCTTTCATTCTTCCTGACGCTAGGGGGCCTAATCACATACTAACTCCTAGTATAACAGAAGCTGATTTGAAAAAAGGACTGGTAATCATATCTACATTGCCGAATATTCAAAAGCAACATTGTTTACAACAGATTAAAGAACTAGAATCTCTTACGTATAAGCTTTTGCCTCGGAGCACGAAAATATTCCACGTTTCGGCCGATGATAGATCTGACTGGAAAAAAGCCGAAGAACATCTGGCAAGTGTGCGGTTTCATGCGTATACTCTAGCAGATGCCGCAGAAGAAAGTGTCGTGTCATTCAAGGCCGCTTTCGGAATTGGTGTAAAAGGCACGCATCGAATAGCTCACGGATTGTTCGCGTTGTTGAATGGAAAATTCATCAATCTTCAAGTGCCGGATGATCAGCTTGGTGTGCCTAATGTTCCATTGTTCTTGAAAGAAATTCTCGATGTCAAATTCGCGTAAAGAATTAACTCTTGATGAAATACGGGTTCGCGAGAAGTCACTTGAAGAGTTCGATGTCTATTTTAAAGAATCTATGTCTTTTCATAGGCACGTGATTATAAGGACCGTTTACCAAGGTTTAGTAAAATACAATTGTGACAAATGTGATGGGCAAATTACTTTTCGTGTAATTCCTAGTTCGATTAAATATTCGTTTGTCGAAATGCAATCTAACATGCACAGGCGATGCAAGCGTTTTGATATTCTACTATGACACGTATTGCTCACATATCAGACAATCATGGTTGGCTGTACCATGACTTTGAAGATGCCGATATAATTGTGCATTCTGGAGATTTCCTTCCGAATAGTGTGGCTCGTGGCCATGGGCCAGTGAAGCAGGAAATTCAATATCAGACGCGATGGTTGATCGATAACAAAGATGCTCTCAAAGCTTGGATTAAAGATAAACAATTTCTGTTTTGCCGTGGCAACCATGATTTTATGAATCCGGTTCCGCTGATGCAGAAATTTGGCATCGACGCGATCGACATCACTGAAGATATTTACTGGGTCGACGATTTGGCTTTTTATGGATTTCCATACATTCCATGGACAGGCGGAGGGTGGAGTCAAGAGCTTCTACCTCCTGAAATGTCGACCAAACTTGATACGGTAGTGAAATATATAAATGATGGTATGGTAAATGTTCTGGTCGCCCACTGTCCTATTTATGGAATCTTAGACAAAGGACATCAAAGCATTGGTCAGCGGTGGGGTAATAACGCTCTAAAAACAGCGTTTGATTACAAAATCAAAACTCTACCAAAGGCTTTGCTGTGTGGTCACGTCCATGAGGACCACGGAATGGCTACTTATCCTCCCGATCCTAAACCTGAAGATCAGGTAACTATTATCTCTAACGCCGCAACTACGGTACACTTTATTACTATTTGAGTATAGTGGTAATGTCTACTGGTCCAGATCTATCAGATATCGATGGGACTTTTGAGCAAATGGATAGGCTGCTATCTGTTTTTCAAGAGAAAGGTAGCGCTGCTACCGAAGCTGATTTGCAAAAAGCTATGCAGGGAACGTCGGTCGCGCCCGTGCAACCCGTACAGCCAGGGCCAACTGGACCGGATAAAAGTCATTTCCTGAAGCTAGACTTTCCAAATGGGCCACAATCAGCTTTAGCACCAGCTCCAAACACAGCAGTTAAGGTTGTGACTTCTCCTCGCACACAGCAGCAGCTAGAAGGCGTCGGACTGGCTGGCAAGCCAATGGAGTTCAAACAACCTATAAGAGGCTCCTGGTCGAACCAGGGCCCCTTCACAACGACCCCTTTCCAACGCCCCATTGACGGACCTGGAGCTAAACCACGCAATCACCTCGGAATGGATATGGCCGCTCCTGGCGGGACGCCTATTTATTCAATAGCTGACGGTGTCGTTTCGCAGGTAACATACGAAGCGGATCCGTCTAACCTAAATACTTTGGGCGGAACATCTTTGTTGATAAAACATTATGATGGAAAGATCGTTTCATACTACGGCCATTTAGACAACGTCATGGTTCGTCAGGGCGAGCAAGTAACGATCGATACACAAATAGGAACGTGCGGCAGAAGCGGAAATGCCAGAAAGTCATCCACACACCTTCATCTTGGTGTTAGCATTAATGGTCAGTGGGTCGACCCGGCCAGCTTCATAGGTAACGCTCCAAGCTCACAAAAATTCGTTCATGCCAGCAGAATACACGCTCTAGTAAGCCTAGCAGCTAGGATCGAGAGTCGTGGCAAGTAAAGCTGTGCAATCTCTGAACGAGATTGCCTCGGCAATCGAGTGCTCTGTATGTGGAGATAAGGCCACTCTATCCGTTCATGTTGATGGGCTTACCAACTATGAAGGCTCAAACATAACACCATCTAATTTAAACATCATTTTGATGAAACCAGATTTCATCGTCGACTCATATTCAATTGATGTGAATACAGGATTGATCAAAATCAATTCTATGGATCGCAGTCGTTCTAACAAGAACATAAAGAAAATTTCAGGAAAAGAGCTTCTACGCGCAATATCTAAATTTAGATTGAGAGCTGGGTATTGCACGCGTAACTGGAATGGCGAAAACGATGTTTATTACGATCATGTCATATATGATTATGATTGCAAAGTGGATATTGACAACAGCAAATTACTTGACATTGAATACGTAGGGTTTACGATCTCTGACATTAATAATGATGGAATCTATCGGCGCATTCAAACGACCGAGACATCAACGGAAATTCGAGTTGGTCATTGCGGACAACCGCCACCGGTCACATCATTGAAAATCAAAGCCTTGTCTTTGTCAAAATGTGTCGAAATACTTCGTAACGATAAATATCTGAATTTTTTATAGCTACATAAAGGTCAGTAATATGACGGTGCTGAAAAGAATTGTTGAGGGCGCTCAGACGGTTGAGTGGCTGGAAGATCGGACCATCTTCCTTACTCGTCACGGTTCGGTCGCGTACGGAACCAATACGCCCTCTTCTGATGAGGACTTCCGAGGCATTGCCATTCCTCCAAGGGAATACTTCTTAGGTTTCGCCAAGAAGTTCGAACAGTTGGTGAAGAAAGACCCGGATGCTCAAATCTTTGACATTCGGAAATTCATGATGTTGGCGTTTCAAAACAACCCCAATATCCTTGAAGTTCTATTCACCGACGAGAGTGACCATCTTCTTGTGACTCCAGCTGGACGAGAGCTTCTTGATCATCGTGAGGAGTTCATCTCCAAAGCGGCCAAAGCTCGATTCCTCGGGTACGCCAAGCAGCAGGCGCACCGTATCAAGAACCATCGCAGGTGGCTTTTTGACCCGCCGAAGGCTCCGCCGCTCCGGTCGGATCTTGGTCTGCCTGAGAAGCCTGTCTTCAAGAAGCAGGATAAAGAGGTCATCTTCTCTCAGATTCGGAAACAGTTGGATTCGTGGAATCTCGATTTCGATCCGTTCAACGACATCCAGAAGATTTACCTCCATGATAAACTTGGAGATATTCTCGCTGACATGAAGCTGTCTTCCGATGCTAAATGGGAAGCGGCAGCTCGAACTCTGGGGGTTCAGGAGAACTTCATCAAAAGCCTGATCGATGAAAAGGCTTTTGATACCCGTCAAGAAGACTGGGAAAGCTATCAGGGTTGGTTAAAATCTCGGAACCCGATTCGTGCTGCTTTAGAAGCGAAGTTCGGATACGACACGAAGCACGGTGGTCATCTCGTACGATTGCTTCGTATGGGTTTGGAGATCCTTGAAGGCAAGGGCGTCATCGTTAAGCGTCCAGATTTCAAGTACTTGCTTGAGGTTCGAAACGGGCTTCTGGCGTATGAGGATTTGATTTCTTATGCCGAAGAGATGGAAGCCAAGATCAACGCTATCTACTTGACTTCAAAAATCCGAGCAATGCCTGACAATAAAAAACTCGACGCGCTTTGCGAGAAGTTAGTGTTCGAGAGCTTCTAGTATCACAAATGCTCGAATGACGAGTGCGCGACTACCGCGCATTTTCATCTTTGATGTCGTCATTCGAGCATTTTGTTTTTTGCTGTCTGGCTTTCTGGACGCTCTTGAAGCTGATAGGCGTATTCTCGTTCATTCAACGGGTGTGGCTTCATCGCGAGGCGAAGCGTTCCTATGAGAACCTGGCCCGGTTCGAGCTGAACGTCGGTTCAGAGAATGAGCTTCGAGCCCTAATCAAGGATGCTCGAAACATGCTTACCGACAAAACGATCGATTTAATCATCGTTAAGCTGAACGACATTTCAGTTGAAAAAGCTGAAAAGGCCAAGCTCGCGGAATCGAATAAGATATTGCATCTACGCAGACCTATCAATTGATTTGATAGCGAGGGCGCAGCGCAATTTTTTTATCATTCTCCAAAAGAATACCCCTCCCTTTAGGGAGGGGATGAATTTTTGTTCAGAAAAATATAATGCGTTATATAGAGTAGCAATGTCAACGTGAGTTCATCGTGAACTACCTCGCCCTAGGGCAAGGCTTCTGAAAGTATCCGGCGAATTTATTTCGCCGGATATCGCAAGGCTCGTCCCGAGCCCCACTGTTCATACGTGTGGTTACTTAACTAAATGTCACTTACTTTAGGGGTTCCTCATGTCGAATGGCGACGCAGCGGCAACATTCTTCAATCTCGTATTGAACATGAATCCGTCATTGCGATTTGATGATAGGGTCAGCGTGAAAATGGTGTCCCGACTCTTGTCTACATTTGAGCTTGAGATTAAGGACAAAAAAATAATCGACTATGATTGGTTGCTAGAAACGGTGGCGGGCGCTTTACAGCTTCCTGCACGAGTAGTCGAGCCATTTGTGGAAATGTATGCTACGGCGTATGTAGCAATCAACGGTCGAAAATTCACCAAAATGTGTTACAGTTGTAGGCGTAGTCACAATCTCGATGAGATCCAGCAATGCGGGATGCGAGATAGTAGCGTAGTGAAAACTGCAATCGGGTTAGTCGTAGTGGACGATAACGAGAACATTTCCTCTGTAAAAAACTAACATTAACGACAGGCAGGGATATTCCTGGGGCATTCATTTGTCCTAGGATTTTTCTATGAAAAATCATCGTGCGTTAATCTTTAATCTTATGCTGGTGGTACTTGTACTATTAGGCATACTTTTAGTTTCTGTCGTTGGAATGAGTAAATGCCGGGCCAGCACTACTCCTTTTATGATCTGCATAATCGAATCGATTAAAAAATCGTCGAACTAAATTTTCGTTTTTGAACGGCTGTCAAAGTAATCAACTCTTCCATTTATCGAGATAGGCTTGATTGGGATTTGCTACTTCAGTGTAACAAGTAGTTAGCTTGTACATTAAAGGAGCTTAACCAAATGTCCCCAGATACAGCACAACGCATCTTTCAGGCCGCAGACACGATTCTCGAAGAGCTGAACAACGTCGAGCGCTTGACGTTAAAAGACGTCTCAACACGGATTGCTACCTCGACTGGTCTATCAGTCGCTGTCGTTACACCGGTTGTTCAGATGTACGTCAAAAATCGAAGTGACCTTATCCTTCGTAAGGGTCGTGGCGGTGGTATTCGTCGTCGCAAGGCAGAAGCAGATACCGTTACGACTAAAGTCGCTCGAATCTGTACTAACTGTGGTTTCGACGTCTGATCGTCATGGCCTCGCTAAATAAACTTTAGCGAGGCCATTTTACTTTTGTCGATTTGATCAGATTTATTGTCATCCTAATAGGTGACTAAAAAAGAGGAAATCGAAAAAGCAAATCAATACAATGCAGCTCGAAAAAAACTGCAAGTATCAATTCAAGATGTATACACTACCTTTTGGTCATTGTTTGACAATACCGATAGTATCATTGAGAATGAAATTGATTTACAATCAGGTTTAGAAAAAAAGATTTTAGACCTCTTCAAATTAAGCGCTTACGAGGGTCGTAAAGTTTTTTCTCGTATTGTTTATCGCCAAGTTAGTCAAAAAATATACGCGTCCGACGCAGGTAAATCAGTAAATTGGTTACTTAAATTCAGCAATCAGTTACCTGACCCAATGATCCAGAAAATATTAAGTCGTTCAATTATTCTTCGCGGCAACATCAATATGTTATCGCAACTCGCTTCAGTTCGAACAAAAATTCCAGTAGATCTTTGTGATAAAGCAAGTATCACGAAAGACCACGTGAAATGTTTGAAATTGGTTATCATGCACATGGGAATGCACGATATCAATGCTGATTTTCGTTACAGTAAAAATCTCATTCACATAGCTTCTATTAATGAAGAATTAGCGACAACCCTCGAAGAGCATATGCTCAAAAAGGCGCGTCGCTATAAAAATTTCTACCATCTGGTTGGGTACATGGAAAGTTGCCCGACAGTAGATAAAAGAAAATTCTTCGTTGAGATTTTCAAACATAAAACACACTATAATGCCAGGATCGCAATCGAACGCCTGAAAAAACATCCAGAGCTACATAAGTACTTCAATCTTACTTAGATTGATATAGTTCATACATGGCCAATAAGTATGCGCTGATCTTATCCGGAGGGGCTGCCAGAGGCGCATACGAAGTAGGTGTTTTGAAATACATATTCCAGGAGTTGCCGTTGATTTACGGTAAAATGCCTGAATTTCAAATCATTTGTGGAACATCTGTCGGAGCTATTCATGCGTGTTTTCTAGCGGCGCACCTATCGAACGTGACGGTAGAGCTGGATCGCCTGGAAAAATTATGGACAGAGCTATCTCCTAGCAAAGTCGTAACCGTTGATTTTAGGCAGCTATTTAGAATTAAAGAATTGTTATTGGGAGGAAATCGTGGCGTTGGTCTATTGGATGTGAATCCATTGGCAACTCTACTTACTCGTGAAGGTAGTTACGATAAGATTTCCGGCACCATTAACTCTGGTAAGCTGGATACTCTATGTGTGTCGACGACATCTGCTAGAACAGGTCAGACCATTGTTTTCAGCGAGTCGAAGCAACCTTTACCTAATCCTGTTTTCAGAACTGAGTTCAGGTCTGCCGATATAACTCTTCAGCATGCATTAGCCTCTGCATCGATACCAATTCTGTTTGCTCCAATTCAGATTGGTGGCGAATGGTTTACTGATGGCGGAGTTAGGCAAAACACCCCTATGGTTCCGGCTCTCGGGTACGGAGCAACTCATACGCTATCTATCGGATTATGGCATAACAAAAAATATAATTCATCTCCACGTATAGATGACTCGCCAAGTATAGGTTGTCTTCTAGGTAAAATATTCAATTCATTTTTCATCGATCATGCTCATGTGGACGTTCACAGTCTTGAGCACATAAATAACATAATTGGTGAAGGCGTAAAAAAATACGGTGTTGAGTTTGCAGAGCACATGGCCAATCAATCAAGGCCATATAAATACATCAACTCTTGTTCGATTAGCCCATCAATGGATATTGGTAGAATTGCTGCCACTTATCTTTCCAAAGCCACGATCAAGAAAGATAAGATCTACAAGAACCTTCTCAAACTGATCGACCTCGGAACCATAGAGGCAGATTTAGCTAGTTATCTGCTTTTTGACGGAGAGTTTTCCAAATTGCTAATCGAGCTTGGTTTCCAAGATGCTCGGGCAAGACAGCATGAATTAGCGCAATTCCTTGGAATCGACGAATGAGCGGGTGATATATGAGCCCATGTGAAGAATCAACAAGATTATTTTTATGGGTTGAATGCCAGCGATAACTCCAACGCGAACGGTGTAACTGGTATTTCTGGGGCTATCAATGGACCACTTACTCAGCCTAGTATGCCGATAACTGGTAGCGGTATGGTTACTGTTGGAGCTACATCGATAACAAACCCTCCTTGGATTACAACTACTAACACTACGCTTCCGTACTATGGCGACCTAACTGGGGCCTGGACTACAGCTGGTGTGATGTGGCCCGGGATGGCTGGTCAACTTTACGAGGGCAAACCATCCTGGTTAGAAAAGTCTATCGATAAAAAGTACATCAAAATTTTGGTAGAAGCCAAGAATTACAATATTCTTTGCAACATCGCAGATATTGTTATTAGATCGCATAGATCCAGTTTTCATTTATTAGAAAAAAGTATTCTTAGATCCAATGACTTTGAAGTGATCGGTCTTTACATGAAATCTGTAAAGAACATCGGTGTAAAACATTTAACAAAGAATTTTCTACAGGCCTACAACTCTTCTACCGAAGAGCGTAAATCAGAAAGATTTACGAATATGGCTTATGAGTCACGTAGCAAATTAGATTTGAAAACCTGCTTCAAGTTCGCAATTAAAAAGAAGGATCCGATATACGTTCAATGGTTAATGTCGAGTCCTTATTATCACGAGTTTGATACTGATATGATAGATTCTAAAATTTCTAATAAAAACATTGATGCATTAGTTTCTATGTGTGGAGATACAAATCTTCTTTTTACTTTGGCTAACATTTCCAAAATGGTCAACAAAGAAAAAATCTATAGAAAAATTCGCAACCTTGGTGATTTCGATTTGGCCAGAAAGATGGTCGATAGTTCTGACGAAGATTGGGCCAAGAAGCTAGTGCATATGAAGTAGAAGTCGAGAGTCTTGTTAAGCATTCAGCAATTTGAGTACGGAGATATGGCCGAGCGGTTTAAGGCACCTGTTTTGAACACAGGCGAAGGTGAAAGCCTTCCGGGGGTTCGAATCCCTCTGTCTCCTCCATTCTTAAATTGGTGATAAAATGCAACGAGTATATGTTCTTCGTGGTCTTCAGGCGTCAGGTAAAAGTACTTTTGCCAAAAACTTAATCAAAACCGATTCTAACAGCTGGAAGCGGATTAATCGAGATCTCATGAGAGAGATGCTTGATGATAGCGTTTGGTCTGCAAAGAATGAAAAGTTCGTTGTAAAGACGCGCGATTTCTTGATTGTTGAAGCGCTACGCAAAGGTCACAACGTCATTGTGGACGATACCAATCTTACTCCTAAGAATTTTGATGACATATGTAAACTGGTAGAAGATACCAATCTAGACGTCATTGTAACGGAAAAGAATTTTCTCGTTGATTTGGAAGAGGCGATCGTTCGTGACGCTGCACGAGCCAAACCGGTTGGTGAGGCAGTTATACGCGCAACGTACAAACGGCACGGAGTGAAGTACGACAAAGGCTACAACTGTCGTAGTAAAACGTTCACGAAGAAAATTCTTCAAGCGGCATACGCATTCGATCCGAAACTGCCATCAATCGTTTTGTGCGATCTTGACGGAACGCTCGCCATCATCGGCGCTCGTAACGTTTACGACGCAGAGAAATGTGATGAGGTCGATATCCTGAATGAACCTGTCGCAGAGACGGTTCTGAAGTACCATGCCGCTGGATACAAAATCGTTTTCTTATCTGGTCGCAAAGATACTTACGAGGCCGCAACGCGTCGTTTCATCGATAAACATCTTGGCATCCCGTACGAGCTGTACATGCGCAGCGCAAGCGATAGTCGTAAAGACTCGATTACGAAGGTGGAACTGTTCGATCAGCACATTCGCGGCAAATACAATCCGTTCTTTGTGCTTGACGATCGTGATCAGGTTGTTCGTGTTTGGCGTGATCTTGGCCTGACCTGCTTTCAGGTCGCAGATGGAAATTTCTGATCATGTGGCCTAGACGTTATTACAGACGCCGTAGTGGAACGATGGTTCGTTACGAATGGCTTGCTGCCATTAAAGAGAAGAAGATAAAAATAGCTGCACCTTGGGTTCGCGTCGATAACCCAAAATATCGCCTATCGGTAATTAAGTACACTCGTTGTAATTACGAGAAGCATGTATCTTTCAATATCAGGGCCGAGGTCTTCAGAGTTCGCGGAACAACGCGCTGGCGCTATATTGTTGGGTACAGGAATCACAGTGCGCGAGCTTATTATCGTGGTTTTTGTTATTCCAAAAAAGCTGCCTTTAAAAAAGCAGACAAGCTTCTTGCAAAACACAACGTGCGAGGCATTGATGAAAAAGGCCTTGCCAGAATCAAGTTATTTACATGATTGGTCGATTAGATCGAATGTTGGTTACACCTTGGCAGGCTTGTGGCTATCGAGGCAAGGCTTGTCGCAGGCGACAACTTCTACTAGAGAATTCATCAAATTACTTAAACGTAAGTGTACATAAATACACTGGCGGTAAACGCTGGAATTATTCAATTGAGTTCCGTGACAGCGAAGCGCAAGCAAGCGGCGGAATAATCATTGGAACATATTGCGCTAAAGGTAAAGCGGCTCGGTTTAATGGCTTTACGTTTTCTGAAGAAAAAAGTAAAGCGATAGTTGATGAATTTCTTACTACCGTTCTTAAAATGGAACTTATTACTTTAGAACAAATGAAACGCTATAAGGTGATGTCATAAATGAAGCTATTGCCTGTTGTATTGGGCTTGTTAGTTATTACTTCGTGTGCTGCTCAAGTGCAGACGCAGCGTATCGAGCTTGATACGGCTCCGTTACCGGCGTTACCGCCAACTGCCAGTAAAAGCACACCTTTCTGTCCTGAAGGGATGATTCACGTCAATGGTGAATTCTGTCCGGCTGTAGAACAGAAATGTTTGCAATGGACAGATAAGAACCAATCTGCCGGAGCGAATTCTGGAATTGGGCCGATGCGATGCGCTGAATTTGAGCCATCGAAATGCTTGGCGGCGCGCGAGCACAAACGCTTCTGCATCGATAAGTATGAGTGGCCAAACAAAGAGGGAGAGCTTCCGCCTGTCAGCATGGATTGGCATGAAGCGAAACAATCTTGCCAAAAAGTTGGCAAGCGTCTTTGCACAGCCACAGAATGGACTTTCGCATGCGAAGGCGAGAGCATGAAGCCGTATCCTTACGGCGATGGATTGCATCGGGATGCTACGGCTTGCAACATTGACCGTGAGTCAATGAATCCGTCGTTGCCGAGGTCAGAATGGCCGAAACACTACAAAGGCGTGCCTTCTGGCAGCATGAAAGCCTGTGTTAGTCCTTTTGGTGTGTTCGACATGACCGGAAACGTTGATGAGTGGGTTGTTAATGTTGGCGGAAGAACTGATGGAGACCCATACGTCAGTGGTTTGAAAGGCGGTTACTGGGGCCCGATAAGAGCGCGTTGTCGAACGATGACAACCGTACATGGGCCTCTTCATTCGTTCTATCAGAATGGCTTTCGTTGTTGCTCGAATGCTCCGGAATTAAAATCGTTCTAATGAAAGATACATGATCAAAAAAAGCTTATGGAAACTCGACTTAGTCCCGGCTAAGTTTGCTGATGTTACTGGCGAGCTTGAAAAAACTAATGTCAGGGTTGTCGATTCATTTCATTCAGAAGAGAACAGTAACATTAAGATCAAAGTTACGCTGATTGAGCTTGATTCTATTCTAAATATTGATGGCGTTGAAGGGGCTACGTATGTTCGAGACCAACAAAAAGGCAGTGGAAAAAAGAATCTTTAATGATAGCAGTCGTCTATCTGAACATGGTGAGATTGTAACCGGTTACGTTAACCGGGAAGTACATAACATGTTCAAAAATGTCGAAATTGATTCTTTAAGCTCAGCTGAGCTTAGAACACTTGAATCGTGTTTAAAATCAATGATTGCCGATATCTTCTGCGAGAAAATTGTTGAAAAGCTCAACGAGGGGAAGTAATGGATGTTCTTTACTACGAGAGTCACGTAACGGTCGAACCAGTGTTCGATGAACGTCTCGAAAAATTCAAAGAGATCTGTGCTCCTCACACGTTCAAGCCTGCTAAACTTCTAATGAAGAAGCGTAGCTTTGATACTCCCGTTCGTTCTGAGTATGATACGTTTTGTACTGGTAAGAACAAAAACGAAGAGAAGCTTCGGTTATCAATCTCCAAAAAGAATACCCCTCCCTTTAGGGAGGGGATGAATTTTTGTTCCAGAAAAATATAATGCGCTATATAAGAGCATAGCCATGAGAAGATCCTATAAATATAGAATTTATTTGAATAAAAACCAGCGCTTCGCGCTGGTTAATTCATTTCATTTCTGTAAGAATCTTTATAATGCCGCTCTGGAAGAACGCATATCTTTTTACAAAAGATATGCTAAATCAAAATCATATGTAGATCAAGCAAATCAACTACCAGAACTAAAGCGTCTCTTTGAAAAAGAGACGCAAAATATACATTCTCAGAGTCTTCAGTTTGTTCTGAAAACTCTGGATAACTCTTTTAAATCCTTCTTCAGAAGGATTAAAAGCGGAGATACTCCAGGGTTTCCTAGATTTAAATCGATTGATCGATTTAAATCAATATGCTTTCCTCAATGTGATCTCAAGACCGGAGGAGCGAAGCTCCTCCCGAATGGGAGACTGAATATCAGAGGAATACCTGGAGACATTAAAATCAATATGCATCGTCCTTTTGAAGGACGATGGTTTAGGATGATGGAACTTCGTTCCATCATCCGTGGTAATGAAAGAGGTTATGCCAAGATCAATTCCGGTAGTCTTACCGGTCTTTGGAAGGAGTTTTTCCAAAACTCCTTCGCAAGAAAGTATAATGAAGAAAAGATCTCCTTCCTTCTTTATCTGAATTGTCTTACATATAATAAGATAGCCAATCAGAGATCTGATTGGCAACATAAAGTTGCCAATCAATTAGTTAAGGACAACGATGTAATCGTTGTCGAGGATTTAAATGTTAAAGGAATGCTCGAAGCCAAAGGCTTCGAGGTATCTAAAGGAAATATAGCGGATGCATCTTGGGGCAACTTTGTTGCCCTCGTAACCTACAAGGCTGAAAGTGCTGGTAGGATCTTGATCAAGGTGAATCCAAAGAACACGTCGAAGACGTGTTCTTATTGCGGGAATATTAATAAGCTCTTAACCTTACGGAATAGAGTTTACGATTGCGATGCCTGCGGCATCGCCATCGATAGAGATATTAATGCGGCAATAAATGTTAGAAGGCTCGGGACGAGCCTTGCGATATCCGGCGAAATAAATTCGCCGGATACTTTCAGAAGCCTCGCCCTTTAGGGCGAGGTAGTTCATAGATAATGGGTTCGACGTTTGGCGCTATAAAATTGAGGCCATTCTTCTTGACGTTAAGGTGAAAAAAGACAATGCACTTCTGCGCTGATGAACTATTTGGTTTGATGATGATCATTCCATTCTTAGGAGCCTTTGTTCATAAGATTCATGCATGGTACTTGAGAAAGTTTCCAAAGCATGGGCGCGTCTGTCACGACCATCGTGAGCCTCGCGAATGCCCGGCTGAAATAGTTGAGACTGACGAGGAGCGACACGAACAAATTGCAATATCCAATGCCGAGTCTGAGGGCTTGGAAGCACCAGTACATCATAAAGATAAGATGTATGACGAACTAGTTAGACCAGAAGATCTTCCCTGGAAATTCTATAGCAAAAACGATAAAAAATAACACTGTATCTGTCGATAGGGCATGACCGGAAAACCGCTCATGCCTTATGATTTTATTGGTACAGGATTTTCTGCGTACGCAAACCTTTCTTGCTTTGGAGCAGCTCCATGGCGTTGAGATGTCAGTTGATCGTAGATTTGGTCATAAGTTCAGCTTGAACTACAATCAGATTACGTCTACTGATTCGGATCCGTTAGCGCAACAGTGCCGTGGGCTAATTTTGTCTAATGGCTCTTCGTTGTTAGAAAATTCAAAAATGGTAGATGGTCGCGCGAATTTCTCGCACATATGTCCAGGTAGCACTAAAATACTTGCGTATCCGATGGATCGATTTTTCAATTATGGTCAGGGCAGTTGCGCTCCTATCAATTGGAACGACCCGGAGTTGAAAACGTTCGAGAAGCTTGACGGTACGTTGTGTATCGTTTATTTCGACTCAATCATTAATGAGTGGCATGTCGCGACACGTTCAGTGCCGGAGGCGGACATTCCACTTCTGAATCCCGAGTACACATTCAGAACTCTTTTCGAGAGAGGGCTGAAAAACGTGGGCAATGTTTCGTTTTTTGAGTTTGTTCGTGGGCTCGATCCAGAGAAAACTTACTGCTACGAGCTAACGTCGCCGTGGAATCGTGTCGTTGTTCGTTACGACGATACCAAAATTACACTCTTGGCTGTCCGTAATAATGTAACTAAATTGGAAAGCCTTCCGGAGAAGGAAGGCGGGTCTTTCGTTTATGTCCCGGTAGTACAGTACTACGACCTCGGAACCATTGAAAAGGTTGTAGATTTCGTTAATTTGCAAAACCCAATGGATCACGAAGGTATTGTTCTTCGTGACTCAAAATACAATCGTATCAAAGTAAAGAATGCCTCGTACGTTGCGTACAGCAAGGCGCGCGACTCCTTAGCAAAATCACCAAGGGCCTGCCTTGAGCTTGTCATTAATGAGAAGGCTGACGATGTCATGCCTTACATGCCTAACGAAATCGCTGAAAATCTCAAGAAGATTCAGTTAGCGCTTGCTAACTACTTGCGCACTTATGATCTTAGCTATCAGCTTCTTGATATGACAGTGCAAAACCGCAGACTAACAGATCCTTCCGTTATGGGTTGGAGCGATCAGAGACTATTTGCAATATGTACTGAGGAAATGGATATATGGAAGGGCCCGTGCTTTGCTATCCGTTCTGGCAAGGCGAAAAATGCGCTCGACTACATTCATAAATCCAAAAAACTTGGAAGCTATACAAATGGTTTTCTGGACAATCTATTAAAATTGATAGGTTGCTATACATAATATTGTCGATAGTGCCTTACTCCATAGTTACCCATAAACTATGGAGTATTGGCGTAATTTTGGTTTTGCGGTTAAAGACTACAAAAACCCTGATTATCAGAATAATCTAAAATATATTGCAGATAAGATTCTTGATTTAAAGAATCCGTCGCTAGCTTATATGTTTTCTTTGGACGCCAAAGATTTCGATCTATCTCCTATGCAAGAGTTGATTATCAACTCAGGCAGCATACGATTTACGTATTTATATGCAATCAATATTGTCGGAGCCGATGTAGCTAGATTACAAGAGATAATTCTTGCATCAAAACAAACGCGATACATTGTTAATTTCGCTTGCAGAGTTAAAAACATTGATGTTCGTAGGTTTGAGAAGATTGTTGCGTCAGCGAATTGTGCCAAATTTTCTTATTTGTTTCTTAGATATGTTGCGAAGACAAATGTAAGAGTTTTTAGAAAAACGTTATTCGAATCGAAACGTTCTAAATACTTATATGAATTGGCAAAGCATACCAAATCGAAACAAGAGCTAAAGAAAATAGAAGCTATTATCATTAAAAACAAAAGCAATCTTTATGTGCGTTTGTTCGCACAACATATACCTGGAGCGGATATAAAGTCTCTTGAGCGAAGGATTGTAAGGTCAAGAAACAAAACGCAAATTGAACGCTTTGCGAAAAACGTAAAGGGAGCAACCTGCGGTCGTCTCTTATCCCTCGCCTGAGTAAATATGGCGAGTCGAATAAGAAGAATGAAGGGCGCTCGCGGAACGCCAGCTCCTAGGGGACCGAATGGTGAGCCGCTTTGCCGATGGTGCAAAGGACCGGTAGTTCCACCTAGAAGTACTTTTTGTTGCAACGAATGCGTTCATGAGTGGCGTATCAGAACAAGTACAAGTTACGCTCGTCGTTGCGTCAGGTTGCGCGACAAAGGCATTTGCTCTAAATGTGGTATCAATACGTATACTCTCAGTCGAGGCCTTAGGAAGCCGCTTCCAGGCGAAACAAAGGCACAATGGATCAGACGTGTAAAAGCGCTACGTAAAAAGTATAATTTGGGTCCTAAAAGAGTTACTCTTTGGGATTTAGACCACATAATTCCTGTTGTGGAAGGCGGCGGTCTGTGTGGCCTTAGCAATATGAGAACACTATGTGTTGTATGTCACCGTAAAGAGACCGCTGCTCTTAGAAAACGTATGGCCAAGAAAAAAGACAAATGATACATATGCATTCCGAACGGCAAATGATGAGTATGAGGAAGATGAACATCCTCTGACCGAGGAGGAAAAAGCTTATTTCGCCGAGATGGAACAGCTAGAGGCTGAAAACCAAAAGAAGCTCGACGCCATGAGTCCAGAGGACAAAGCAAATGCTGAGTATGGCCCATCGCATCTTCCAGCAGACGTTGATCCGGATCCAGACAACGAGTATTGATCAGGGTGTGATTCTAGGACCGCACGAACGAATCATTCCACCAAATGCCGATTCGCCAATTTTACAATCCCAGTTATTATCCTTAGCATGAAGCGGGTCGTGGTCTTCCGCATCAGGCACGAAAGCTACCTGGACTGGCTTCGGTGCAGTTAATGTGCTACGTTGATTTGATTTCTGGAACCTTCGACCTACAATAACTACGGTGTCGACATTTATAACCGGGTCTGAAACAGATTTCGTTTCAAATGGCTTAAACGGTTGAACTGTTACCATTTCAGTTGATTGCGCAACGGCCGGTAGTGCCGAAGACATCGATAACACATACTTGGTAGCCGAATATGTGCATGAAAGAGTTCCGATAACAGTCACGACGCCAATTGCAAGTATTTGAAATTTATTCATTACATCTTATGTGAACTACCTCGCCCTAAAGGGCGAGGCTTCTGAAAGAATCCGGCGAATTTATTTCGCCGGATATCGCAAGGCTCGTCCCGAGCCCCATTGCTACTCTATATAACGCATTATATTTTTCTGGAACAAAAATTCATCCCCTCCCTAAAGGGAGGGGTATTCTTTTTGGAGAATGATAACATTCACCAAGATAGTCGACAAATGAAATACCCGCGCACATTTCACTTTCCATGGTCCGAAGGTGCTACCTCCGATGACAAAATCGCCAAAGATGTATCTCGACTAATCAAAACTGGTATCGTCGTGACAGAAAAGGTCGACGGATCAAATACGTGTATGACACGTGACGCTTGTTTCTCTCGTTCTCATGCTGGCCCCCCAACGCACGCTAGTTTTGATGCGTTTAAAGCAATGCACGATTACGTAAAATATGAGATTCCAGAAGGAGTCGAAGTGTTCGGAGAATGGTGCTTCGCACTTCACTCGATTCCATATCACAACCTACCTGCTTATTTCATGGTCATCGGAATCCGCGAAGGTAACCGTTGGTGGGCTTGGCGCGACGTGGCAAAATTCTGCGGTATGAATGGACTTGCATCCGTTCCAGAATTGTTTTTTGGGTCGGTTGATAATGAAGCCCAGCTGTTAGAGCTGACTATTCGTGATGCCAGCGCTCAATCTCATATCGGAGCGGCGCCAAAATGGGAACGCGAAGGCGTTGTTGTTCGAGTATTGGAATCTTTTGATGATTCAGATTTTTCCAAATGCGTTATGAAATGGGTTCGAAAGAATCATGTTCAGACTAGTGAACATTGGAAGAATCAAACGATCGTTAAAAACAAAATCAAAATTCCTTGACGAGTTTTTGCTAACGTGTTGCGCCTCATTAAATGCAAGAATCATATAAAGATCTTTTCAGTTTGGTAAACGAATTCGATGCACTTTGTATAACTACAAACGGTATCGTTAAGTCTTCTGGCGCGGCAGTGATGGGCGCTGGTGTGGCGAAGACTTGCGCCCAGTTGTGGCCGCAGACACCTCTCATTCTAGGAGAGCTGCTGGTATCGAGCGGGCGCAACATACCATTCCATCTAGGAAATGTAACAGATGGGAATTTTTGGACAGAAACAAATCCAGAAACAGAAGAGACTTTGCATTTCTGTCGCATTTTCAGTTTTCCAACAAAACATCATTACTCAAATCCATCTGATATCGATCTCATTAAAGAATCGTGTCATCATATGGTTGTGTTTGCTGACCAGCTGAAAATGAAGAGCATAGCTCTATCTCGGCCTGGTTGCGGGAACGGCGGGTTGTCCTGGAATGATGTCAGGCCCATTGTTGGTAAAATTTTAGACGATCGTTTTCACGTAATAGAGCGTAAAGGTAATTGAGATGCCTACTGAAGTAGATTTGAAAATGAGACGCCTCGAAGCGTTCTCAACGATGCGCGTTCTTGATGACGCGTGGTTTGTAGTTCGACTTGATGGCAGAAATTTCAGCAAGCTTACCAAAAAAGAATTCATCAAGCCATTCGACATCGGCCTGCAAGAGATGTTTGCTAAAACAACCACCATGTTAATGGAGGAATTTTCTTGCGCATATGGCTACGCCATTAGCGATGAAATCTCGTTGCTGTTTCAAAAAGACTTTAAAGTTTTCGATCGTCAGGTTGAGAAGATTGTTTCATTAACTGCCGCTGCCGCTTCGTCGCAAATGTCTATGCTGACTGGTAAACGAATGCAGTTTGACAGTAGGGTTGTAGTTCTTCCAGGCGATAAAAACGTTTTAGAATATTTTCGATGGCGCCAGGATGACGGATTCAGAAATGCACTCAGTGATTTGTGTTACTGGACTCTATTAAAAAGCGGTAACGGTATGACTGAAGCAAAAGCTCAGACTGAATTGAATGGTCAAAGTTTTGAAAAAAAGATCACGTTATTGTTTTCACACAACGTGGATTATTTCAAAATGCCAAGTCAGTTCCGGCGCGGAGCCGGTTTTATCTGGCAAAACTTTCAGAAAGAAGGCTTCAATCCACAATTGAACCAATCAGTAACGGTGGATCGGCGGCGCATTGCTAGTGTGTATGACCTTCCGGCAGGTACTGAGTACGAACAATTCATTACTAGTCAGCTAACGAAATGATATAGCTTATGAGTGGCCAGCATAGTTAACATATCGAATCTACTCGATGAAATACAGCAGCCACTTTATATTCATGCTACCAATGCACGAACAAATAAGCTAATCGCCATTCAAAAAGCAGCGAATGAGTTACGCAAAGCGCAACTAGAGTGCGTTGGGCGTAAATACGTTTATAAACTTATGACCGGCGTAAGGTTTGGTCGTGTCAATTACAGAACGTTTTATAAACTCGTAGACATTTTACGAGTGCATGAAACATCTGCGTACTTCATCTTGCATCATAAGATCTTAGATTTCGTTACAGTAAACAAGTATAAAGCTCGGTGGTTCATCGTATTCTTGATGAAACTACGTCACAAACGAGATGGCAACACAAAACATATCCAAGATGTATTCATCAAGCGCTATCTATCACCTAAAAATGATTTATCAGCAAGGATCGACTCAACGTTTCTGAATATGTTTGTTCAAGAGTACCCTTCATTTGATCGTACTAAGCTATTTCGACATCTAGTTAACTATAAAAATGCAAAAGATAGCTACGGCAAGAACGTATTATCTACATTTTTTGAGATATGTCCTGAGTACAGTAAGTACGCGATACTAGAATAAGAACTAGCTTTGTGGGGTGACCTTAACAACGAGACTAACATATGAAACTATTCTATCAGTTGTCCAGTAAACAGCAAGACGCCGCCATCGAACATTGTGCAGATCTAGTTGAAAACGCGCGAAGATAAGCTTCAGTTCTTGATGGACGACGAAGTGTTCTCAGATACAATTTTTGAATTAGCTTCTGAGATGGCTCACAACGCATTTTATCACGACAATGATGAGCTTGTGGTATTTACAGATGCGCTTGATTCACGTGTAGCGTCTAACGACGACGAAGACGAAGCTGCTGATGATGAAGCTGATGAAGATATCAAGACGGTTGAAGATTTGGTCCGCCCACACTTAAAGAAACTTCTTAATTAAACGATAGCACCTTGAAGCCCATGCTTGTGAAGTCTTTGACTGACAAACAGTTGCGGGCATCAAAGATCATTTGTTGGTGCATGGTTTGACCAAGCTGAAACCAATCTATATCAAAATACTCTGGCCACTCTGTGCAAAAAATAATTATGTCAGTATCTTTAAACAGATCGTAAACAGATTCGCAATATTCAACTGCGAAGTCTGGAAATTTCATTGGCATTTTGAAACTAGCTACTGGATCGTGAGCTTTAATAATTGTTCCGTGCTCTAATAGCACTCTAATTATATCGACCGAAGGTGAGTCGGTAAGGTCATCAGTAAATGGTTTGTATGTTAAACCCATTATACCGATTGTTTTTCCATTCAGCCCACCTAATTCATTAGCTATTTTATGAATCAGAATATCGCGTTGGTTATAGTTAGATCGTAGTGCGCTATCAATTATCGGTACTTCGATGTTTGAGGAGATAGCAATATCGTTTAGCATCTCGAAACTTTCGCCGTATTCTTTGCGGCTCCATCCAAGGCCATACTTGATATTTAGTGAGTTGATGCCGGTTGCCTTGAGTACTCTAATGACTTCGTCAGTCTTTGCTCCGTTTTGATTAGCAAGATTGTTAATCTCATTCAGAAATGATGATTTTACGCCTTTAAATATCTTTTCAGCATGGTAGGCCAATTCAGCTGAACCGATATCAGTAATGATCAATTGACCATCTTGTCGATGCGGTTGTGGAAGGTAATCAGGCAGAATTATAGATTTTTCTATGATTGGGCGATACAATCCGTCAAGAATAGATGCTGCGCGTAGATTGTTAACCCCAACAACAATTTTTTCGGGGTAAAACGTATCGATGATAATCGAGCCGGTAGTTATTCCGGGCATTTCATATGCTACGGCGAAGTTATCGCTCTTTTCGCGTATTACTTTGCCAGCTTGAACAGTAAGCCCTAGTTGGGTAGGTGATTTGTTTACAAGAATTCTGAATTTAGACTTAATCGTCTCGGAAAATACAAGAGCAACTTCCATCAGGTTATAACCTGCATCCGAAGTAAAGAACACGACATCACTCTGTTCGATCGCGCTTGTAACGTTTGTCGTATAGTATAAACTGCTATTTACTATTTTAATCGAGTCGTTCAGATACGGTTCGTAAAAATGCAATGAATTATTGCGTAATAGCTCTATTTTTGTTTGGTTGTCGTCCACGATGATCACAAAATGATTCATGTACGCTAACAAAATAGCAGTGGAAAGACCGATTTCGTCGGTCCCGATTACGGCGATGTTCATCTACGGATATATTGTTTTATTATAAGGTCGGAAAAAGCAGTTTTTCCGCATAAAGACATGCCAGACAGAGATTGGATACAGAAAAGAATACAAGCCGTGATTAATTTCTACGGTTCTGATTTCTTCATAGGTAAAAAAATACTTGATGTTGGCTCTGGCAATGGAACTGTAGCCAGAGCCTTTGTTGATATGGGAGCTAAAGTTACGTGCCTTGATGCTAGGAAAACGGCACTAGACGCCATTCATAATTCAAATCCGTCTATTCGTTGTATCAAAGCCGATCTTGATCAAGAGTGGCCATTTCATAATGATTATTATGACCTAACACTACATCTAAGTACGCTTAATCATTTGACATACGTGGAAAAGCATCTGCAATTCTTATGTCAGATTACAAATTACATGGTTTTGGATGTTCAGGTATGCGACTCGACCAGTCCAGCTAAATACATTCTTGTAAAAGAGAATCGTACAAACGTCAACCATTCTTTTAATGGTGTTGGTTGTCGCCCGGCGCCTGCGTTTATTGAACGCATTTTGACAAACAATGGTATGGAATTTGAAATGTTGCAGGACAGCAGCTGCAACAGCGGTCGTTACGTATACGATTGGGTTGGTAAAAATTCAAATTCTATCCAACAAGGATTGAGCAGGATGTGGTTTGCAAAGCGCCACTCGCTCCGAGCCATCGTTGAACCAGAAACGATTATAGGGCCAAGCAGGACTCCTAAACAACGAATCTTTCCAGCACCTGTCCTACCGCCATTCCAAATCACGGAACCAAACAACAACAGCACTGATGGAATCTTTACCGGTTCAATAAGTGGTGTCGGGAACTATCCGGCTCCGTACTCGTATTCTTCTTCGGCAGTTGATACGATCAAACGCGACAGTCGAGATTTTGGTTTGATTACGCCGGAAACGTTCTCGCCAAAAGAAACATTCAATACCATTGGTAATATATTACCAATAAGCTCAAGCTCTCGTTTGTGGGTTAAAAAAATCGAGCCATTTTTCCCAAACATAACGGTTCATCACTTAGCGCATTCAATGCGTGGGTTTAAAAAATCTTCAACAGCTCCTAGCGTTGTTATGTGTTCAATTGATAGAATCTATCAATGCAACAGAATTTGGATTGAAGAATGGCTCAATTACGAATTAACAGATAGCGATATCGCAATTTTAAGTAGCTGTGGAACAATAATGACGCCATCCATGCTTAATGCTCAGGCTATTTTGAATAAAATTCCAAATGCTAATGTTCAAAATGTTGAGAGGCCTTGGCCTTCAATCAACGTTGTTGCGCATCCCGGAGATTATTATCTATATTTTGAAAAGAATCCGCAAGCTACTAAAAATCTATTAAATGCTTGGGATGCCTATTTTGGCAAGATACTAATTGTAGATACTAAGTCTAAATTACCTGAGCTGGCCAGTTATCTTTCAGATTGTCTACCGTACGATACACTTTTCAAATATATTATCGGAGCCAAAGCCATTATAGACTTACCAGAAAATAACTATTACATGTCTGGATTATTAAATACGGCTAAACGTATTGGTGTTCCAGTGATAACTAATAATAGTTATGAAGTTGATTTTGGAAATCATACCTTAATTTCACAAGATAAAGCTTTTTCAAAATTCCCAGGACCAGATAACATTCGTAAGGCAATGAATAACTTCAAAAACAAAATTCAAACATCTAGACGTACCTCTGATAATGCACACGTTGTTAGCGCTGTTGAAAAGCTGATTGGCATGTAATGTTAAAAGTACTTTATTTACCATTAAATAGTCCGGAAGGCGTGCAGCAAGGAATGTATGACGCTTGGAATAATATAAATGTAAAGTTTGAAATTTTCGATTTCTATATGAACTATCTTAGAAGTAGTAAAAATCTTAGTGTTGTACGTAGTCAGTTTCTTAAACAGGTGGATAAATTCAAACCAGATTTGATCCATATGCAGTTGCAGTTTACTGACATCATTGATAATGCAACGCTAAAAAAGGCCAGAGCGCTTTCTCCAAATGTAATTATAACAAACTGGTCAGGCGATATCCGAGCTACAGCTATACCTAATTTTATAAATCTAAGCAATGCGCTTGATTACAGTTTTATTTCTAGTACTGGTCAGCTTGAGATGTATCGCAAAGCAGGTTGCAATAATGTTCGGTACTGGCAAATCGGATACGATCCTAAAAATAGTTATCCTGTAAACAATAAAACATTTAAGTATGATGTAACGTTTATCGGAAACAACTATGGAAATACTTTTCCGGACGGATACATCAGGCTAGAGGCTGCAAACAAATTAAGAAACGCATTCGGCGCTAAATTTGGAATATTTGGCGGGGGCTTTCCGAAACCTTGGAACACACCAACATGCAATCCAACAGAAGCAAATGGACACTACAACAATAGTATTTGTGCATTAAGCATAAGTAATTTCAATAGTGTTAGTCATTATTTTTCGGATAGACTTTTATATTGTGTAGGCTCTGGTCGCCCAACAATTTCTTGGTCCTTTCCAGGTGGTGATAGTTATTTTGCTGATGGTAGTGAAATACTGTTTGTACATACATACGAAGAATTAATTAACGCGGTTAAATTTTGTAAAGACAATCCAGATAAAGCAAATCAAATCGGTAAAAATGGACAGATGCGCGCGTTCAAAGAGCATACTAATACATCCAGAATTCTTGAGTTGCTTCACATCACTAAATTGATATCGAAAGTCTAATGATTAGATTAATGTACAACTACTATAAAGACAAGGTTCCTGCACGAAAACAGGAGATTGACTTCTGCTTAAATAAAAATCTTGCCAATAACCATATGAATATGGTTATTCTAGAATCTAGCGCAAAACCAACGTATGATTATTTTTTTGAGAAAATAAACTCGTTAACGGGGCCTGATGATATTAATATCATTTGCAATTCTGATATATTTTTTGATAACACAATTGCATTAGTAAATAAAATCAAGCATGGAGAAATGTGGGCACTTACTCGTTGGGAATGGCAATCACCTAATAAAATAAAGTTTTTCAATCGTGCTGATAGTCAAGATGTATGGATCACCAGAGGAAAAATTAACAACGTGTATGGCGATTTCACTCTTGGCATTCGTGGATGTGACAACCGCATCGCACATGAATTTCAAAAGGCCAACTATAAAGTTAGTAACCCTAGCCACTCTGTTAAAACATATCACGTTCATAACTGCGGAATTAGAAATTACACCATGGCCGATGTTGTTTCTCCTCCATATTTAATTGTTCCGCCTATCACTTTGCCATGAGTAGAATAGTATTCTTCAACCATTTTCATAATGGCGACCTACATATTTCTAGAGGAATCGTTAGTAAAATAATTGATAAGGTTCGACAAATAGATCCGACTACACAATTTTCTTACGCGCACGTTAACGATCGTGGTTTGGTTTCTGATATTTCAAACCTATCTTTTGATCCGATCAGCATGCGTACGATCGATCAATTTGAAAACTTGCAAACCAGAGGCAACGCAACGTACATAAATACTTGGTATGCTCAGCAGCATCATAAATACATGAATCGTCACGGCATGACCATCGATTGCTTGTACGAGGCACTTGATGATACATGCAAAACTCACTGGAATTTTTCACTGTCGGACATATCTTCTGATCTGTCTTCGTTCTATCCGTCGATCGATTACTCTAAATTCTATATCCAGAATGTGAAAGATTGGCTAGTAGCTTACCCTCAGCAGAAAGTATTCGTATCGAACGGACTTGCCATGTCTGGACAAGCCGTTAACTTTCAGATGACTCCGATTATTGCTGAGCTGGCCAAGAGGCACTCGGAGAAAATTTTTATCCTATCTAACGACGAAGGTAACTTCCCGTTACCATCAAACGTATTCTACTCTAAAGACATAATCAAAAAACAATCCGGCTCTGATCTGAACGAGAACTCATTCATCACAACTTTTTGTGACTTGATCATAGGCCGAGCCTCTGGAGCGTTCTCTTACGCATGGACTCGCCAGAACATGATTGAACGCAACACGAAATTTTTATGTTTCTGCGGCCCCGGCGTAGTTGTCTACCCACCGCATCAATTTTGGACACGCGGCATCTTCAGCGATAAAATAAAATACTCAGCGGAGTTCGTAGTCTCATCTGAGACAGATGCGAACGCTGTAAAGAATATTATCGAAAATCATCTGTGATTCAAATGATTACAGTGCAATCCTGCGATTTTGTCGTGCGAAATGTTGAACGTTTTAAACATTTCGTATAGTACGGTCTCACCGCAGAAAATTCCATCTTGCGTTTCTCTGTAAGCATGGATGTGATCTAGTAGATTAAATCCGCCACAGTATACGTTCATAAGTTGATTGGAAGCAAAAGCAAATCGATCATCAACCATTTCGAGTGGTAAATCTGGACGTTCCGCTGTTTGAACAATATTTCTGTCAAACTGTGAACATTTAATCGGTTTTGTATATGTAATATCAAAACGAGCACGAATGACGTAGTCGTACGCGACGTTATGCTCTAGGCGGTGATGTTCTTTCAATAGATTTACCTGAAGCAGGCTATACCACATGCTATAGACCATCTCTACAAACTTCTCTTGCTTGTAGCTTCTGCCGTGCGACACCATCATGCGATCCAGGGCCATATGGGTGTTGTGAATGATTTTAGGAGGTTCGACCTTCATCATTTTGGGCGCGAACAGTTTCTGTATCTTGGCCTCCATAGGATCGCCAGGATTCATCCAAGTATGAATGAAGATGTCCGGGTTGTTCGGCCTGATTAAACAATCACGAATCGATGCAAACCCTTCGTCAACGCACCTAGGCAATCCTGAAATGAGGAGCGCTGTCTTCATGGCTCTTTTAGTTCAGAAATAAAATCAGAACAAACCCCGTAGACGTGTTTGAGTCTTGCAGCAGAGAATCCGGGATACACATCGTTCTTTGCATCTGTAATATCCTGTAACGAGATCAATGGCACAACCGAGCGGCTGTCCGCTTCCATTAGATTATGAGACCAAATCATATTGCAATGATTGATAATGGTATGTTCTTCTTTTTGGTGAAAAAATACCCTAAGGTTAAGCTCTATTAGGAAGCTTAGAGCTGCATAGTTCTTAGTATGAATCCAAAGACTGTGTTTACGCTCGATAAGCCATGACAGTTCGATGGCATACTCTGGCTGGTCGTGGCCAAGATACAAAATTCCGTTGATGTATCGAACATCGATCTCGACGTCGTAACCGGCATCGATGGCTTCTTGAATATACATTTGACTGTTTTCGCGTTCTGGTATAACAGCGCTAATATTCCCTCGGTGGCTAATTAGTTTCATATTTCCTCTATCCTTTTTGCTTTGTCATCGATGACGAGATCATACATCGGTTTTTTATCGCCAAGCTCTAGTCTATCAAACAACGCTCCCCATGTTTTTAGTTGGGTGAGAGTTAGATGGCGCAGATATTCTAAACGCTCTATGTTATCGGTTTGCGAGCTACCTCTGGCAGTCCAATACACAATTATCCAACCTTCGTTAAAAAGCCGGTTAATCTTGGCGATGTTTTTAGCATTTGGTATGGCGTTTTCGTAAACGCGATCTCCGTCATAAAAACATATCGTTTCGTCAATATCAACGAATGCCGTTAGTGTTTCATTGTTTTTATTGTGAATTTCGTTTTGCATTATAAGCTGCCCAGTACCTGTAGCTTTTAACTAGATCTTCTTCATTTTTGACCTGGGTACTGTTTAGTAAAGTTTGCCACGCTTCAAAATTTTCTACTTCTTCGGGAGTACCGAAGACCGTCACGTGATCGGTCGGAAAACATGTGACCTTTAATCCGTCTTTGATTAGTAGATTGTACACCAGCGTTACGTAGTGCTCGCCGTTGTAGTTCACGTTCTGATCGATGGCGGCCTGGAAATACTTCTTAACGTCAGAACCCCTTCTGAAATAGTATGTGCCGGTACTTGCCTGCTCATTCATCGGATTGTTCGTGTACGGCTCTTTCTCTTTGATTTCGGAGACGACGAGGTACTGTTCTTTGATGTGAGCCATGAACGTCGGGCTCAATCGATGAGGATGAAACCCGCCGTGACTCAGAATACAACCATCGCTACCCATTCTCTTAACCCAAATTTTGAACTGTTCGTAGTCCCAAAGATATGGATTATCACAGTAACAGATGATTACCTCCTCATCGTCCTTGATGTACGATTCGTAATCGGTAGTCATGACCGTATGAATCGGGCCTTTCTTGTGATTTGGAATCGAGAAGATGGTGCAGCCAGGAGCCATTTCTGTAAGGACAGCATGCATGTCCGTAGTGTGCAGATGCGTATCGTTGCAGATGAACACGAACTCATCTGTAGGGTCGAACATTTCGTAGATGTATTGGATGATACGTTTACCGTTTACTTTTATCAACGGCTTTGGGTCAGTGTACCCGGCACGCACAAAACGATCGCCAGTTCCGGCCATCGGTATTACTATTTTCATAATGCTTTCCTATACTTCTCTGACTCTAGGTTTTTTAAGAAATGAACTTGTTCTGCCGTAAGATATCGTATCGTACCAACTTCGTGTCCGATTAACCCTATATAGTTATGAGCTGCTCGTATTTCCTTTTTGGATTCCTCGTTTAAAAAAACCGTAGCATCTGGAAAGAGATATTCTGGTGACTCGATGATATCGTCATTAAATTTCAAATCGAATTCACCATAGTGTTCGATAACCTTCTCTAAACAGTTCTTTGCCCTAGTGGTTATGTCAGCCAATAACGTTTGAGCTTCTTGCGGGTCATTCGACGAAATGATGATTCCGTGGTTCTCAAGGAAGAAAATCTTTTTAGCCAGGTCGCATGTTTTAATCGCTTCGAATAAACTGTAGCCAGGATGAGAGTATGGAATGTACTCGTAATCATATTCTGAATACAACTGTTTCATTAACTCTTTTGAGTTCTCAAGACACAAAAGCGTTGTTAAATAAATAGGATGAACGTGTATGACGTATTTGTCCAGTAAAGAGTGGAAACCGGTCTCCATAGATGGTCGTTTGTACTTTTCTGAAACGACGCTGCCGATTACCAATTCATCGAAAATTTCGGCAGATGACAACGCAAAAATGTTTGGCCTAACAACAGAGTATCCGCCTAATTTGTAAACATCTTTAAGATTGAATCCGGATGATTTGATGACCATATAGTCCTGAACCTTGACGGATATGTTTCCTCCGCCGTTCTGACACATGTTAAGATCTTTTCCTATCGTTTCTGAAAGGTAAACGAACTTATTAAATTCAGCTATGTACGTCTCTATAAATGCAAACAGTTCTTTATTCACTTCATTGTTGAAGTGGATCTGGGTAACCAGTTTGATCTTTTCGTTTCGATTACCGATGTGTGTAATCGGGCGTTCGGTTGTCAGCCTGATGACAACGTCAGCTATGGCCATCTGGGCCTGTCTTATTTTGTAGCTGTCTACTCGGCGTTTGTTGATGGCATCGAGAGCAGAATTGTACGTGTAACCGCGCTCCTCGGTATCTCTGATAATTTTCCAGTGAACTCGTAGCGTCTCATCTGTGTCGACAAAGATTTTTAATCCAAGAAGATCTTTACTTGTTTCTGTGTAAAATGCGTGAAGCCCTTCAATAATTACCGTGGCTTTAGGAATGATTTTAGTGGGCGGATCGAAATGGCCCGTCTTATGATTGTAGACCGAGCGGTAGATCGGTTTCCCTTGTGCCAGATCGGCCAAGTGCATATCACCAAGCTCCAGGTTATTAGCGTCTGGATTAAGATGCGTTATTTCATTCCACATCTTACTGGTGCGCTCCCACTTATGCAGGTCGTCGGTACTTAGTATCGTCGTTTCCTGAACACCAAAAAACAGAGACACTATCTCTGCTATATTTGATTTACCAACACCTGATTCTCCAGCAATGCCAATGATATTAATCATCTTGCTGTTTTCTAAATGGGCAGCAGTTTAATAAATCATCTATACTAATAGATAATTTATGAACGAATGCTAATTTCATTAGTTCGTTTTTTGTTAGAGGAAGGCTCCACCCAGGATATACTTCGCTCACCATTTCTCTTAAATCAATTTGTTGGTATTGCTTCTCGGTACAGCTTAAAAAATCCTGGTACTTAAATCCGTCGCCAACCATTTTATTAGAAAATTTAACTGAAACGGTTGGTATGCCGTAGGCAACGGCAGCCACTAATCCGTGCAGCGTACTGGTAATTAAAGTTTCGCATTCACAAATTCTATTGATGATATTTTCTATGTCTCCCATGCTATTTATGATCGTGATACCATCATCCTCTGAGTAAGCCTCAGATACTAAATAATAATCGACCCAAGATACCATTATTCCTACGTCGTATTTTTTAGATACATTAGGAGTATAGAATCTTGGTAGTAAGAGGCCTGGGTCGCCGATTGCGACCGGTTCATGTCCGCTTAGTTTAACTAAGTTTTTTGAAAGCAGGCCGCGCGTAGCGATGATACGAAAATCCTCCGAAGGAGGGGAAAATCGCGTAGGGTCTAAATCTGATGTGAATGCGCTACCGCTTCCCCATACGATTCCGCTTTTAACATTATAACTTAGAAGGCTGCCCGTTACCATAACCAATGATGGGTCAGAATTGTCGGGCACAAACTTTGCTTTTTCTCCGCTTATTTTTTCAATTAAATAAGGCGTAAGAGCATCTCCAAAATTCGTACAATGATGCCAGTAAGATTTGATTGATTTCAAATCTTCTACTACGGCTTCTGTGGATACGGCTTCTGTGGATACGGCTTCTGTGGATACGGCTTCTGTGGATACGGCTTCTAAATCGGTGATAACATCACTCATATCAAAATGGCGTTTTATCCTATAATTTCAAACTTCGGACAAGGAACAATAAACTTTCCGCCATTTTGGAGATAGTCTTGTTCGCGACTGACGAATTCATTAATAAAATGCCAAGGAAGAACTAACAGATAATCTGGCCTAGCTTTTCTCATTTCGTCTTCTGAGAAGATCGGAATATTGGTTCCGACTGTCTTGAGGCCAAATTTGTACGGACTGCGCTCAGCAATACCATCAATCAACGTATGATCGAGTCCGAAAAATTGCAGAAGCGTGTTACCTTTGGTCGAAGCGCCATAGCCCCAAACGGTTTTGCCCTTAGCTTTAGCTTCTTTGATGAAGGCAACGGTAGTGTATTTTAGTTCTTCGATTTTTGAATAGAACTCATCCCAAGTGTAAAAGCTATCTAGGCCCTGCGTTTTCTCATAAGCTAACAAAGACGCTACCCTCATGTTACAAACATCTCGATGAGGCTGGGATGCAAACTTTTTGACGTCTCCGATCGTCTTCATCGCATAAACTCTGAACGAACCGCCGTTGATGTCGTTGAGTTGACAGTCTACAATCTTGAATCCGTTTCGCTCGAACAGTGATTTCAAATTGAACAAAGAATAGTAATAGATGTGCTCGTGACAGATATTGTCAAATGCCATTTGTTTAATCATCAGCGGAGTATAGCTGAGCTGCAATACCCAAAGCCCATCATCTTCTAGAACTTCGGCTACGTCTTTAATGAAAACGTCTGGCTGATCTAGATCGTAAAACATCGCTATAGATGTAACTACTTTGGCCTTTAGATGGCCGAATTTAGATTCCTTGAATACTTTGGCTCCGAAATAATTCTGAATTACGTAATCGCAATGTTTCTCGGCCTCATGTTTGAAAGAATCATCGGCCGGGTCAATACCGATCTTCTTCATGTCTGGGAGAAAACTAAGCAGCGTTCCGTCGTTGCTGGCGATATCAATCCAGAGGTCTTCCTTATTGACCTTGACAACTTTCATGATGGAATCGACGATGTCTTTTAGCTCGTTCTTCATCGTTGCGTTGATACCAGATCTGTACCAATACTTTCCGTACATCGTGTCCATCGGAGCACATTTCTCTAATCGAACGGCACCGTGATCATCGAGCAATAGTTTCATTTCAACTTTGTCGTTTCGAGGTTCCTCGTTTGGCGCAAGGAAATCTGAAACGTATAGCTCGCCTAAAGTAAACAATTCTTTCATTTTTCGTCCTTCATCATTATCGATATCAAATCTTCGACCGAGTGTTTTGGTGTCCACTTTAGCTCTCTGGTAATCTTATTTATGTCAGCTCTCAGTATTGGGCGTTCTGGTCTAAGCAGCGTATTATCAATGTCTATATAATCGGCGAAATTCAAATTCACATGCTCAAACGACCTTTGAATGAATTCTTTCGTAGAAGTTAGTGCCCCAGTACCTATAACGTAGTCGGTCGGATAACGGTTAGTCATCATTAAATGAACTGCTTCCATAAAGTCTGGAGCATAACCGTAATCCCTCATATCAAAAAGATTACCTATCTTCAGTCTTTCTTTGCTTCCGGCACTTATTTGTTTAGCGATTGTAGTTACCTTCTTGGTAAAGAAACCGCTACCTCGGCGTGGGCTTTCATGATTGAAGAATATTCCAGAGCAACAAAACATTCCAAATGTCTCGCGAAAGGCTCTCACCATATTGTCAGCATAAAGTTTTGCTGCGCTGTATGGTAATGTAGGTCTCGGATAAGTCATTTCATCTTGCCATCCGGAACTATCATTGCCAAAAATCAAACACGATGATGCCTGAAAATACTTAATTTCTTTATTTACTTTCCGTATCGTTTCCATTATAATTTGTGGAACATTAGCATTAAGCTGAAATGTTTGTTCAACATCTGTCCACGGATCGAAAATATTCGTAACTCCAGCAAAATTGTAAATCTCATCTGGTGAATGAGTTTTAATATAAAAATCCCAATCTACTGGGTTTGAAATGTTCATTGGTAAAATTTGAATAGATGGAACAAGGCTTTTCAGCCAGGCAATCTTGTTTGGGTCACTGTTGTATTTAACTACTCCGTACACTTCATAATTTTTAGAATCTAATAGTTCAGCTAGGTAGCTACCATCCTGGCCTAATGCTCCAACTATGAACGCCTTCATTTTTTGCCGTACATCTTCGTGGACCCTTGCTTGTAAAGCTTCTGTACGGATCCTGTCTTCACCATTTCGTTTATCGACTCATCTATTTCTTGAATCAGATCATTACGTTGCGAATTAGCAATATTTGTTAGGCGAGTGGCGTCTGCTATCTGTTTATCGGTAGCGTCTGCATTTCTTTTAATGTCTTCAGCCATCCAGATTCTGATGTTAACAATTGTTAAAGAGTCTATCAAATTTCCTATCGAGATTTTCATACAGTTGAATATAACGATCTTAGATGTTGTTATAATGTTATGTATGAAGACAGCGTGCATTACTGGAATCACTGGACAAACAGGCTCTTATATATGTGAATTGCTTTTGGCTAAGGGTTATAAGGTCCACGGATTAAAAAGACGAAGTAGCTCTCTTAATACCGAACGTTTAGACCACATTTACCTGGATCCGCATCAGGGCTCGAATTTAGAGTTGACTTATGGTGATTTGGCTGATTACTCTTCACTATCTAGCTGGGTTGGCGATATTAAACCGGATTTATTCTTTAACATGGCCGCTCAAAGCCACGTCCGTGTAAGCTTCGATGTCCCTGAATATACGATGGATGTAACTGGCACTGGCGTTATGCGCGTGCTAGAAGCCATTCGCAAGTACAGCCCTAAAACTAGATTTTTAACAGCATCTAGTTCTGAGATGTTCGGATCATCCCCTCCGCCTCAAAATGAGGACACTAAATTTAGGCCGCGGTCGCCATACGGAGTAGCTAAGGTCGCCGGTTACTACGCCACTGTAAATTATCGAGAGGCTTACGGGTTGCACGCTTGTAACGCCATTTCTTTCAATCACGAGTCAAGCAGACGTGGTGAGACCTTTGTTACGCGTAAAATCACAAGAGCCGCGACGCGAATCAAACTAGGCCTTCAACAGAAGCTGTACCTCGGTAATATGGATTCCAAACGCGATTGGTCTCATGCGTTCGACGTAGCTGACGCGATGTACAAAATCATCAGCGCCGATAAGGCTGACGACTTCGTCATCTCAAGCGGAGAGATGCACTCTGTTGAAGAGTTCGCGCAGGTTGCCTTCGACAAATTTGGACTGGACTATAACGACTATATCGAATTCGATGCGCGGTACCTACGTCCATCTGAGGTCGACGCGTTGCTCGGCGATTCTACAAAACTTAGAGATGAGCTTGGTTGGAAGCCCAAATACAATTTCAAATCATTAGTTGACGAGATGCTCGAAGGCGATATGGAACTTGCGCGGCAGGAGCTGGTTTTGAAAGAAAACGCCAAATGAAGATTTTAGTAACGGGTGCCGGTGGATTTTTAGGACATCATTTGCTTAAAGAGCTGAGGGCAGTTAATCCTAAAACTTTTATATTATCGCCTCGAAGTGCTCAATTAGATTTACTAGACAGAGATTCTACATGCGATTATGTGGGCGCACGCGCGCCTGATGTTATACTTCACATGGCCGCTCTATGCGGAGGAATTTTAGCAAACCAGAATAGCCCGGCAGATTTTCTTCATGCTAATGTGGATATGGCAACAAACATTTTTTATGCCGCTAAAGAGTCGGGCTGTAAATCTGTGTACAGTCTTGGTAGCGTATGTGCCTATCCTAAATTCTGCCCAGTGCCATTCAAAGAGGATAATCTATGGGATGGATACCCTGAAGAGACCAACGCTCCGTACGGAATGGCTAAACGTCTTCTTATGATGCTAGGACAGACGTACCGACAGCAGTATGGATTCACTGGTGCGCATTTCATTCCAGTAAACATGTATGGCGAACACGATCATTTTGATTTGGTAAACAGTCATGTTATTCCGGCATTGTTAAACAAATTCGTTACCGGAGTTAAAAATAACTCTGCTTACGTTGAATGTTGGGGTACCGGAGAAGCTACGCGCGAATTCCTTTACGCGGGGGATTGTGTACAGGCCATTGTTCAAGCGGTGACGACCGGATTTGATTGTGCTGAGCCGATCAATCTCGGAACCGGGCAAAACATCTCGATACGGGATTTAGCATATTTAATTAAAGACATTACTGGATTCACAGGAGAAATTGTTTTTAATGGAACGGTATCTGACGGGCAACCAAAACGTATGCTTGACGTATCAAGGGCTCATAAATATCTGAGCTGGAATGCCACAACAACATTACGTGAAGGCATCAAAAAAACTTACGAATGGTATAAGGCTACACGATGACAGATGGAGATGCTGATGGTATCAGACAGCCTGACCCTAACTATGTCTGGCCGCCAGACCATGATGGCACGGCCATCATGATGGTCACGTATAATCGTTTAGAGTTAACGAAGAGAATGCTTAATTCTCTTTTCGCTAATACTCACGGCCCTTATAGATTGATTGTAGTTGACAATGGATCAACAGACGGAACTGTTGAATGGCTAAAAGAATGTAAAGAGGGGGGCAGTGTTTTTTGGGATCTTCAATTGAATCCTAAAAACATGGGTATCGCTATCGGTCGCAACCAATGTTTGCAGCTTGCTAAGAAATACAATTCTGCCTACTTATCAACCGTTGACAATGACGTAGAGTTTCCTGAAGACTGGCTTAGAAAATGTGTGGATGTTATTAAAGCAAATCCAAATTTTGCAATTGGATTGAACATGGAAGGAATAAAGTATCCGCTCATAACCTTAAAACAAAAACAGTTCCAGTTAAAAAAGCATGGTAATCTAGGAACAGCCTGTACTGTTTTCCATAGAGAACTGCATGATAAGATTGGTTATTTTATAACTGAATTTGGTTTGTATGGCGAAGAAGACGCCGATTTCTTTTATAGGGCACGCATCGCTGGATTCAAGATGGGCTATCTTTTAGAGATGGGCACGCATTTCGGTGAAGGTGCATTGGATGAGGGTACTTATCGTGCGTTTAAAAGTGAAAACCATCGTAAAAATTTACCCAAATTCAGATCTAATTGTGCGGAATATTCAAGCGGGAAACGACCCATCTACATAAAATTCGGATGACGAGTTGCTTAGTTTACAATCACAACAAGCTTTTATGATCGCGCCACGTTTAACCCCATGGGAAAAGTACAGCGCTCGCGAATGGCGCCGAAGCGTCGTTACCGAATACGGTAACGTACCGCTCGTCCGTTGTTGGGGTCGCAACAAGCACGGTGTGGCCGAGTGGACCTGGGCAACGTTGACGCCTGGATTTCAGGCTATCCCTCCGGAATATTTCAAATCCAAAGTCTCCAAATTTTTGACGCCGTATCATGTGAAAAACACCGTCTTCGTACGTAAATGTGATGCATTGATTCAAGCCGATGACCTCATGAGAGGTGCCGGGCTTTTGTTATTAAAAAATAAACACTTAGCATTCCTATGAAATTAACTTTGGACTTGGTACCATCTTCGTCTTGGTTTAATAATGTACGCGCAGTTGTAACTGTACAGCAGTGGGATACTTTAAGACATAAAGTCTATTCAAAAGCTGCTAGTGTTTGTGAAATTTGCGGTGGTGTTGGTAGAAATCATCCAGTTGAATGCCATGAAATTTGGCATTACGATGACGTTAAATTAATCCAGCGTCTAACTGGTATGATTGCTTTATGTCCCAATTGTCACATGGTAAAACATTTCGGCCTTGCTCAGATTCAAAATCGGGAAGCCCAAGCACTTAGACATTTAATGCGTGTTAATAACATTACACGCACTGAAGCCGAAGCTCATATAAATGACGCCTTTCAAATTTGGCAAAACCGAAGTTCCAAATCTTGGACATTAGATATTCTTCATTTAGAAGAGTATGGAATTGATATTAAAACATTACGATGATATACTCTACGTATGGCCATTCATACCTTAAAAGATAGAATCAACAGCTATCGCGATGCTTGCTCTCAGAAGCTTTTGCGTCGATTGCCTGTTGTCATCAACGTGAATGGTAGGGGTTTCCGCAGAGTTACGTCAATGATTGAGAAACCGTTCTCTGCCGATTTGGCAAACGTGATGTGCGCAACAGCTGTCAAACTCTGCCACGAGATTGATGGCGCTGTGTTTGCTTATACGTTCAATGATGACATCACAATCATTACTAGAAACGATCAGTCTTATGAAACGCAACCGTGGTTTCAGAATGATGTACAAAAAATTGTATCGGCCGCGTCATCTATTGCAACGCTTGAATTTAGCAATGCAGCCAAAGAAGTGGGTCTTGGCTCGCTTGCTGAAGCTATGTTCACCTCTCATGCGTTTACAGTTCCGTCGCTCACCGAGGCAATCAATGTGCTGATTGCCAAGCAACAGTTGGCGTCTCAATCGGCTCTTAACTTTTCTGTATTCTATGAGTTGACAGAAAAGTACGGTGATGATGCGATTGAGATTTTGCAAAACAGAACGCCAGATGACAAAGAAGAACTTCTTGAAGAGTGTGGAAGAAGCTTCAGTGCATACCCGGCTCCATTCAGACGAGGAGTGGCGTGTTATCGCTCACCTACTCTGGTAAACTCAAAAGATGGTGGCATTATCAAAAACAAATGGGTAATCGATCCTGATCTTCCGCTGTTTTCTAAAGACCAGGCCTTTCTTACAAATATATTTAAAACCGGCTCTGACATCATCAGAGCTGGACACTAAGGCTTCTTCTTCATAAAAAAACTTAGCAGCATCATGAGGAAGTTGTAAAGCTGACCCACCATTCCTTGCTGAATAGGTCCGTCATCTACCTCGCCAAGCTCGCGCGGTTCAAATTCTACGAAGGAATGAACAATTGGCATGTCCAACGGGGCTTCGAATTCAACGTGGTCGTCAGTAAAGTTTTCGGCAGTTACATTAGCTAGTGCTTGTTCGAATAGTGTTACCTTCATAAAAGCATCTGAATATGCGGTCACGGCGCGCGTATAATCGGCTTCAGGGGCAGTGTAATACCCTTGTTGTCTCAGGAGCTTAGAGAATCCAGAAGGGCTTCCTGCCTCAACCTGGGCCCAAGCAATGGTGTACCGTTTGTTACGAAGTAAATTAAAATGGTGTTCAACGCCTAAGTCAAGGGTCGGGAAAGATCGAAACCATGAACCTGGATTTTCTGATTTTAGCTCTACTCGCTTACCGTTGATAATCTCCCACACGCCATTGAGTGCGCAGTACTCGATGATTTGACCTGCAACATCTGCCGCCTTGGAATTACCTATGTTATTGTTCCAACAATAGGTTCCTTGACCAGTTTCAATTGACCATTGGGCAAAGATAATAGATATTTGTTTCTTGTTCGGGTAGGCGTCGTACGATTCCTTCCAAGCATGAATCATAGCTTCTACAAAATCTAGTTTAGTAAATGTTGATCTAACCGTAGGAACTCTTTTAAGCATATCAATGGTGATATAACAAAGACGATGGAAGAGAAAAGCATAATAAGAATTGAAGACCAGATTCAGTTTGCGTTTGAAAATTTCGGTGATTTCCCGCCTGAACAACAAAAAAAACTAATAGAAATTGTTCAAACTAAATTCAAAGTGGAGCAAATGAGCTGGCAGCTACGCGAGCCCGTGTTCTACGGTTTTGTTGCTTACTCTCTTCCGGTTGAGAACTACCCAATCAGGACAATGGTTACTTCTTTGCTTTCTGAAGATCTATTTGGAAGACATTTAAAAGAGAACATTAACGAAGCAAAAATAGCTTTATTGCAAAACTTTACTACGCTTATGAAATTCTATACCGGTGCTTCTGATATGAAATGGCAAAAGAATTTTGCCTTTCTTGATACAAGATTAGGCAACGCGTTAATCAACGCGCATTTAACTGATATCAAAAAAGAGTTACAAAACAGATATTGTTCTGATTATCGCCTTGATGGCTCAATCAGGCAGGTACTAGACCTATACCATGTTACAGGTTTAAAACTTGGAGATTTGGTTTTAACATTCAAATCCAGACCTAAACAGTTGGAACTTATTACAAAAGTTGTGCCAGAGGCTGCTAAATACGTCACCATGATCTAGTTGCCGATGGTGCTAAGAAGCTATACAGTACAGTAACACATGCGCTCGTAGCCTAATGGATAAGGCCCCAAACTTCTAATTTGGTTTTTTGCAGGTTCGAGCCCTGCCGAGCGCGCTATATCGATACGATTTCGGACGGTTAAAAGCGAGCGGTTATATACCGCTTTATGAAGATTCGCAATTTACTTCCGTTTTTATTTCCACTCGTTCTCCTGTCTTCCGGATGCTCTCCGTCGAAGGTAGTCACCCCGCCAGTTGCGGCCCCGATACCGGCAGCAAGTCCGGTTAAACCTGCATTTGTTCCACCAACTGGCTGGAAAACTGTTAGCGGTAAAGGTTTTGCTTTTGCTGTTCCAAAAACAGTTAGCGAGGTCAAAGGCGCACCAGGCGAAGAGTTTGCTAAGTTTGCTGCCAAATCTGAGGATAATAATTTTCTATTGGGATTTGATTACAAAGATAATATCAAAACAGTTAATCGAATGTCAAAGCAGATTATGGAATCTTTAGCTGATATCGATGCTGAGGTTCAACAAATCAAACAGGTAGAGGTGGACGAATATGATGGAGCAGTGTTTCTAGCCGTGCACGGCAACCATGTGTTTATGGTATATGTTTTTGTTAAAGATCAAATAGGGTATCAAATTTCATGCGGCACTCCGGATAAATCTGAAGCTCAGAAAATGGTCGATGCCTGTGAGGCCATCGTCGATACTTTCAAATTTACTAAATGAAAATTCGGCAAGGTATTTTACTAGCGGCAGGAACAGGTTCACGCCTGCACCCATTAACGCTAACAATGAACAAACATATGATTCCGGTCTACGACCGTCATATGATAGAGTACCCTATCGAAACGCTTCGTCAGCTTGGTTGTGAGACAGTCACGATCGTTATAGGCGGGGACCAAATAGGATTTGGTCAAATCGTATCCTTCCTAAAGGATGGCGAACAATTTGGAATGAAATTCAATTATGTTTATCAGATGAAGCCTTCTGGTATTGCTCAGGCCATTAATCTTTGCGAGGACTACATTAAAGATGATAAGTTCGCAGTCATTCTTGGCGACAACATATATGAAAAGAAAATCAACTTCACCAATCCTAAGCCTGGCGCTCAGATCGTTTTGTGTCAGCACCCAGAGATCAATCGCTTTGGAGTCGCTTCTATTTTAAACGGCTCGATCGTTAACATTGTGGAAAAGCCACAAATTATTGATGAAACGTTAGATAATTTTGCAATCACTGGCCTTTACATATTTGATCAAAACTACTTTTCTTTTTATCCTCAGTTGAAACCATCATCTAGAGGTGAATATGAAATAACGGACATGATGAAAATTTACCATCGAGACAAAGACCTTTACTATACAATAAGTAATGGGTGGTGGTCTGATACCGGTACATTTGAATCTATACAGTCAGTTAGCAATAGAATCAGAGAAAAAATCATTTTAGCCAAATGATTTGAACTGGATCGATATACGATATGTATGCGAACAGTTGTCATAGGAAAAGGTTTCATTGAGTCTCATATAAGTGCATCTGACTTTGGGCAGCGGCCGGGGTACAAAGCTTGCGACTATAGATTCGAGCCCTCTAAAGAGAGCATCGAACGCTTCATAGATAAAGCCAAGCCTGACGTAGTCATCAACTGTTTAGGTAAAACAGGACGACCTAACGTCGACTGGTGTGAGACTCATAAGGATGATACGATGATCGCGAATGTGACGATCCCGACGCTTTTAGCTGAGGTCACGCATCGTCACGGAATACAGCTCGTCCATATCGGTTCGGGTTGTATTTTTTACGGACTGTCTCCTAACGCAGGAGACCCAATGGACCGAGACTTTAGAGGCGATCCTGGCTGGAAAGAAACTGATTTTGCAAATTCTAAATCTTATTATTCGAAATCAAAATATTCGTGTGATTTAGCAATCTCGGATTTTGATAACGTTTGCATTTTGCGCATCAGGATGCCAGTCTCTGCTAGTTTCGTACCACGCAATTATATCACTAAAATATTAGGGTACTCCTCTATTATTGGAGCTTCAAACTCCGTTACATTTATGGATGATTTCGTCAAAGCTGCGGCGTGGACGATTGACAAGTCGAAACGAGGGGTTTACCATGTTACCAACCCAGATCCCGTTACTCCGATGGATTTCCTGTCGGAATACCAGAAGTACGTACCTGGGCACACATATAGCGTGATTAATGAGAAGCAGCTCGATGCGCTCACTATAGCCCCAAGGTCTAATTGTATAATTGATAGCTCAAAAATCATCGGTGAAGGTTTACGACTATCATCCTCAAAAGATCTAATTGAGGATTACATGAAACGTTTCGTTACATCAATGGAGCATTAAATGGCTAGCGAAAAGCTCTCTATACCTCTTACTGCAACGCAGGACCGCAATGGTAAAAAGTATTACATGGGACGCGTTCAATTTCCGGGGACACTGAATCTCCGACGTGGTGCCGTGTTCTGGGTGTTCACCAGTGAGTCAGGTCAGGAAGAAATCCAGATCGGTGTCATGGACAAGAAGAAGGACAAAGAGCGTCAAGCCAAACGCTTAGAGAGAGAAGCTGTCTCGGGTGAATCTGCGCCAGATGTCTCTAGACGTGGTAACCAAGGTAATTACTAATGAAACATTTCGAAAACTTATGGGATGACGCCGAAAAAATAAAAGGTCCGTCTGATCGAGATGAAATTTCGGCTAAAATCAAAAAGTTACTTGATACTTACACTGGTATACATAGAAGCGGTGGAGGTACTCATATCGGCTACCCTGTTGGCTTCACAGAAGCTGCTAAACAGAAAGCAATGGGCGACATATTGTTTCTGCTTGCAAACCTATCTGCAATGGACACGATAGACGTCTACAAAGCCTTATCAGAGGCAATTGAACGCGCCGATATTAGATCTCTAGGTGTTCCTGATGAAAAACATAAAAGTATTGATTCTTAGCGCTATTTATTCTGCTGTCATGACTTTTGGCCACGAGGCCATCGCAAACCCACCAATTGCGTTACCGCTGGCTTCCGAGAAGCTAGGTAAACCTATTCAGCTGTCAGGGTGCCCTGGTTTGCGCGTTGTGGAGTGGCGAGCCAGTCAAGAGTGGTCGTACACGTCGCAGAGTGACGATGGCGTAAAGGTTATGGAGAAAGCGTGCCAAACCACATTGGTGCGCTATCCAGAATTTCTGCGTTCTAAAAAATTAGAATTCAAACAGGAATCATTCTCTGTCGATATGGCTCTTATTCCAGCCAACACTATTGGTGATGGTAAAGAGTCACGAAACATGAATGACGTTAACGGTCGATTTCAAATCGTACAGCCTAATTGCTGTTCGTGGGGAATTTATGATTCCCAATTATCGTTCCTATTTCTTCGTAATGACCCCATCTCAATTCATGGTGGGAAGAGCGTTACGAACAAGTATTTCGTCAGAACGTTCTTTCACGAGTTGGGGCACGTGCTGAATCACAAGTGGCACGTCAAAGAACGTTATTTTCCTAACAATCCGTCAGAGGACGAGAAGCTCGTTGAAGAGTGGGTTTCGTACCTTGGGATTACGTTCGCCACCGAATCTTCATCTGAAGATTGGATGATGAAAAAACGTAGCCAATGAAACATTACGCTAAACGGAATCGGCACATTTGTTATAACATGCGTTACAACAGTTACACGGCTTGGGTCGCTTATCAAACGGCGGAAGAACACCAGCCAGTGGGCACTTATGTTGGTTTGTACCGCTGCTTCCGCAGCGGCAAACATTAGCTACATCGAGTAGCTTTTTGGTTTTATTTTTCTCCAAAAAGAATACCCCTCCCCTTACGAGATAGAGTTTATAATTGCGATGCCTGCGGCATCGCCATCGATAGAGATATTAATGCAGCAATAAATGTTAGAAGGCTCGGTACGAGCCTTGCGATATCCGGAGAAATAAATTCGCCGGATACTTTCAGAAGCCTCGCCCTTTAGGGCGAGGTAGTTCACTTTTCTTCATGCAACGTTCGTTTTAGATGGTAACAGGCGCTTTCGCGATTGTTTGCGATGCCCATGATCATATCATCCAGACCGTCTGTCATTTCTTTTTCATGTTCTTCTTTGAGAATACTGAAGAAATTTTTAGAATACGCCAAGAATTTTTCTTCTAAAGCTAGCGATTTGGAAACGATATTATCGTCATCATCCATTGAGGTAAGTACCTGATATTGTAATTCTATTTGTGCTTTCGTATCAAGGCACTCATCTCCGAATAGGCTTACGAACTTTTCTGACGCTTCATCTGCATCGTGTTCAGCTGATTTGTACAGCTTCTCAAACATTAAATGTAGTGCGTAGAAATTTGGGCCTGATGCAATCCAATGATGCTGCTGATGTAAAAAATACAACGCCCTGAGATACGAAACATAAATACCAATAGATTTATTGAGTTTTTCCATTATAGCTCGCCATTCAAAAATTCTTCTACACCGCGCTCATTTACATTCAGTATTATTGGCTTGTCTTGATGCCCAACCAGACAGCAATGTTGATTGTATTTAATCGTGTCGGAGTAATTTTCTGAGCTGATTACGAATCCGAATCTGCCGTTGTACTCCGCTGCCCAGTTTATATCATCTCGTTCGTGAGCTAGCGTAATTTCAGTTTTTTGTTTTTCCCAATTTTTAATGGTGGGTAAAACCGCTCCACCAACGATTGTGTATTTGGTCATCGCAGAAAATGTAACGGTTGCTGAAATGTATTTTTCTTTCAGCCATTGAATCGTTTCAAATGCTTCTGGATTGAAACCACAAGCATCGGCGTACATCAAATCTTTGTACGAATACACATACACATATTTTTCGGAAAGCGTTCTAGCTAATGCAGTTTTCAACTGCATATCAGCGGTGCTTCCGGTTCTGGCCATCCCGCCGAGTAATATGCAAAGATCATGCTCTTTGGTGTTTTCTAACACATAATCCGGATCGTTAAAGAATCCGGTTACAACTGACATCTTTCCATTAAGCTTATTGACATCGAATGACTTCATAAAGCATTGATGCTTTAAATATTCATCTATCGACACCGACGATGTCTGAGGTTTTTTCCTAAAAGCTTTAGGTCCAAACCCGGCGTCCGGTAGCCTAGTAGGCCTGTTGAGATTTTGCAGGGCCGTTTACGGCGGATTAAAGCGGTGTTTCAAACAAGACCATCACGTAGCCCGTTGGTTTCTAAATGCAATGAACCGACGATGTTATTGTGAAAGTCGAGATCGACATCAGGATCGATTCGGTTTACAACACTCGACATTTATCCTGAAAACCTATAGGAAAGATATACAGGAGAGAGATCTCTCTGATATAAGAGATCTCTGAGATCCTCTCTCTGTACCTCTCTCGCTTTCTCTTTCGTACCTCAGAGAAAGCTCCGCGATTTCGCCCCGCCCTGTCGGGGTTTTCTTTTTGGCGTTTAATGCCTTTCAACCATTTTGTCGAGATCGTCACCGACAACACATAAAATCTTTTCGAGAGCTAACTGTGAAATCGATCAATTTTGGAAACAATCGTGAAGATCTTGCCCGACTCATTGCGAAACACTTTCCAATTCAGATTAAAAGCATCGACTCGATTGTTACCAGGATTCATGAGCAATATCCTACCGTTGACCGTTCAGTGATCTCGACTGTGGTGGCTTCATTTTTTACCGTGCTACGCACAGAACTTTTGGACGGAAAGCTTATTAACTTCGTTAAGTATTTGCCCTCGATGGGCATTTTCGTTTACGAAAGAAACAATGCTTTGGTTATAAAACCGAAACTTAAAACTCCCGAATCGCTGAAGGCAAAATGAAAGAATTAGAACTCGATCTAATCGACGATATTGAAGACGACCTTAACGACGATCTCGGCGACGATACGGAAGAACCTGATCTGTTAGAAAACAACGTTGATTTCACTGCGGAGTTACAGGATACGTTTTCAACGAATCTTTGTGACGTCATTATAACGTTTCGATATCTTGGTGTGTTTAAAGCCCGAGCAATTGCGTGCATGAAAGAACTCGCGCAACGTCGGGCAAATGGCGATACGTTTGAATTTGAGGAATACATTCAGACTCAGATGAAAACGATGCCGAATATAAACGCCGCCATTCCGAAATATTCTTTGCCGCTTAGCGGATTGTTTAAGAAATGAATCAACTTCAAGTCGAAATCATTCGACGCGTATTTCATGATTTTGGAATATCGATCGTCAATGCTAAACCGATTCACGATTTGGTGATGAACGACGAAACTCTTTGCAAGTTTACATTGCCGCTGGAGGTAGACGGAACTCCTACTCAAAAACTTATATGGTCCGCGCAGTTAGAGGTTGCGGGCACTTTGGTGCGAGTCATAATGTCAGATGTGTCAGATGACGACTTTTGTGAGATTGTTCTTGCATTGTCTGCGACAGACCTGCCACTATATGGGATTCGACTTTCCAACGATCCGGAAGATGAAGGCATCTTTAGTGTGCGGGCGGGGAATGAATGGGTTCCGGTAACGATTGGGATTCAGGCTAGCGTACTGAGCGGAATCGAAGGGCTCGACTCAATCGCAATGAATTGGAAGCCCTGCGAAAACACAGAAGATTTACACGAAGCACTTATAAGTTTAATGAACGAGGGAGATGCGGAATGAGGGGAAAAAGCGTTGATATTGATTTCATTTCCGTCTTCGTTGAAGAATGTGTTGCCAAAGAGATGGCAACTCCCTCAGATATTGCTTCTGAGGCCAAGATTCGAATCAACAACATTGATCACGAGATTCGACGTATCGAGACGCTTAAGAACGAGCGCTCTAAACTGGTCGACGTGGTCAACAGCTTCGATTCTGTTGATGAGGAAGCTGAGGACGAAAACAGCGTGTTTGCCACCGATGACTGCCTCTCAGACGACTTCACCAACCAGATTGCCAAATACATCGGCGCGAACCTAGCGGGCGTTTCGATCAAGCAGATCCTCCTTCAGTTCGGCGGAGACTCTCTGAAAGAGCAGATCTTTTTCTCCGTCAAGAAGCTGGCCGAGAGCGGGCTGACTGTTAGGAACACAGATCGGAATTTCGTTCCTGGTCCTAAATGGAAGATGTCCGCGTAGACGGTATATGTTACGTATGCTTCCAGATAATATTGACGAACAGATAGCGAAGTTACGTAAACGCAGAAGCGAGCTTGTTAAACAGATTTGGGATATTGAGAGCGATATCATTTGTTTGAGAGAAATTAAGCTGAAGCACGCAGAAGTCGAACGACTCAAAGGCGATGTCGAGCAAAAATAAAGCCTATGCCAAACTTATTAAACGTTTAGTAAGTATTGATAAGGATAAGTTTTGCCGAATGCTTGCTGCTAAAACTAATGTACCGTTTGATCATGTGTATGCGATTGTGAATCTATTGCTGGACGAAATGCAGAGAGAGTTTAGGAACGCACATTCTGTGAATGTTGTTAACTTTGGTAAATTCGAACTGATTCAACAGAAACCTAAAAAGATACTAAATATCAATACTGGTGCTCACCAAGTTGTCGAGCGCACGAAGCGATTGAAGTTTGTACTAGATCGCGCTCTTTCTTCTTTTATTTCTAAATTCGTAGATATGGAGTGAACATGGGACGTCGCGGACCTCGTCAAGTAGTTTTTGTTTGTAGCGCTGTTCTGAATAACAAGCTCGTCAGTGAAATGATTGAGCAGGAGACCTCAGATGAGGCGACAAAGCGTTTTGTTGCTAAGCACAACAGTAACCCCGAATCGGTATTAGGACCATTCTATCGCAAGCGTACTGGCGTTCTATTGAACAATCAGGCTCAGGTTCGTTTTACAGGGAAGTCTCGCACTGCCGTATTTAACGAATGGTATGTAAAAGCGATGATTTTGGAGCTTCCGGAAGATTGCGTCTGGGTTTTCTTTGATGCCCGCGTTGACGGTAAGAAGCAGCCGAAACCGCAGTCTTTCATTATGAAAACTGAGGAAATCACCTTCCTTACTCAGGATGAGGAACTTAAATATAAAGCGATGATTACCGGACAAGTTTCCGTCTAATGGAAGATATTATGAATAAAACCTTACTTAAAAAAGCGGAATCAATTCTTGAGGATCGCAAAACAAAGATTCTGTCCAAAACAAACATCAGTCTCGATATAGATATTGAAGGTGATGAGACAGACGAGATTCAGGGTAAAAATATTGCGTTGGTAAACAATCATATTCTTACACGAGATAAAGAGCGATTACACAAGATTGAAAGGGCGCTTACAAAGATCAAGGGCGGCACATTTGGAGATTGTGAAGACTGCGAAGAACCAATTGAGGAAAAAAGGCTTTTAGCCAATCCTGAATTTAGTATTTGTATCTCTTGCGCATCCATGATCGAATTGAGAGCCAAGAGGTCAAGAGGGCATAATTGAACACGGTCATAACTGAAAAAACAGCTACTGGAGATATTTCATACGATGTATTTTCAAAGTTAACGAACGACCGAATTATATTCCTATCGGATTATATTGATGATGAGGTTGCTACAGATATTGTAGCGACCTTGTTGTATTTGGATAGCGTAGATCATACTGCCCAAATATCTATTTATCTTAATTCTGAAGGTGGCGATATTAGAAGTGTTTTCATGGTTTACGATGTTATCCAACTTTTGCGAGCACCAATTCAGACCATCTGTTTAGGTTCTGCTACGTTTGCGTCTGCAATCATTCTAGCTGCCGGTACTAAGGGCCTGCGTAGTGCTACAAAAAGTTCTGTCATATGCGTTAGTCAATTATCTTCTGACGGAGTAACGTACGGTGATATGACTGGAATCAGAATATCTTTCGAGCAGATGAAGAAAGATAATAAGAAATTGATTGATATCATAGCTAAGCTTACCGGCAAAACCGCTGCTAAGGTCACTAAAGACTGTGAACGAAAATTATTTATGACTCCATTGCAAGCCAAAAAATACGGTATCATCGACCGTGTGTTGGAATGGAATAAATGATTAAAAAACCGATAAAGAAAATGCAAGACCTAGAAGGGCTGAACTCATCATCTAGAAATCTAGAAATCTATTCAAGGTTAGCTAAGGATCGAATTATATTTCTAACAGAGGATGTTACAAAAGAAACAGGAAGTTCTCTTTCAGCTTTGCTTTTGTATTATGACTCAGAGAATCACGATAAAGATATAAAAATTTACATCAACTGCAATGGTGGTGATGCTACAGCTTTATCTAATATCTATGACGTCATGCAAATGATAACTGCACCTATACAAACCGTATGTCTTGGTAAAGCTTATTCGGCTGCTGCTATTTTGCTTGCAGCTGGCGCTCCAGGTAAAAGGTTTGCCACGAAGCATTCTGATATTATGATTCACGGAATACAAGCTCAGTTTCCGTTTACCGATAATGCAGATAAGATCGATTCAGAAATCGAAATGAAGATGCTTCAAGATCATAACGATATGATTATGAAGATCCTTGCCAAGCATACAAAGAAAACGTTCAAGCAGGTTGCTAAGGACTGTGAACGAGATTTGTACATGGATGCCAAAGAGGCATTTGATTATGGGATGATCGACGGTGTGTTATGAACGATGATGAAAGTAGACAAGCAAAAGTTATAAACGTTTTACGGTCTCAGTTAGATCAAATGACCGAAAAATATAACAATGAGCGCCTTCGTGCTCTTCGGGCCGATAAGCATCTTAATGATGTCGATCGTATTGCACTGAGAGCGGAGCGACTTCTTCAGAGTTACGCTTGGTGTAAGCTTGCCAAGAAGCAAACTCCAGATAAGGCTTATTCAAATAGAGAGCCAAGAACGTACGATCAAGAACAGGCTGACGCTTTAGCTAAAAAGATTCATGTAGTAATTTCCCATCGTTCAGATGTAGTAGACGAGGAGGGAAATGATGTTTGGTTGGGATCACGTACTAAAAGCCGTTGATTTTGTTTTACGTCGAAAAACTATACTAATACCGATTACTATCGAAGACACCGATAGTGCTGCCGAAATAGTTTCTGCTAAAACCATTCTAATGGCAAGACCCGATGAATCACTTTCTTCTGCTGCTAAAAGAAACGTTGATGAAATTATACGCTTGGATCGCGAGGTCCGACAAATGCGATACGAAATTTTTGAACTCAAAAGAACCAGAACGAAGAAGAATAAGATCGGTCGCTGATCCTTATCGTTCGGCTATGCCGGTTCATAATGACGCACAACATTATTGTACTGTTATGTAGAGGTTAATCATCACGAACCTGCGCCGATGTTCAATAAGTTGTATTCGCCGTGCCCGTATGGCGCGCCTCGCCCAGGCCCGTTGTGTATCGAGTGTTATCATTCTCCAAAAAGAATACCCTCCCTTTAGGGGGATGAATTTTTGTTCAGAAAAATATAATGCGTTATATAGAGTAGCAATGGGGCTCGGGACGAGCCTTGCGATATCCGGCGAAATAAATTCGCCGGATACTTTCAGAAGCCTTGCCCTTTAGGGCGAGGTAGTTCACAGACGCTATCAATAAACTATAATAGTATTGATGCCGCCTCCAACTAAAAAGCGCCCAAGAAAGCCAAATAAGAACAAGGATATTGAGGCTCTCCTTCAATTGAAGGATAGAACAAATGTTCAAACATCGATGTTCATCTGGGATCTTATTGCTCTGAAGAAGGGTTTGAATGGTCGCGGTGACGTAGATCATCGCCTTCCACCATCACGAATTCATCAAAAACTGGATGCCAGCATTACCAGCCTCATCAGCAAGCTCACTGGTCAGTATAGAGATCTCGCGCAAAATTCTTTACAAATTGTAAAACAGCAAGAGCAGCTGGCGGACACACTTTCTAAGAAAAAATCTGAGAAAAATAAAAACCAGACAGAGCCTCAAGCAGCTCCAGTGTCTACTCCGGCGGGCCCATCTTCTATGTTCGGTAATTTGGCTCCGGAACAAAAATCCGCGTCCGAGAACGTTGAATTTGTTACCGAGGCGACCAATCCATTTTCTCGTAGTTGGTACCGCATGAAGGCGCCTTTTACTTCATCGCCAGGTGCGCGTTTACTTGAAGGTATTCTTTTTCGCCTTCTTGACCTGAAAAATGAAACGGAAGAGATGCAAGACGCCTGCGTCTCTACCAGCGCAAACGATGTTAATCGCCTGGTACAATCCAAAGAAAATTTCAATTATCATTTAGCTGCCGTTAACAAACAATATCTTCAGTATGCTAAAGAAACTGGGCAAACACCAAGCGGCGAAAATTTAGGCAACGAGTACGGGGCTATTCAATCTAAGTTTGACAATTACATGGCAGAGTTCCTGATTGCAAACTCTATAGCTGGTATCAGCGGCTCGTTCAAGCATAGGTTTAAAGAGTTAGCAACCGTTTTTAAGAGTTCTCAAAATGATACTGATAGAAACGATATCCTCCAAAAAATGGATATCGTATACAAACAGCTTATAGCTTACATTAGATCTGAATTTCAGCTCAGTGTAAATAAGCCTTGGTCGACCATTAAAGAAGTTTACAGTTTAGGCCCAGTACCAATTCCTAAAGATATGGGAATGGCTAGTGATCCGGTATTAACTGGAAACGAAGATCAACTACAAACTCTTGCACATAATATTTTAAGTCGTCTTTTGAAAAAGAAAAGAATGGAACTTCCATTCTCTGACGCGAACGCTGGTATAAGATTGAAAGTTTTTCAGGTGCTAACAACTACAAGAAAATTGATCATTGACGTGATGAATAAGATTGAAAAGGGAGAACCAGAAACGCTTGGAAATTATATTCAACAGTTGAAATCCAAGAACGACGAGATAACCCGTTTAGTGACTACTCTTGCGGAATCAGTATCAAAAATTAATGTAAAAGAAAAGAAGAAAAAATGATTCTATCGCAGGATCCATTAGTTCTAAGGTCACGATTCATAGCGTCACTTCCTAATGATCCTGATATGAGATTAAAGTTCAATGACAAACTCATCACTGTGTTTGTTACTAGTCAAGAAAAGGCTAAATTGATACCATCTATTTTTGATAATTTCGTAGTTAGAGTAATTTGCATATTAGGCCACTGATGAATTTACTTGTTATCGGAGAACGAACATTTCCAACTATACTTGCTATCACACCGATGGAACAAGCTCAAGGGTTAATGTATGTTAAAGCTAATCCTCCGATCATGTCGTTTGTATATGATGAACCAGAAATGAATAAGATCTGGATGAAGAATACCTTTGTTCCTCTTGATGTCATCTTCTGTAGGGCCGGTAAGATCGTTGCAATCTCCAGAGGAGAACCGCACTCTGAGGATCTGTTCGGTCCCGACTATCCAACGGATCTGATAGTAGAGATGCCTGAAGGAAGTGTGGAAAAGTACGATATCTGCATCGGAAACGACGTAAGACTTAAGTACGACGTCGCTAGTTTCGGCAAAAAGCTGTCCGCAAGATATCTATTGACGTAGCAAATTCTTTGAACTTCTTAGGGGTTGCGTGAAGTCAGATAGCTGTTAGGTTAGAGTCATGCTCGATAGCGACTCCCTGATTGAAGCGGTCTCCAAAAACACTCCCGAGATTGAGGTCCTTAATCGCATTCTCTTCGGTTTAAAGATCCGCGCTAAGTGTACGGCTTATCGCCGCTGCCGCAACATCGACCTATATGACATCGTTCTTGGTGATGGCGCCCGAGTGCGTCAGATTGAGCGCTTCACACAGGAGATCGGTCTTAGCCTTCGTGCCAAGGCTCCGCCGATCGTTCGCCTCCTCCTTCAGGAGGGTATCGTTCGTCTTCAGGTGATCGCGACCGAGCCTGAGATCGTCGACTTTTGTGCTCGACGCAATGCGCTGCCTATGCCGAAGGCGTCTCTTCCATTCTATCTTGGAGAGACGCTCGACGACGGACCGCTTTGGCTCGACGTGCATACAGCACCGCACATTTTAGTTGCTGGAACTTCCGGTTCGGGCAAGAGCACGATCCTGCATTCTATCATCGGTAATGCGTTGTCGAATGATAACGTAGACATCTATCTGATGGATACGAAGAACATCGAATTCTCTTCGTACGCTGATCTCGAACGATATAACATCAATATCGATACGACGTATCAGGAGTGCCTGGAAACTCTCCAGAAGGTGTACCTCCAGATGGAGGAGACGTACGTGATGATGCGCGTGAACGGATTGCCTAGCAATTACTTTGCCAATGCAAACTGTAAACATTCGTACAAGTTAATTGTGATTGATGAATTTGCTGATTTAATCATGCAGGATAACAACGACGAGCTTCACGATTTGGTTTGCAAGATTGCTCAGAAAGGCCGCGCCGCTGGAATTCATTTTGTGCTTGCTACACAACGTCCTTCTGTCGAGATCCTGCGTGGTACAATCAAAGCTAACTTCCCCACTCGCATTTCCTGCCGAGTTGCGTCTCGCGTAGATTCCAATGTTATTATCGACAGCCCCCAAGCTCACGCTCTACTTGGCAAAGGTGATGCGCTGATTAAGTCAGCTACGCATGACCTTGTTAGATTTCAGGCGGCGTACGCGACTGCCGAAGCAAATATCGAGAACACATGAAAGATGTAGTCGAAAAACTAAAAGCCAAAGGTAATTTAGTAAATTACAATGATATCGACGCGGTCATTGTTCGTTTTCTAGAAGTTAGAAGCGATACCGTTTCTTTTTTCTGTCGTAAAGCTTACAATGATGTGAATCCTGTTTCCCTTGCGGCATTCAAGGAGGTTCTCAAAGAGGACCTCCGTAATGCTCTCATTTCGTTTATCAACGCAGGCCATGGCATTACGCCGGATGGCGTGCGCAGCTATTTGTCGCTGTGCGTCAAAAGCGCCGCGACCAAGGCAGCTTCCGAAAACAAACGGACAATTCACATTTGTCCGGGATGTAAATACCTTGGGCGAACTCAATCGGTTGAATACAGAGATAAGTTTTTCATCTGCCATACTTGCCAATCGGATTTGGTATCTGGTGAAGACAAACAACGTCTGAATATGTACAAGACGTTTTCGGTTCATTCCAAAAAGGGATACCGATGTTTGGATTGCGATCGGTTTATTCCGCAATCGCAAGAAGGCATCACTGTTGTTACATGCCCGTATCCCGATTGTATCTACACTGGAAAAAGCTCTGAACTTGAGCCGATGAGGCATCCTTCTATCAAGGGATCTGCTGATTCGATGGAATCGCTTTGTCTTGATTCTCCAGCGATGGGCGGAGGTCAGGACAACTCCTCGATCATGAAGGACTTGTTAACCGACTCTGGCGCCCGCTCTGGCTCACGCGGCGAACGAATGGGCCAGACTTACGCGCTGAAAGACAGCGTTGTAAGCAGCTCTATGCAGGTGAAAGAAGATATTCAAACTCAGATGAATATCCTTCTCAAAACGATCGCCGATCAGAAGAGCGCTCTTGCGTATCGTAGTAATGACTCGACTCTTCTTCTGAAGACACTGATGTACAACGCGTACGAAAACATCATTGCGGCTAACCCCGAAGAGATGATTGCGTATCTCGTGCATGAGAACCGCAATGGTGGTTTTCAGCATAAGATTTTTCAAGAATTCATCAGCCTGCTCGACAAGAGTTTACCGTTCAAATTCGTTAAGAACGGAAAGCATTTCGAAATCAAGACGTTACTTGATCCGAGCCTATGTATTTTCCCGGGTGAAAGCGTTTTCACTACGGAGGTTACGAACGAAGCGATCATAGAAAACAAAACTGAAGAGCTATACGTGGGAGCCAGAAAGGGTTTCTACTGCAAGTCGTATTACATTGGTAAGCTGCTTGATGTAAAGATCGCCGCTACCGATGAAGATGTGACGAAGCACGTTAAAGAATACACATTCTTTCGCATTATGTTGAACAAGGGTGCCGTTCCGACAGGAACCAGCGTTCGTGTCCGGCATTTACGCGTTCCTCCGCACTATCAGATGGGTGGGATGGTTCACCTCAATCGTATTCGGCGCAACATCGTTGACAAGGTTTTCCTGACTCTGAACGGCAAGAAGAGGGAGCCGAAGCGATGAGCGCATTTACGAATGAACTTCTGAAAAAAGCAAACCTCGAACTAGCTAAGCTAAAAGATGTTTTAGCAGACCACGGTATTAATCATTGCTTTTGCGGAGAGTATGAAAAATCTAGTGAACTCGATGAGGATGGTGAACCGGAACGCAGCGAGTTTGATAGAGGTTGGGTAAAGTATTTCCATCCAAAATGCTATAAAGCTAATGGCGGTATTAAACCTAAAGATTGAGGTGCCATTGCCGTTTTAGTTTGTGTTACGAGATACTGGTAATTATCTGACAGTTCCTCAAACAGTCGCCATTTGCGACTGATGAGTGTGTAGCATCGATAATAAGAAGATCTCGCTAACGTGTGATAATAGTCTTCAGACGCCCCATTCAGGGAGGCGGGGAACATGCTTTCTGAAAAGAAAAGCCAGTCCCCTATGTTCTGGAAGCCCGAGAAGTCCTGACGCTCCCTCGCTTCGGCGTAGAGGAGCGTCACGCTTTCTTGTGAAAAGTCAAACTCGGCAGACGTGTATCTTTTAAAGATGCTCGTAATATAGGCTTTCGTGTCGTTCTGGCACGAAACGGTCTCTAGTTTTTGGTTAAGAAAGTCTAATAGATTTATTTTTGTAATGAGCATGGCGTAAGTTGTCGAGTAGGAAATTGTGGGAGCCAGCTTTATCGTTCGACATTAATATACATTAATAATGCAAGGACCAACGCTATGAAAACTTTAGTAATTGTGGAATCGCCAGCAAAAGGTAAAACGATTTCCAAATACCTCGGCCCTGATTATACAGTCATCGCTTGTTATGGTCACGTCGTTGACCTTGCTAAAGGTGGGAAGTTCGGTATCGGTGTAGATTTACTAAATAATCTAGCTCCTCGATACATGATTATGGATGATAAGAAAGAAGTTTTCGACAAGATCGTTAACGCTAGTGAGACATGCGATCAGATTTATCTCGCATCCGACCCTGATCGTGAAGGTGAAGCTATTGCTCAGCATTTGTTCACGCGTTTGGCGTCGACTGGAAAACCAATTAAGCGTATTGCATTCCATGAAATAACAAAGACCGAAATCCTTAAAGCCGTTGCAGCGCCACGTGACATCGATTTGAAATTGTTTAAGGCACAGCAGGCTCGCCGCATTCTTGATCGCCTCGTTGGATTTATGGTGTCGCCATTTTTGATGAACGTGTTCGGTCAGACCATGTCAGCCGGGCGAGTTCAATCAGTAGCGGTTCGCATGATTGCCGATCGTGAAATCGCAATAAAGAATTTCGTGCCGGTTGAGTTTTGGAATGTATTTGCAGACCTGACCACACCAGCTGGCGAAAAGATGCGCGTCAAGTATGCCACGGCATTAGGTAACAAGGCCGATACCGATGCGGTCCTGGCAAAGCTTACAGGGCATCCGTTTGTGGTCAGCGCTGTCATTCGCAAGCCTAAGAAGGAAAGTCCACCGCCACCGCTGACAACCCTAATGATGCAACAGATCATGTCTAAGAAACATGGGTTCAGCGCCGAACAAACGATGCAGGCTGCACAAGCGTGTTATGAAAGCGGGTATACGACTTACATTAGAACCGACTCTGTTAGACTCGGCGACGATGCTGTAAAATCCATTCGACAATACATCAAAACAACCGGATACTCGCTACCAGCCAAGGCTATAGTTTATGAGTGCAAGACTACCGCCGCTGACAGCCATGAAGCTATTCGTTGTACGAACGTCAACACTGATCCGGCAACGTGCATGCTTACCGGTAACGATAAAATTCTGTACGACGTAATCTGGAGATATTCCGTGGCTTGCCAAATGGAACAGGCCGTGTTCGATACGATGGAAGTACAAGTTACTTGTAATGGCGAACTGTTTAAGATTACTGGTAAAACACTTTCTACTAAAGGATTTTTCGAAGTCCTAGGCCTTCCTCCGAAGGATAAGTTCGATATTCCTAACCTTAATAAAGGCGATTCATTTACCTTGAATAAGGTCGTGCCAGAACAAAAAGCAACTCAGCATCCGCCTCGTTTTACAGAAGCTAACTTGATCAAAGAGCTTGATGCAAGACAGATCGGCCGCTCATCTACGATGGCAACTATTCTGAAAAACATCAACGCTCGCAATTACGTTGTCAAGAATGGTAATACGTATCATCCGACCGACCTAGGACTTCAAGTAACGGCAATGCTAAACAAATCGTTTGGATTTGTTAATTTTGATTACTCAGCCGCTATGGAAGCTAATCTTGATAAGATTGCGGCCGGTGAAGCCGATTACGATACTGTTATGACTGAGTTCTTTTCTTTATTCTCTAAAGAATTGAAGTCAGCAATAAACGGCGAGAATAAGATATGTTGTGAACGGTGTAATGGAATAATGGTAGAGCGTGATGGTTCTCGCGGTAAATTCCTATCATGTGCAGGTTGCAGAAACAGTCAGAACATTGCGGCGTGACGATATAGATCATCCTGTAAGGATGGGTATGTAAGATGAGTAATATTCGTATGAAAAAGCCCACTATGGAAGAGCTAGATAAACAGGAGAGTTTAACGCCTGAACGGCTAAAAAGCCTAACTAGTACCGCTGTAGTGGCAGTACGCGTCGCCGGTCCATTTTCTGCGGAGGTAACTCCGCAACCTAAGTCAGGAATCGCTGCATTAGTAAACTGGACGCATGATAATTTTGCGTATACGTACCTTCAACACGTTGATAAAAATATCAAGCTGATCAATAACAGAATTGTTATTGATGGGCAGTTTATGCACTTCTGTGATATCAAGAAATTAAAAGTAGAATGTATTCATACAGATGCTCTTATCTCTTGGCGGTCAGAAACTGGTGTTGAAAAATTCCTAGCTCAGGGTGTTTTTAAAATTTCAGCTAAAGGCTTTTCTTTCTTACATGGAGCACTGTTTAATAACGGAGTTCAGACAGAAGAAGAAGAAGTGTTTCATTTCGTCATTGTTAATGAACGTGACATGTATAAGTATTTGAAATTACGAAACGATTTTGACAGCTGGATAAAGGAGAGAGAGGGACTTCAGGAGAAGTCTGCTAATGGGAGCATGAGGAAGATTGCAGGTCTAGATCGTTACGCCGCAAAAATAAAAAAATAGCGGCTGATATAGATCAGTGTGGGTGCTCATTGAGCATTGAACGAGGTTATTGTTACGTATGAAAAATAATAATAGGCAAAACGGCAGAAACAACAAATATAACCCGAAGGGAGGTGAAATTATTGCGAACTCGTCACGCAGCTATCCGACAGACGCTGTCCAAGCAATCCCGTTAGAGGTAACGGTATACAACAACTTTGACAAAGCGTTTAGAGCTTTTCGTGCTCTTGTCCAGAAAGAGAGGATTCTTTCTCTCTACAAGGAGAAGCAGTCGTTCGAGAAGCGTTCGGATAAACGCCGCAGGAAGCGCAATGAAATGCGCCGTAAGATGTTTGAGATCGAAATGAAACAAAACCGCCCGGCCGAAGAGCGAAAGCCCCGTAAGCGTGACGGTGAGACAGAAGAAGAAACGGTAAGATAATATGGTTCAGCGCGTCAGAAATCCAAATCGAAATTTACCACGGCCTCAAGTTCCGTATATCCCGGAATACCGTCGCCATGGCGTGCGCCCTGTGCCGATTGATGAGCAAGGGCGTGTCGACGAAGAACAATTGGAATATGACGATGAGCCTGCCTCGTTCCGAGGCGGGCTCCCGCTGAGCGTTGGTGATCATAATGAAGCATCTTTTTTGGTTGATGGAAATAATGAATCTGAGTACGAAGTACCAGAGCCGGTCCCTCAGCGCCAACGTGGACCTAGACAATCTCATTCACGAAATTCTCCAAAGACACCGGGCCAAATAGCCCCAGGTGAATATCTTTTACTAGTGAACGGACAAGTCGTCGGTTCTGGTTCAGAAGAACACGTGAAGAAAGCCGTTACATCTCTGATTTATAATCAATCGCTGAATCCTAGTGACATGATTGTATTGAAGCGCATGGAGGTTGATTTTGGTGTCACCCTCAAATAATTGTATCTGCGCAAACGATCCTAATCAAGGTATGGTTGAGGGCTGCCCTCAGCACGACCCGCCAGCAGTTCCTACTCGTAAAGCTTCTGACGTTATATTGTCAATCGAGCGTCGATTCGACGTTCTGCTGCAAACAGCGACTAATTCGGACAACAATACCAAACTTCTTCTTGGTAGAATGAATCGGATTTGCTCGTTATTGGAAAGCATTGATACCCAATTAAAGTTGGGTAACGGAGCAGAGCCAGAACCTGAAATAGATCATCTTTCATATCTTCCAGAAATCGAAGTAGAAACGTCTCCTAAGGGTTATCGCCGAACAGCCAGGCCAGAGACATATTCTGATGAAAAGTCAGCTAGGGTCATACCAACCCAACAGAAGATATTTGATCCGAGCGGTAAGTCTGTGTATATGGCAGAAGTTGAAATTTTCAATGCCGCAGATCGCTCTTTAGTAACAAAGTTGCGATCTACTGCTGGGGGTAAATGGCAATTACCGTTAGCTCCAGGCGATTATATTGTTACGATTTTGAAACGTCCAAACGGGACTCGTAATAAGATGACTTATTCGAATAATTTTTCCGTAAAAGAAACGGACGGACCTATAGAACTAGAGTCAGCCAAATTAGAGCTTGAAAAATGACAGACGGTTACGGCTCTAGGGAATTATTGGATTTAGTTATTGAGCAAACGAAAATTGTTCAGAGACTGTCTGATATTAATGAAGAGATTAGTAATTTGCCAAAGATTCCTAAAGACATGGGATCATGGATGGACTCTCTCCCCGATTTGGATGCTCCAGCTAGTGAACGATTCAAAATTACGGATTTGAAAAAGCTTACTAAGCTGACCAAAGAATATAATAAGTTAAAGCTCAAGGAAGAAAGCAATACTACAAAGCTGCGTTTGGCCCTCATAGATAACGCGCTGCTTACGACAAACGAGTGCCTTAAGGATAAAGATGTCTAAGTTTCAAGTTATAGTTGCGGACTGTCCGTGGGAATTAAATGATTCGTTGACGATGTCAACGACCCCACGAGGGGCATCTTCTAATTATCCATTGCTAGATACCACGGAACTTTGCAAGCTTAGAGTTAAAGATTTATCTGATCCTAGTGGGTGCGTTTTAGTTTTGTGGTCTCTCGGCTCGATGCTGGAAGATGCAATGAAGGTTATGAAGTCGTGGGGTTTTACGCAGAAACAAATTTTTGTTTGGGTAAAGACCAAGAAACAGCCGCTTCAAAGTTTGAAAAAGAATTTGCGAAAAAGCAAAAAGCTTACCGGTGCTGAAGTTATCAGTAATGTTCAAAAAGAAATAGACGCATTCAATGTAAATGACGTGCTGGCCTTTGGGATGGGTCGCCTATTTAGACAGACACACGAGATATGTTTAATCGGTATCAACTCGACTAAGATTTACAAATCATTAAAGAACAAGTCGCAACGATCGGTAGCGTTTCATCCAAGTACAAAGCATTCGAAAAAGCCGGAAGATCTTCAAGACTATCTTGAAACGATGTTTCCAAATACAACGAAGCTAGAAATGTTTGGACGTAGATTGCGCCCTAACTGGACCGTTGTAGGTAATGAAGTATGCAAGGGCGAGGATATAAGAGATTCTATAGAAAGACTCATAAAATCTAATGTACCAGGCGTTACTACTTAATCTAAACTATCAAGTTTTAGAAATCATTCCTGAACGAAGAGCTATTAAACTTTATATCAAAGATAAGGTGGAAGTTTTGTCTGTTTGGGATGACCAATATAGTTATTTATCTTCAAAGACTAACTATCCAGCAGTGTTGCGTTTACGTTATCTTATAAAACGTCCAATCAAAGAACTTGCGTTCAGTCGTTATGCCGTGTTCCGAAGAGACAGTTACATATGTCAGTATTGTGAAACTGGATTGACTTTACGCGATATTACGATCGATCACATTACCCCGCGTACCGCAGGGGGAAAAACTACCTTTATAAATTGTGTTGCATCTTGCTATCCGTGCAATAACAAGAAAGGTGGTCGAACGCCAGAACAGGCAGGAATGAAACTTCGTCAGAAACCATTCGTACCTACTTCTAATGTTCAGGGAGCGGATAGTTTTAACCAAACATTATGGCATGACTCTTGGCAGTTTTATCTTCAAAACCGCTAATAGTTTGCTATATAAGATCTAGTCGTAATTGACTGCGAAGGAGATGATTCACATGGCGAGTAAAAAGAAACCAGCGAAGAAGCCAGCGAAGGCACCTGCAAAGGCACCTAAGAAGGCTCCCGCTAAGAAAAAGAAGTAAGTTCGCAGGAACAAACTTAAGAAAAACGCGGCGTAAGCCGCGTTTTTCGTTTGGAGAATGAAATGTTTAATGATCCTGATCGATTGATTATCATTCTCCAAAAAGAATACCCCTCCCTTTAGGGAAGGGATGAATGTTTAATTCGTGCTGGTGTGGCTGGAAACAATCAGAATAACTCGATTATTATGACGCCACGCTCTTCTTTTTCTTCAATCTTTGGTGCGAATGATGGAGGTGGTTGCGGTAGGTCAATGTAAAGTGGGAGTGGTTCTGGCTGAACTTCTTTAACTTTAGGTTTGATCCAAAATGGTAGCATCGTAGCCTCCTATAGGTATTAGATAATATTGATTTATGTTGTGCAAATCTTGTGAAAAACTAGGATTCAGAGAACGTCAATTGCCATGCAAAATGTGCAAAGGAACTGTGCAGTTCAACCTCTATAAGGTATGTGCTCAATGTTCGGAGCGCAAGAAGATTTGTGCCGTGTGTTTGAAAAAGATGACGAGAGCCCTAATACCCTCAGACCCAAATGGGTGCCCAAGTTGTGGTGGGTGATATATTGGATTAGATGCTGATAACAAACGACGAGAATGCTCTACGCGTTGATTGTACTGATGTTCAGCCAGAAGAGCTGGCATCAATCAAAGAGGCGTTAGAACGCGAACTGGAGCGATGTGAACGACTCGGAAGGCCAGGCGTCGGGTTAGCTGCACCGCAGATCGGGATCGCTAAAAAAATGGCTATCGTTAGAGTCGGTAACGTATCAATAGATCTAGTGAATGCCAGGATTGTGAACGGTTACGATCCACAGACGTTTACCGATGAAGGGTGTCTATCTTTTCCTGGTCGTGTGGAAAATACAACTAGGTTTCAGGAAATACACGTTTCTAACAATTTAGTTTATCCTGAAGGGTTTGTAGCGACGGGATTGATTGCGGTTGTGTGTCAACACGAATTGGATCATTTGAATTCTAAACTGTTTTTTGACTATGCAATTCCGAAGAAGCCAAAGGTTGAAAAGGTAGGCCCCAACGAGCAATGCCCTTGTAAATCGGGCCGTAAATACAAGAAATGTTGTGCGAGGTAATATGAAAAAAAATGGGTGGCGACGCAACTAACCTTCTAATCGTAGAACTTACACTTCGTATATCGGCTATTAAATCTCTTATGGTAAAGAAGGGTATTTTTACTGAATCTGAATTCGATGCCGAGATTGATGAAATACAACTAAAAATTAAGGACATGTTTACTGGCTCTGAAAGCCTCACGTCGGAGTTTCCGACCAAAAACAAACCACCATCTAACTGATGATATCTATACTGGACGAATTAGATCTAAGGGATGTGCCTAACAATCACGTATTGTATTTTTATGCTAACTGGGTTCCTAAATCTATAGCTGGTCATATGCACCGTATGGCGGCAAAGGCAGAAGAATTTGGAGTTCCGGTCTATGCAATAGATGTTGAAGCATTCAAATCACAGGTTAAAAAGAACGATGTTATACGCGTCCCTACGCTTCTATTTTTTGTTGACGGATCTCTATCAAAGAAAATAGAAGGTTATATATTAACAGCAACGTACAAAGCTGTATTACGAGAATTGTACAAAAAAGAAATTGAAGGATTAGATGAAAAAAGAAGAAGCAGTTAAGCAGCCGCCGAGTGTAAGTGACCAAATTTGGGCAGAAATTCGAGGAGTTGAAGCACCAATGTATGCGCTTCCAGCTAAAACAGTTGAGACGTTTTGTACCCGTCTTGATGTAGAGCCTTCTAAGGTGTATCTGAAACTTAATGCCCCAGCATTACTTCCAATGCTAGAGCAACTTTTTGCCAACAAGTACGATATTCAAATGGGAAAAATGTACTGCGAAATTTCACGCAAAGAGGAATAAGATGGCGATTAAGCCTAAGCCGAAAACTCCGGCACCATTTGGTGACGACGAGGACGATATTGAAGACGAGCCAAGTACTAATCGGATAAAAATTAAAGGTAAAGAAGTACAAAGCCCTTTACGTCAGTCTCAAGAATTTCAGGGAGCCGCCGCTGAGGCGCATGAGCGTTCTATGGAATACAAAAATCGAGCCTATACATTGGGTAAGAATTTCATAGAATTGATTACGGATAAGACGCTCATCGAGAATAAAGGCTCGATTGCTCTGCATGCAGAGAATCAAGTTGTAAGCGACTTGGCTAAACTTGCCATCGATATGAACAACGATGAAACCCAGGATGAGGGAATGGGCTCGATCGGGCTGCTGGTCTTGATGTTTAAGACAGCACTTTCACAAAGAAACAGGATAAATGCGTTAGAGTATAAACTCCAAAAGCTGGAGAAAAATCCCTCAAGTGTACAGAGTCGAGATCCAGAAGTTGTAACTTCTCCTCAGAAATGATTCTTTCGATATGAAGACCGTAACGCGCGAGCAAGTTTTGGTTCTTCTGACTGAAGAATTGGAAAAATGGAACGAGTACTCAACACTATGCAGCCACTTCCTGATAGCACCGGATCCGATAGCGGCAGCCAGACACCGGGGGAAGGTGGAGGTTTTTCGGACCCTACTGGGCGAAAAGTAGATCTTCGCAGTCTGATCAATCAGGCTAACTCAATACCGATTTCTACAATCGTTACTTCGTATGGGCAGCGTGTTGACGACTATAATCGTCGCATTCGCTGCCCGTTTCATTCTGGCGGAAATGAACGCACGCCTTCTCTGTGGATCTACCCTGATACAAATACTTTTCATTGTTTTGGTTGTAAAGCTGGCGGTCGTCCTGTGGACTGGATCGCTCGGCATGAAGTAATGAATAAGGTCGATGCCGCACTTCATATCATAGAGAGATGGGGTGCACATATAAATACCACGCAAGAAACTGCGGAAATTAAAGGCGCCGGGTACGATAAAGCAATATTTGATTTTTCTAACTGTGTACGAATGTTTATTCGTAAACATGAAGCTTCTGTTGAAGCTATTACTTACGTTGAAAAACTTTGTTTTTCATTCGACAAGATGAACCATAAGTATCATCTTAATCATGATGGCCTTGTCGCATTGATTGATAAAATAAAGAAGCGACTGGAGATTTATTGAATGCCAGCAACTATTATTCTTGGGGATGTGCATCTTGGAAAAGGTTTATCTGTAGGAAAGACGAGCGTTGGTTCAGGGCTAAATAGCCGAGTCAATGATCAACTAGCTTTACTTGATTGGACCCTCGATCAAGCGATCGATAACGCTGCTAAACGAATCATCGTTACTGGAGATATTTTCGAAGATCCTAAGCCACACCCAACATTGATTAAGCTATTCGTTTCTTGGTTGAAGAAATGTCAAGCTTACAGTGTAGATGTGCTACTAATTTATGGCAATCACGATATTTTGCGGAGCGGTCAATTTTCAAGCTCAGTTCTAGATATCATAGCTGAAGCCGAGATTGATAATGTGTATGTATACAGTTCGATCGATACTGTATATTGTGATGGCGTGTGTTTTACACTTCTACCATTCCGCGATCGGCGTTCGTTTAATCTTGAAAAACATGATGAAGCAGTAGAGATTTTAAGGAATAAACTAGTGTTCGAAGCGGCGGACATTCCTTGTGAATACAAAAAAGTATTGATTGGCCACTTAGCAATAGACGGGTCGATCTATGTAGGGGATGAAATAGACGATGCATCCAACGAGATTTTCTGCCCAGTATCGATGTTCAAAGATTACGATTATGTTTGGATGGGACACGTTCATAAACCACAGGTTCTTTCCGAAAGCGGCCCGCGTGTAGCTCACATCGGAAGTATGGACCGATCTGATGTTGGTGAATCAGATCACAAGAAGATTATCGTTTTATTCGACCCTGATATGGCTGGTCATTTTAAGGAAATTGAACTTCCGGTAAGACCACTTGAACGTATAACGATCAAGGTCCCGGCAGATACGACCGATACTACTGCTTTCGTTTTAAAGGCTATTCAAGACGAAAAGATCAATCTGAAGAACGGTATAGTAAAGCTGGAAGTACAGCTACTAGCTCAAGACCTTCACTCAGTTGATAGAAAAAGTATCGAGGCTTTCCTACAAACTGAAGGTGTCTTTCATGTCGCTGCGTTCAGTGAGACTAAGAAGATTTCACTTCTGAAAAAGAAAGATGACTCAATGAGCAGAGTCATGAACGAGTCACTTGCAATTCGTGAGTGGAGCAAGAAATTCGTTGAAGAAAAAAATAGAGATAAATTCGTAGCCTTAGCGGAACAGATTCGCGCAGAGCTGAATTCGGATGATAAATCATGACACCAATACAACTGATTCTCAAAAACTTTACGTGTCACGTAAAGTCAATAATTGATTTTACACAATTTTCCTCTGCCGTAATCATTGGTCAGGGTGAGAACAATACTCGTCGCTCTAACGGAGTAGGAAAGAGTAAAATTTTCACTGGAATAAATTACGCTCTGTTCAACCAGTCTTCGTTCAATAACATTGAGAATGTTATTCGCGATGCCGCTGATAAATGTAAGGTTACGTTTACATTTGAAACTAACGGAGCAATCTATAAAGTAGAACGCTCCCGAGGTAGAAAGGCCAACTCGGCAGACGTTCGTTTGTACAAAAAGAACGATTTGAATTGGGAAGACCTTACCGAACGAACACCATCCGGAACCGAACGAGCACTGCTCAAGATTGTAAATCTGAATTACAAGACGTTCACTAATTCTGTGCATTTTGGACAGGGCGATTTGACAGGACTAGCCCTCTTAACAGCTGGTGATAGAAAAGCTCTGCTTAAAGAAGCCCTTCAGCTTCATGTATACTCGGCCCTTGAAAAGGTTACTAAGAAGCATCTTACGACTTTTACACAGGATATTTCCAAAACAAAGGCAGTGCTATCTACGTTCGAAGGTATCGAGGCACGTATATTTTCATTGAATGAAGAACTAAAGAATACTAACAACGAAGTGTTCGTTGCTGAGGCGAATTTAACCACAGATCAACAAGAAATTGATGTTTGTGATGCCAAGCTTCTTTCAATACTTGAAAGAGATAAGGTATTGAAATCTGAGTACGACACTATTAATCAAAAGGTGTCTGAACTAACGGCCGTGACAACCGGGTTGGTGACGAGCAAAGCGCAGTCATCGTCTATCAGGGCTGATCTAAAGAACGAGTTTTTGAAGAAGAAGCAAGATCTAATCACGTCTCATAATCAACTCAAAACTCACCTCGATAAGGAGGTTCCCAATACCGATTCTCTTCAAACAGAACAGGACTCGGTATCTAAGGACATCTTAGAGAAGACCTCATCTATTAAGGCGCTTCAAGCTAAGATAAAAGAGAAGAATACGCCGTTGCCGGACGGACCGCAGTGCGACCAGTGCCTTCAAACAATTTCCGAAGAACATAGAGACACGTGCAAGGCCAAACTTGAAGACCAAATATCTACATGGCAAAAGAGTATAATTAATCTAAATACGGAAGTACAATTTCTAAACGATAGACTTAAAGTTATCGTTCTTCAGATAAAAATAGGTGAACAGCATTTTAGAGATTTAGCAACGTTCCAGCGTGAAGTAACTACTAAAGAAAAAGAACTTGATGTTATCAAGGATAAATATCAGTCGTTTGACAAGAAATTTAAAGAGTTTGATGACCAGGTTAAAGAGAAAGAAACTGAGCTTGAACTTTGGAAATCGTCACATGCTGTTTTTATGTCAGAGAAATATGCTGAGTACAACGCTCTTTCATCACAAGTTACTGATGTTCAAAAGGAACGCGGCAAAGCGCTACTTAGCCTTAAAGTAAAGCAAGAAGTACTAGCTAAAGGCAAACTAACTTGCGGAGTACTACAGGATCGTCTGGCCAAGTGCGACGAAGAATTAGTTAAACGAGACGAGCACAGTAAGAAGCTTCTAAAGACTGAAGACGATTTCAATTTGCACGTCGCGGTAGCTCAGGCTTTCGGCTCCAAAGGAATACCAGCGCTCATCATCCATAACATGCTTGATGATTTACAAATCCATGCCAATAATATCATTGCCCAAATCAGACCAGGTCTTCAACTTGAATTCGAAATAGATAAAGAAAACAAGAAGGGTGAACAATCTGATACGCTTGATATTAAGTACACTTTAAATAGTCGAGAACGAGAATTCGATCAACTCTCTGGCGCTCAGAAATTGGTCGTTACCCTAGGTCTAAGATTGGGCCTTTCTCTAGTGATCCAAAAAAGTTTTGGAATCGATATTAAATTCTTGTTACTAGACGAAGTTGATGCCGCATTAGATGAAGAAAGTCTTGATGCCTTTATAGACCTAATAAGGGTAATTGAAAAAGATTTTAAAGTTCTTGTTATAACTCATAAAAACAATCTGAAAGACAAATTCAGTCACGCGATATTAGTTGAACAAGACCAAAACATGAACTCAACTGCTAAAGTAATGGATATGTAATGTTGGAAAAACTAGATTTTGGTAATTGTTTCAATATAGCAATAAGCGGTAAGGCTAATTCTGGAAAAAATACTGTCTTTAAGATTTTAGTAGAAGAGCTTGGTCTTGTTGACAGCGTTGTTAAGGATATTGCTTTTGCAGATCCTATCAAAGAGGGGCTGTTGAAGCTGTACCCTCGCGCTCGCCGAGATTATCTTTTTGGACCTTCCAAATTACGTGCTGAAATTATACCTGGAACAACCGTTACATATCGGCAGGTTCTTTGCGATCTGGGTGCCCAAGCTCGTAAATATGACGAGGATCACTGGGTAAAAATACTGATTGATGAGGTGCATGGGCTACAGAGTTGTAGTGAAAAATTCCCCCAGCCGCTGCAAACTAAAGCAATGGTAGTGACAGATCTTAGATTTCCAAATGAGTTTACAGCTCTTAGAGAACAGGGATTTTATGTCATACGGGTGAAAAGAGAAGAACAGTTGAATTTAACCGACATAAGCGAGACTAGTCAGGACGCCTTGACGGATGAAGTATTCAACTCAGTATTAAAGAATAACGGTACATTAGATGAGTTAAGGCTAAAGTGTAAAGCTATAGCTACCCATCTTAAGGAAATCAAATGTCGTTCATTGGGTTAAAAATACCACACGAATGTGCACGGTTACTTGGTTCAATTGAAGTTAGTGGAGAGCGGATACCTTTAGACCAGATGCATGTAACTCTGGTTTACATCGGAGATAATACTCCGATAACAACAATCGCTAAGGCGATTACAGCTACGTACAGGATAACTCAGAATAGAACGCCATTCACAATGAAGGTTAGTCGTATAAAATCTTTTCCGCATAATGGAAGAGGCTGTCCAGTAGTTGCAAAAATTACATGCCAGGATCTACTAGATTTTCATGATGAGATTTTAACTTCGCTGGACAAGGCTGGAATTGAGTATTCTAAATATTACCCAGAATATAAACCGCATGTAACACTAGCTATGGCGCCGGAGCCGATCAGCGCTTTGATATTGGAAAACCCAATCGAGTGGGCCGCGCACGAGGCCACACTTTGGGGTGGAGATACTGGAGACGATCGTATCAGCGCAACATTTCCATTCGTTGTTGGGCGTACAAAAGAATCTTGTAGAGCTTCCAAGTTAATAAAGAGGCCTAATCATTCTAGATAGAACAGCATATCATCTCATATATGTGAGATGTCAGGTAACATCAAGCGAGATTTGGTAGTAAAGTACACGTCGGTAGGACGAGATAAGTTCTACCGATTTTTGCTATCGTCTGCAATTTTCAAGATGGTTTCGTACCTCGAAACGAAAGACAAATCGATTCAGATGCCAGACGTTGAATTGATGGAATTGTATGACAAATTTCTTCTATATTACCGCCGTGAAAACGAGGAAGTGTATTTTGAAATAGCTAAACTGTGCAGAAAAGCGGCACATAAAGTGTATAGGGCATTATTACGGCAGAAGTTAGTAGAGAAGAATTCTAAATTCTTAAACCTAATTGAGTAATATATGGCAGTCATAAGCTTAACAATAACCGAATCAGCCGAGCAAATCGTATCCGGAATACCAGTAACGATATCGTTTTCCACTAACGTTCCGGCTACAATTTTTTATGTTCTTGATGGTTCAGTTCCGACGACTGCGTCGGAGGTTTATGTCACGACCATTATTTTATCAACAGCTTTACCAAGCCCTCGGCTGCGAGTATTTGCAACCAACGGAACAGATTCGTCTGCCATCATCGAGAAAGATTATGGACCGAACGTAACCAGGTCTCGTTTGCCTCACGCATCCGTGACTGGATTAAATATAAATGCTACTCATTCGCTAGGCCCATTTGGAACTAACAGCACTGCCACGTCAACTGCTAAGTTTACAAATCCTGCTGACGCAGGAATTACGGTACTGGCTCCGGATTTAACTACATATTCATCTGGTCATGTCGATGCTGATGGTTACGGCGCGGCTCTTATCAATGAACCAACGGTATTAAATTATCACATCATTCAAACAGATTTTAATTCTGGAGGTCATCGTGGACCAGGCATCGGAACGATAGTTCCGGTTACGACACTTCCAGAACGGAACAATGACGTTCCTCAGGAATCAAATCGCGCCAATAAGTTATTCAATCCTAGAGCGATGGTCATTTTCCAAGATGCATCCACAGAAGATACGTCCGCTCCACCTCAGTTGAATCGAGAATATTTCTCGATGGAAATTCCCGAGAAGGAAAAAGATGCCACGCTTCTTTCGAACTGCGGACCAGATACGGCCACCGCAACTGGTTCTTTTCTAAGAGCTTATCATAATCCGCGTGATAACACCATTACGTATTATTATAGAGATAGCGCAACTAATCGTTGGCTTATTTCTAAACAGCCATATCAGCTACGAGACCCAAATATTGCGAATTTATCCAATATGGTTTTTGGCCGAGAGCAGGGCCAGGGATTTGTATTCCGATGGGTTCCTTTCTCAAGAAGAGTGCTAACGTGAACTGCCTCGCCCTTTAGGGCGAGGTAGTTCACCAAGCTTGCCTAGAGTCAAAGCCTCTAACAAAAGAATATTTTACTCAAGGTAAAAATAGAGATAAGTATTTCTGCAAACATTAGGCAATGTATCAAAAAAGAATTACGAGCCATTTGCAATTTTCCTTCCGTATACAATTCAAGAGCTGAAAAAGCACTTAGAAGATCAATTTGAATCGTGGATGAATTGGGACAACTATGGAACGTATATGATAAATAGTTGGGACGACAAAGATTCGTCGAGTTGGACTTGGCAGATTGATCACATTATTCCGCATAGCAATTTGTTCACAGCTCAATGAGCGATAGCGAATTCAAAAATTGTTGGGCGCTAAATAATTTAAGACCGTATTCAGCCAAGCAAAACGTAATAGACGGAAACAGAAGTACATGACCGAAGAAAACAAAGACCTTAGATTATCAGTTAGCAAAACGAAAACATTCGCAGATTGTAAGAAGAAGTTCAAGTATAACTACATTGAGCGTCTTCCCAAAAAAGAATGGGATTTCCATATTTATGGAAAGTTTGTGCATCGTGTTCTTGAACTATACCACCTTCATTATTTGAAGGGCGGAACCTCTGAGCGTCACATATCAATGATGGATGCATTCAAAGAGTCTTGTGTAGAATTCAAGGGCAAGATGACCCCGGAACAAAGAGTAGAGGCTAAGCTAGCTTGTTCTGCTTATTTGAAAAAGTTATCTGAGGAACCACTGGATCAGGTTCCGAATATAACCGGAGTCGAAAAGGAATTCAGTATCAACATAGCAGATAAGATCTGTTTGTTAGGCGTCATCGACCGCGTACAAATAGACGCTGATGGTGTGCCTCATGTCTGTGACTACAAGACTACGAAGAACAAGAAGTATCTAAAAAATGATTGGTTCCAGTTATTGACGTACGCATACGTTATGTACATGCAGGATCCTACTATTACTAAAGTTCGTGGATCATACATTCTGATACGACACGGATTTGAATACATTACGGCAACGTTTGATCTTCCTCAAATTTTAGCCATCAAAGACAAATTCCTTAAGTATGCAGAAGACATGGAAGCAGAAAAGCTTTTCCGAGCCAATCCAACGCCACTTTGTAAATACTGTGACTTCCTAGAAAATTGTGATGAAGGACGCCAGTTTACTCAGAGAGATACTTATTTCGGTAAAACGTCCTGGTGAGTTGTCGATATATGGTTTGCGTTACTAGAAGTAGTTCTACTACGGAGTAAGAAAAATGAATTTTGAAGTCAAAGAATTAGAATATTGTCGCGTCTCAGTTCATGCCGAGATCGAATCAGACCGCATCAATGAAAAACGCATTGAAGTAATCTCTGAGTTTAAGAAACTTCCGGTGCCAGGTTTTCGTCCAGGTCGAGCATCTCTTGATGCAATTAAGCACAAGTACAAGGCACAAATTGAAGCGCGACTTCGCGAAGCTCTTGCAGAAGATGCATTCCACGGAGCTTTGAACGAGAAGGGCCTTCGCCCGTTGGGAAACCCAGAATTTTCGTCTGTGACGCTTGGTAAGCGTCAGATGATTGTCCTGGAATCTACCTCAGTACCAAACAACGAAGATGTATTTACTTGTGACTTCGTATTGAATACGAAACCTGAAATTACGTTGACCGAGTATAGGGATTTTTCTTTACCAAAGCCATCCGCTGGAATCGGTGTAAGTGAATTTGCCGAAAGCATTCTTCAAGATTTACGTGAACGCAACGGAGATACCGTGCCGTTTGGAGATGACGATTTTATTTCGAATGGTGATTCAGCAATTATCGATTATACCGGAACGATCGATTGTCTGGTTCGTCCAGAACTAACGGCAAAGAAAGAGGTAATCACAATCGGAAGTTCTCCATTCCCTCAGTTTGATGAAAACCTTTTGGGAATGAAACTAGGTGATGTAAGGCAATTTGATATCGTCGCCCCTGAGAAAGCCGCGAAAGAATATATTGGAAAGACAATATCGTTCAACGTTTCTTTGGCGATGGGTTCAAAGAAAAATCCAGCTCCATTGGATGACGAGCTTGCAAAGCGCATGAGTTTCGAGAATCTCGAAGCATTGCGGACGCACGTAAATACCGTCGCCGCTGCTCGTGTAGATAAGCATGAGAAGGCCGCCCTCGCTCAGCAGGTGGCAGCTCGTCTAGTTGAGAAGCATGAATTTAAGATTCCTACGTGGATCACTACGGCGGAAGCTCAGATGAACGCGAAGCGTGCCAAGCTTACCTGGGATGAGCTTACAGACGAACGTAAAGAAGAGATTATCGCAACGGCAGATAAAAGCGTGAGGCTTTCACTTGTTCTTGAAAAGATCCGGGATAAAGAAGCCGAGGCGCAATTGTCTGATGAAGAACTTGAGTTTCATCTTCAACAAGAATTGGTGAAGATTTCAAAAGCCACATCTCAGGAAGATGTCGACAGGATGCTTCAGCAGCTGACTCAGAGCGGAATGCTACCGATATTGGTAGGCAAAATTCGTGATGAATATACTTTGAGTTTTCTAGTGAAAACTTGCACAGTTGTTGAATAAGGAAGAAATAACATGAGCGACGAAAAGGGTTTTCCGAAGAAGCATGAGAAGTGGCTCCCGACCGGATTTTCGGAAGGCATCGAGTCTATGGATACTGAAGAGATCAAGTCCAAGATCTATGAGTGTCAGGCTCATTCATATGAAATCGATAAGGCGAAGGATGCAGATGAAAAGCTCAACGCGGCTCGCGAGACCGTAAAGGAGTTTTCTGCACCGTACACGGAAGCCCAAAAGACCGAGACTGCAAAAGCAAAATATTGCTTTTATGTTCTTGAAGGACGCGGTGTAAAAATTACACCATAAGAAATGTCAGCTTTTAATAAAGCCCGAGTCCCGAGTTGTTGCGGCAGTTTTGCGACTGTCTACGAACTGAATTTCCCGCTCAAGCGAGAACAGGTCGAACAATTCAAGGACGCGGGTTTTGTTATTTCTAAAGCTTTTTTTGCAGCCGGAATGCTATACGCAGAGAACGATAAGCTAGTTGCAATCGGAACGTTCGGCAAGAACAAGATTGATTTGAAATGTAAAGTGCCGAAGTGTGATACGGTGTCGACGGACCTAGATGCAGTTCTCACTAGGATTCATGCCCTTAGACAAAAGCGACCTACGTAAGCTTAAGCAAAACAACATAGACTATAATTTAATCGTGACCTGTTATCACGAAGCTGGACATATTGTTTTAGCTATGCGTAACTCTATTTTACCAAAAGCATGTCAAGTCATGCAAGGTAAACGTATAATTGCTAATACGACTCTTGTTTATTTTAACAAGATAAAGAAACCGGCATTACGTAAAAACATAATGCTTGGAACAGCTAAAACCTATGCAGCAGGAATAGCTGCTGAAGAAATTTTTTTCGATAAAATCGTAGGTAAACGTTTACCTGTAAATCTTCGTGAGGGCTGGTCATCAGATCGGTACTTACTTCAAAAAATACTAACTTCATTAGAAAAACGCACACACGCGCGCGCCCGGCTGCGTGAAAAAATTCATAAACTTGCGCGTCAACAAGTAATTGAGGATTGGCATATTGTCACTAATTTAGCGCATGCCTTATATGATAAGAAAGCGTTGAGCTATAAACAAATTTCAGACGTTGTTATAAGATCAGTGCCGAGCGCATCTAGAATAGATATGCGCAATTATCTTCGGCAACTAGAACAAGCTTACATCCCCAAGACTCTACCATAAGTCGCCAGGGTTGCTGCAAAACAGGAGACTTTCATGAGTAATTACGTATCGCTGCATAATCATACCTTTTTTTCCCTTCTCGATTCTTTACTTTCACCCAAAGACCTCTTCGCCAAAGCGAAAGAGCTTGGCCAATCAGCAGTAGCAATTACTGATCACGGCACACTGGCAAACGCTTGGGATGCGCTCAAAGCGGCCAAAGAAGTCGGTATCAAATACATCGCAGGTTGCGAATGCTACTTCGTAAACGACGTAGCCAAGAAAGACGAAAAAGTACGTCACGTTATTCTTCTAGCAAAGAATGCTATTGGATATCGTAACCTATTGTTGTTAAACCGACACGGTTTCGACAACTCTTTGTTTTTTGCTAAGCGCGTTTACCCGCTTATTGATTGGAATCTATTGCGGACTCATTCGGAAGGTATCATCTGCCTTACGGCGTGTGGTCAGGGTATAGTCAGTCAGCTCTTAAACAATAAGAAGTTTCAAGAAGCGGAAGAGACTGTACAAAAGCTGAAGGAGATCTTCGGAGAAGATCTGGGACTTGAGATCCAACCAAACAATCTAAAACGATATGCCTCCGCTTACAATGACAGTATAGAACAATACTTTACAAATTTTCACACCATTCGTTTAGCTAAAAAAATGGGTGTTCGTATCGTTCCGACATCTAACGCACATTATCTATGTAAGGATGACGCTAGCACGCACGACGTGCTTTTAGCCATCGGAGCTGGTCAGTCGACATACTCAAATGCTCGCATCAAGTATGATGTTCCTGAGTTCTATTTGCATTCTGAACAAGAGGTACGAGAGTTTTTTGAACGCACCAACACAGCAGAGGAAGTTGATGAGTGGATTAAAAACACCACACACTTCGCAAGCCAGTGTGAAGATCCAATTTGGATCGATCCAAAATTCTCCAATCCAACCGGCAAAGAGTTGCCGATTTTTCCAGTAAAGTCAGAACCTGAGTACGATCAATTTATAACATGGTTGAATCAGCCGGAAAATGATAAACTAAAATTACTAGATCCTGACCAGTCCTATTTGCGATATCTTTGTTTTAAAGACGCAGATAGTAGAATGCCTCAGGACGCTCGAAAAGAGGAATACTTGGCCCGCCTTCAAGAAGAACTTGAAGTTATTGAGTATCATGGATTCTCTAGTTACATGCTTATCGTAGCTGACTACATTCGCTGGGCACGTAAGAACAATATCCTTGTAGGATATGGTCGTGGCTCGGTAGGAGGATCTCTCATTGCTTATCTTCTAGATATTCATCGAGCTGACCCGATTCAGTATAAACTCATTTTCGCACGCTTCCACAACAAAGAGAAGACAAGTTTTCCTGACATAGATACCGATTTTGCGCCATCTGGACGCAATCTAGTTCAAGATTATGTACGTCAAAAGTATGGAGCAGATCATGTTGCGCACGTTTCAAATGTCAATACGATCACACCAAAGGTCTATGCCAGAGATATTTCTCGCGCATGTGAACTTGGTGGTTCAAGAGCAACGGCCGTGGATGTCGGAAACACAGTAGCTGATACACTTCCGGCAGATATCAAGAGTATCGAGAAGGCTTTACAAGAAGCTCCGTTGTTTGTGGAGTACACGAAGCGCTACCCTCAGTTTATTAAGTACCAGGACATATGTGGCAAGTACCGCGCATGGTCTACTCATGCTGGTGGTCTCGTTATCTCAAATCGACCGTTGGCTGGTCTCATCCCTTTACGTAAGGATAAGGACGGAGCCGTAGCAATCGAGTACGATAAGGATCGCGCAGAAGAAAATGGTCTTGTCAAGATGGACATGCTTGGACTCGAAACACTTGACATTATCAAAGACACATTTGAAATCATCAAGGCTCAAGGTAAAGCCGCACCACCTGATTTGATGACGGTTCCGCTCGATGACCAGGCAACCTACGACCTATTATCTCGCGGAGATACATTCTGTGTTTTCCAACTAGGTACATCTAGCGGTACGATCGATCTTTGCAAGAAGGTCAAGCCAAAGAACATCGAAGACATCAGTGCCATCAACTCATTGGCACGGCCTTCCGCTCGTGACATTCGAGAAGACTTCATTAAAACAAAAGAAGGCCAGAAGCCTGTAAACATCCTTCATCCTTCATTGAATCGAGCGTTTGGCGGAACGTACGGATTCGGACTTTATGAAGAGTGCCTTATGTATCTTGCACAGGACGTTGCAGGGTGGAGCCTTCATGAATCTGACCGACTTCGTAAGCTCACGAAGGAAAAGGGAAAGAATCCCAAGAAGGCCGCACAGTGGCGTAAAGACTTTATTGCAGATGCGATGAAGAACAAGCAGATACCTGAAAATATTGCCACCAGAATCTGGGACGAGGTTGTAGATAAGTTTCAAGGTTACGGTTTCAACCTATCTCACTCTATTTTGTATTCAATGATGTCGTACTATACGGCGTATTTAAAGGCACACTATCCGGTTGAATTTTTGATGGCGAATCTCAAATCTGAAATTCAGTCAAACGTAAAGTCTGCTAAGAACGACATCGAAAAAATAAAGTCAGAAATCAAAAAACACAACGTCAAAATTCTGCCGCCAGATATCAATCGTTCTTCGTACAGCTACACACTTCTAAATTCTGGAATGTTGATCACTGGATTTGAAGCATTAAAGTTCGTCGGAGAAGAAGCTATTAGCGATCTAGTATCTAAGCGGCCATTTAAAGATTTTACCGATCTGATGGTGCGTTGCGATTCTAAAGCTTTGAGGTCCAGCACCATTCAAGCCTTGGCCGCAACTGGATGCCTCGATGGTTTTGGGCTGACTAGAAAGCAAATCTACCTTTACTGCTCTGATTTCAGAAAGAAGCTTCAGTCATGGTCTAAGAAACACGATCCTGCCAAGGAAACGTTTAATTACCCGTGGCTTGAAGAAACAGATTGGCTCATTAGTGAGAAATACGCACTGGAGAAGATGTACCTTGGCGAGGCCTTTATTTGTAGCAAGAGACAGGGTTATGCACCATTTTTCAACGATTCCAATCAAGTTTTCGTTAGCTACGTGAGAAACTGCATCGAAAAGAAGCCGCTTCCATCTATGCGAGTGGAGGTCAAGAGTATTTTTGAATTCAAAGTGAAAAAGGAAGGTTCAAAATCGTTTGGTCAGGAAATGGCCAAGTTGACCGTAGAAGATGCCAATGGAGATCAATGTTCCTTGACGGTTTTTCCGGAAAAATACCGTCTCGTAAAAGAACGTATGAAGGGCCTATCTAAAGGGAAACACAAACTGGAAGAGGGTATTTGCATTCATTTTTCAGGGGTTACCAACTTCTACGAAGATGAAACAGGGATCCTATTGGATAATTTTTACAACTATGCGGCTCCTCCTGCCGTACCAGCAGACCTGAAGGCCAAGAAGGTGTCGTTACGTGCCGCCAAAGGGTCGAAAACAGCCCCGAAGCCGGAGGCTGAAAAGAACGAACATTTTGAAGATTTAGAAGATGAAATGTTTGACGAAGGCCTAATAGAATTCAATGATAAGGACGAAGATAACGACTACGACGATTAGTATACGCTACTAGTGAACTACGTGGATGAATTGGTTAAATTTTTTTTTTGGGGGGGGTATATAATTCAGCAACGTGGAATGATGATGATTGTAAAACGTGGAGTTGGCAAATCGATCACATCATGCCACAGATGAAGTTGTTATATGACTAAAAGTTGGGGGCTAGAAAATCTGAGACCTCGCAGTTCAAAAGAAAACATAATACACGGCGCAAATTTAAGGAATAGAAATGAAATGTAATAGTTGTGCAGCTGATATCCCGCCTCAGTGGGTTCATAGTATAAACACCAATACTTGTCCCGGCTGCGGTAGCGAGTTAATGGATACCAAGGCTCAGAACATCTTAGCAGAAGTTCGTGAGGCCATGAACCAAATGCCTGCCAATCCTGAAGGGTTAGCAGGTTGGTTGCTATCTAATTACAAATTAACAAAGGTAGGCGCCGCCGAACCTAGTGATTTTCATCAGCGAGTTAGTGGTCCAGATGATTCAGGATCTACTCGTCAGCCAGGACAACCTAAAGCAGCTACACCAGACGAAGGGACTCTTCTTTTCCAGAAGTTTCTCAAGCGTACTGGCGTCAAGATGCCGGATGTCGGAGCTTTGAAAAAGACTGCCAGAACTACAGCCATAATGGATATCGATAACGATATTGATGACATGGATGATTCAGGAGATGTCGAAATAGAAGGTAATGAACTTCCATTTACAATGCCTGGGACTGCGGCTGGCGATCCTCATGCTGCTATGAAGGCAAAACAAAAGGGAGCCCGTAACGCGATTCTTTCAGGTGCAGGTGGATTCAGGAGAAGCTAATGTTTAAGGTCATAGATTATAAGAAGATTGACCTTACAGAAGATGAATGGGGAATGTATCAAAACATTTGCCGCTCCTATGACCGCCCCAATTCAAAAGGTGAAGATCTGTTCAAAGATTTATTTGAAACGGATGAGGATGGAATCATTATATTTTTGAAACCGCCATCGAAGGTATTTACTTCTATGGAAGTGTTTTTGTTTATCATGAGCATCATGCAACACCAGCATTTACGGCGTATGGAAAAGAGAATAGACGACAGCATCCAAAAAATGGAAAAGCTGGCAACATCTAATTCGTGCCGTTGTCGAGAGACTGAATAGTACATACTCAATATCCGTATGGATAATACGGAAGCAAAAGTTGAAGACATGTCCTTGAACGGACCGGAGGAAACTCCAGATCCACCAAAGATTACATTGGGCTCGATCATAGGTTCAAACCCTGTAGAAGAATTCAAAAAGTTCAATATGACCGAGGTACAATATGTACTGTCGAAGCTAAGTTTCGATCAGGTGATTGATGAGCAATCTGCGCTCGCATTAGCACAGCAAAGTCTTAATGCAGCTGATATATTAATAGAGTTCATAGCAAAGCTGACGAAGTCAGTATCGATCCTTGACAGCAAAGTTACTAATCTAAAAAACAAGGTCGCCCTTGCGTATAAGACCAGCGATGGTCGTACGACTGCCGAAATGAAGAAACAGGCAGGAGAGAGCGACCCTGGCGTTCTATTATTGCAAGAGCAGTTAGCGGAAGCTAAAGGAGCAAAAGTAGCGGTAGAGTATAAGTACGAAGTGGTCGTGAAAGCTCACCACCATTTTAAAGACCTGGCAGGCGGACATAGGAAGTTACATACGAACTCTCTGACGATTCAACCAAAAGAAACTGGATGGGGTTGATTCTAGAGTTCTCACAACAAAGAAAATAATAAGGGTAAAATATGGCAAAAGAAGATACATTTTTTGATAGTTGGGCGAAGGCGGAAGAAGGACTTGAGATTGGTACTGCTGATGAGATTGAGGCTGCGGTTGATATAATTTCAACGGGTAGCCCAGGACTCGATGACATTTTATTTTGTGGTGGTATTCCGTGTGGTCGTTTAGTCCAGTATTATGGACCGGCGGGCTCTGGAAAAACTATGATGTCGATGATTGCTATCGCTGAGGCTCAACGCAAGAGCCCAACTGCCAAGCAGTTATTTCTAGACGCTGAAGGTACATTTAGACCTGACTGGGCACAGAAGCTTGGAGTTGATTTAAAGCGTGTTATGCACGTTGCCGGACCTTCTGCTTCGAATGGAAGAAAAATCTTCGAGCTAATGCTTGGAGTTCCAAAGAAAGACAAAAAGAATCTTCCAGACGGTAAGTCTAAGGAGGGATTTTTCGATAAGGTTGCATCTGGGGATCTGGATTTCAATCTTGTCGTTTTAGACTCACTCGGAGCAATTATTCCTCCTATGGAAGATACTGCCGAAGTTGGTAAACAAAACATGGCTTTGCTTTCTAGATTCTTAAGCACTGAGCTTAAGAAGGTCGCTTCAGAAGCGCAGAAGTCAAACGTTCCGGTAATATTCATCAATCACGTACGAGATGTAATGGATCCGTTCGCTGGTGGTAGTGGATACACGTTCGCTGGTGGAAATCAGCTGCGCCACTCGATGAGCGTCAACATTTTTTTCCAGCCTATGACGAAAAAGGAACTCGTCATTTTTGACGAAAATGAAAATAAAATTGGTCACACATTAAAAGCAAAAATAGAAAAAAATAAATTTGGACCTTGGCCTCGTGACTGTTTGTTCCGCGTAAAGTTCGACAACGGTGTTGTTGATCAAGAAGGTGAATGGTTTGATCTGGCAATACAGTACGGAATCATACAAAGACCAACTAATTCAACGTACACGATGAATGATTGGAAATGGGTTGGCCGTGAGAAAGCCATTACAGTTATCCAAGAGGGTAAGAACAACGAACTCGAAGTAATTAAAGCTGCGGTGATAAAAGCTCGCCAGGAAAAAGTCGAGAGCCGCGTTACCGTCAAGTCATAAGTTTTATGAGCAAAGAAGACATTACACTAACCCCGGCAGGGTCGGTGGGCGATATTAAAACAGCAGGAAAACCGATCTATCTAGTGATAGTTGAGGAAGGCCTGAAAACAAAAACACTAGCCTATTATCTTTGCCAGAAGCTCGATAAACAAGAAAACTGTGTCGAGTTCCGCGGCCTGTTATTTACAGGAGCAAGCAACCTACTCGATACGTCGGATCCTCAATCACTTTTTAATCCGGCAAAAGTACAGGAACTAACATTCCCTTGGCATCGAGTAGTTCAAATAAAAAACCTCTCATTCAAAGCTACTAAATAGGAGATTCAAAAATGGCAACTCGTAACGTAAAGCGCCCCACACGGCGCACAGTTCGTGCAGTAAATGTAACTCGTAAGACCGTACGACCGGGTCGTACACCGGTTCGTGGATCAGTATCGGCAGATATTGATACAGCAATCCTTGACGGGGTTGTGCGTCTGTCCAACCGCGCTGTTGGTAAGACTCCATGGAGCGGTTCTATGACGGAACTTGAAGTCGCTCTTCGGAAGATAATTCGTCGTTCAGTTTCAAACTGGCCGCAGAACCCGCGTGCCATGCGCGCAAGCCTTGACCGCGTTGTTACCAAGCTTCGTCGTCTCGGAGTCAAGACTCGTTTTGGTCGTACCAGCGATCATAGTCGTAAACGTTTTGTCGAGTTTACTAGATAAATAATCTGTCGAAAGACATCTTAATACACTTAATGTAAGTCAATCTAACTTAATACCTTCAATCAGTTGTTCGGAGTTTATAATGCAAAAATATGGCGAAGTGTCCTGGGGCGAAGTCCCTTCTGAGAGTATGCCAACCCGCGAAAATCGTGACTCGTTTCTCCGTTTAGAGAAGGGACCGAACGTTCTTCGTATCATAACTTCTCCTTTCCAGTATACGGTTCACCGTTACAAGAGAGAGAATGATCCTGGTTTTGGCCAGCGTGTAATGTGTTCTATGGCGAATGGTGGCTGTGCGCTTTGTGCGCTCGGCGATAAGCCCAAGCGTCGTTGGCTGTTAGGCGTAATCGATCGCAAGTCGAAGAGCTTCAAGATCCTTGATATTGGTATCTCGGTCTTTAAGTCAATTCAAGGCCTCACTCGTGATGACGAATGGGGAGAGCCAATCAAGTACGACGTCGATATCAAAGTCGACCCGAACGGTGGGGCTGCTAACTATTACGGTGTAATGCCGAAGATCCCGAAGCCACTCAGTGCAGATGATATTCAGATAAAGGATATGGTTGATGCTGAGGAGCTGAAGCGTCGTTGCCTTCCTCCAACACCTGACAAGGTGCAGGAGCGTCTCGACAAGATCCTCAACGGTACGCCAGCGCGGCCAGAAAGTGTTTCGGCACCGGCTCCTCGCCAAGTACAAGCTGTACAACCGGTAGTGGCTAACACAACGGTGGATATGTCTTCGGAAGAAGATGAAGATCTATCGTTCCCTAAGTACGGCTCCTGATACTAGTGTAAGTAATTGAGCGAATGGGCCTGGTGTAAACCAGGCCCATTTTCTTTATGCAGGTGAAGCGATATATGATTGTTTATGTCGCGTATTATTATTGGTATTGACGTTTCGAGTTCAACTATAGGTTGGGGTGTTTTAGAGAAAGACGGTGATGATATACGATTCATAGATGCCGGATTTATCAAACCTAACAAAACTACAAAGAAACCTAAAAAACTTACTAAGAAGGCAGCGGCAGCTAAGAAACCTTCCAAAAAGCCGGTCATTACAACTTCAATATTTAATAGTTTGCATCAGGTAAAAGCGGACATTTCCGATTTACTTAAAAAGTATAAACCTGATGAGATTGCTATCGAAGATTTGGTAATGTTCATGCCGAAGAAAAGTACCGCCAGAACTATTATAACGCTAGCTATCTATAATAGAACTGTAGGGCTGCTTTGCTACGAGGCACTAAGTAAGGAACCATCTCTTTACAATGTAATGAGTATTCGGCATAGATTAAAACTAGATAAACAGTTTCCGGCTAAAGAAGATATGCCAGCTCTTATAGAACAAAGACTTACGATTCAATTTCCATGGGTCACTAAAACGGTAAAGAAAAAGGGCGTTCAAACGATAATAATGTGCGAAGAAAGCTATGACGTCGCAGACGGTATAGCAGTCGCGTTATATCACGCATTGACCACATGAAACGTACAGAGGCCCTTAAGATACTTGGTTTGCCAGATACCGCCACCGATGAGGAGGCGAAGAAAAAGTTTCGTGAATTAAGTAGGTTGTATCACCCGGACATTAACAAGGAACCAGGAAACGAAGAGCATTTTAAGAAAATTTCTTCAGCTTTCACGGCTATCCAAAATCCAGAGCCAGAGCCGGAACAGCCTCAACATCATGATTTTCATACCTCTATTAATCTAGAGGATATGCTTAGAAATTTTCAAAGCGGTATACACTTTGGAGTTCGGCCAAGCAGACCTGTTAAACAAGTAAAAATAACGGTACCGATTTCTTTTGATGAATCGATCAAGGGGTGTCAAAAAGAAGTTACGATAGATCGAGATGAAGCCTGCTCATCGTGCAGAGGAATTGGAGCTACATTTATACCGAAATCAACACCATGCCCGACATGTAATGATAAAGGTAAAATTGAAACTCAACAAGGAAACACTAAATTCATTAGAGCGTGCCCTAACTGTCTTGGTCACAATAAAATTAAAATAGATTGTAAAGCGTGTAATGGTAAGGCTGTAAAGTCTGCAACAAGAGTTTGTAAGATTGAAATCCCAGAAGGTGTCGTTACAGGTAATTTGCTACGCTTGTCCAGAATGGGAAATTTTGTTCCATCAGGAATGGGTTCTAATTACTTAGATGCATTCGTAGAATTAAACGTAACGCCAAGAAAGAATATGTCTTTGGTTGGCAATGACGTTGTATCGACCATTGAGGTGACGCTGCTGGATTGTCTTCAAGGAGTAAAACGCAAGGAGCAAACCGTTTATGGCGAAGTAGAGGTACAGATCCCACCGAACACCAAGAACAAAGACGAGGTGTTGATCACCGGACACGGCGTGCGTTCTGCAAATGGAAATCATAAATTCACCATATTCACAAAATATCCGGACACGAACAAACTCGTAGAATTTCTAAAGAAGCTGGAGAACTGATGCCATTTCAAACGTTTTGTGACAACGTAGGTTGTAAAAAAGAACAAACGCCATTGCTCGACGTCGATACAAATAAAGTTGTTTGCGGAGAATGCAATCGACCAATATCGACAATCACTGATTTTGCCAAAAGACAAATGAAATCTTTAGGGCAGATAGTGCGTAAAAAGAAAACACAATCAGCTTACGTCGTTAAATGCCCAAAGTGTTCCGTGGAAAATACACCTAAGATATCAGGTGACGAGTTGGTGTGCGCCTCATGCTCTTCTAAGTTGAATCTTAGCAAAACCTTCGAGCGATTAGTTCGAGGTGCAATCAAAGGATAATTTATGGAAATAATTCCAGTAACGGAAAAGCTAACAAAGTTTGTAGCTTCTCAGGCGCCACGTTTCGATCTGGGTGGGTATTCAAACCTGAAAAAGGCAGACTTAGGAAAGTCTTCTAGACTTGGTTTCCAGTATACTGGATTGTACGGAGAGTCTGCTTGGTATATTTATCGATATGCCTCATTGAGAAAGTTAAAGGATTTGCTTGATTACAAATTCGATAATTACACCAAGACAGGCAAAGGCGATGGCGGCGAGGACGACAATCTTCGATTTGAAGGGCATGATCGTTTAGTAGATATCAAATCATCGCACATAACCGATTTTTCACAAGTCAGGTCTCTTAATTTAGTTATACCGCCTCGTGAGCTTCACGAGAACATGATCTACGTAGCAGCCTACACACTCGGTACAGATAAGACGAATCGTGAAAAGGTTGACCAAGTAATATTGGCTGGTTGGTGTCTTAATGAAGAAGTCACTGACCGTTGGGGTTACGATCCGGCAAAATACGCAGTGCAGGTCAATAAACTGCACCCAATGCATGAACTCAACAAGGCTCTCGGCCGCTCTGGCGAATACATTGAAGCTCCCTGATGAAAGATTTCGATCTAGTTATTGGCGCGTGTCAAAAGCTACTCAATGATTTTCCAGGGGCTTTTGAGGCAAGGAAATACCTTGATAGTCGCTCTACACGAGCAGTTCAATGTAAATTCAATTTAGGGTTTCACCCTAGTGCTAACGATTACGATTCTTTATTATCTATACTAGATGAGCATGTTTTGCTGCGCGCTCGGTTACGGTATGAGCATGCTGGAGCCTATCAGCGTGTTAAGACGAACACGTTTGAACATCATAACATAGTTTTGCCGTATCGAGACGTATACGGAAACATTGCCGCAATTGTGGGCAGAACATTGTTGTCTGATGAAGATATGCAGCTGAAGGAAATAGGAAAGTACAAGAACACTTCTTTTGAGAAGAAAAATCATTTGTTCGGTTTGTACGAGGGTAAGGCTGAAATTATCAAGCGTGATTGTGTGTGTATAGTAGAGGGACAGTTTGATGTTATCACGGCTCACGCGTCCGGAATTGAAAATGTAGTGGCGTTAGGTTGTTCCAGTTTGACGATGACGCAACTTGCTTTAGTGAAAAGATACACTGACAATATTTATTTATTGCTCGATAATGACGAAGCCGGAAGAATCGGTATGGAGAAAATCATGAAGAAGTTCTCCAGCGAAGCGAACCTGAAACCAATGAAAATACCCGATGGCTACAAAGATTTAGACGATCTTTTACGGGATCTCAAATGGATGGGTTTCGACGATTTGATTAATCTATAATCATTCATTACTAATTTAGTTACGTTATTTCAACTTACGTTATAGTAAGTTACGTGAATAACTTAACCTATAGTAGTGGAGTAGATGTGGAGAAACGCCGGAATAGATCGGACAAATATCAGTACATACTTTTAGAGACAGTATGCTCTAATGATATGATGGAGGCTTTTTCAAATGAAGAGAGCATCTATAAACGTCTAAATCCATTTGCTTATAATGAGGGTATTATGGAATTAGAAGACCAATTAAAAACTGAATTTTGGCGTATAGTAGAAACTCTTTTAACTCCAAGGCAACGAGAAGTTATACGCCTTTACTCAGATGGCTACACTCAAATGGAGATTGCCAAGATGCTCGACGTCAACCAATCTAGCATCACAAAAAGCCTCAACGGCAACGTAGATTACAAAAATGGCAAGAAGATTTACGGCGGCGCCAAAAAGAAGTTGAATAAGATTATCCAGAACGATATTAAAATTAAGGACATCCTGAAGCGGATTCAGGAGCTTAGGGACGAGGAATACTAGCCTCAGTCCCTTATTTAATGCGTTTATATATGGATAATATTTTATACTACTATTAGGAACGGCTGTTTTTGGCGCGAGCCCTAACTCCCGGAGAATCTACACATGAGCAAATTTACAGTAAATTACGATTCCCTTGACACCCAGATAGGTAAGAAAACCTATAAACTAGCAGATGTACAAGGTCGTATTGAAAAAGTAGCGTTCGATGTAGTGCGATTTAAGGATGGAGAGCCAGAACAGCTTTGGCAGATTCATAGCGCCGATGATGGCGATTATATCGTTTCTTTGTATGATGATGAGTCTCCTAAGAAAGAGGCTGCGTCTTGGTTGGTTGTATTAGGAAAAACTGCTGCTGATGTTCACCTTTTCTATAAGGGAGAGCCGGTCGTCCGTCTCGCGGCAGCGAAATTAGGCATTCCGGAATCTGAACTTGATCTTGTAAAAAGGTATTTGCCAGGCAAACTGGCCACTAACAAGAAATTGGTGGCTTCGTTCCTTAAGCAGGCTGATGCCAAAGTACGTGACCAGTTAATCAGAAAATATCCTGAACTAGCATAATTTTGCATCTTAAACAAGGTATGCAATGTCTTTTGAAAAAATAAACAAAATAGCTTCGTCGGTTTCTCAGTTCTTAACGGACAACGAGAAGATATCAGTACCCATCTTAGCGGTACGTGTACGCAAGGCATTGCAGGAGTTTCCTGAGGATCAGACCATCGTTGCGATGGCACAGGTTCTTACGCGAATGTCCAGTAATAAATCCTTCATTACACGTGGTGAATTAAAGAAGATGGCTCAAGGGTTTTATTCAAGGAACACCCGATTTAATGAGATTTTCGCTTCAGAACTTGGTCCTACGTCAGAGTTGGCGTCACCAACATACTACAAGCGTGACGAAGTAAACGAAGAGGCACTGCAAGATTTTGCTGACCCGGTCCTAGCAAATGCTTTAGCCAGCGCATTCGAAAAGAACCAACCTCTGAAAAACTACTCAGCGAAGGCAGCATTAGCTTCTGTTCGTAAGGTATCTCAGATGTTCGCAGCTTGCGGCATAGAGTGCAAAGCAACCGTCGCGACCGGCACACCAGACATTATCATCATAGAAGCTTCGTTCGAGAGTCCTAAGGGGCAGACGAACGTATTCGTTCCTGTTGAAATTCATGAAAACTCTGTATTGGAGCCATCTGTTTTTGTAAGCAATCGTGGTTCCGAGGAATTTACGAGTGAAAACGTTGTCAGCTATGCGAAGGGATACGCGGGAAATCGCCTTGTCCTTCGTGCCTCTGACCTACTTGCAGTAGTTGAAAAGATCAAGACCGGCGGAAAGCAATCTGTCAGCGGTGTTGAGCTAGCTATTACAAAAATGAAGGCAGCAAGTCAGACGCAATCAGATTTCTTTGCTAACCAAATTACCGGATTGAGCGTAGAAGATACAACTAATACGGTAACCGATGTAGCGCTTCCTAAGCTTCAGGACTCTGAACTCGACACGTTCGCAGCTAAGTTCGACACTGCTGTTGGACAGGCGAACTTCAAGTTTGGTGAGCGTAAAATGATAAGCGTTCGTTCTTCTGTGGAATTTGCTCTTCGTAGTTGTGGCATTAAAAGCGCACAACTTGCCGTAGCAGATTGTAATGAAGGCACCGTAACTTTTGCTATTAGCGTAGGTAAAACCGCATTTACAGTTCCGGTCAAGATGACAACTGCCAGTCCGGTTGCTGATGTTTTCATTTGCAACGGTCGCGTTCGCGCACTCGATCGATCCAACCTTGAAATGGTAATGGCCAAGCAGGAAACAGATTTCCGCGCAGCTGCCGTTGCATCTCCTCTATATAGCGTCAAACCATCTGAGTTGGTCGAAACGGTTCGTACGGCCATGAGCGAGCGTAACCTTGCTAAAGCAGAAGATGCATTGAATGTACTTGCTAGTTCGGGTGACGTAAAGGCTTACGGTATCGCTCTATCTGCGTACATGACCGGTCTTGGTCATACAAAGGTAGCAACGGCCTCGGCCAAAGCGGAATGCGCCTGTACCCGAATTATCAGCACTGCAAGCAGCAAACATCCTATTTGCGGACACACAGGTCTTCCCCTACACAAGGTCTATCAAGATCCAAACGGCGACTGCCATCCACTTTACCGCAAGGGAATGGATGAGTCTTACGAGGGCGCCGCATTTATGACCAACAAAATATTCCTTTGAGAAGGAGTTGGTTCAATGCGGTTAATAGAAGTCGCAAATAGGATTGCGTTAAAGCTAGCAGCTAGTGAGAACGATAACTCTTTCGGAGTTATGATTCCTGCTGCTACGGTAACGTTTTTGCGCGATCGTATGGCCAAAACATATAAACTGATGCTTGGAGATGGTGCATATGGCCAGCTCGTTAAGCTGTATGGCCCGTCATTGCCTGACCTGGCCGAAGCTGAAGATATGATGATTGCATTGGTCAATGCAATTGATGACCTTGATTTAAAGGATATTTTCAAAAGCGGTACAGCTATTGTACAGAGTTTAACTCGTATCAGGTCCAATTTGTATAATAGTATTCCTCATCAAGAAATGGCCAAGAAGGTTGACACTCTTCTGAAGCGTATCTCTGACCATATTTGGAAAGACACAAAACGTATTGTTTCTTGTACTGAGCTTAAGGGAACTCCGTATTATACTTGGAATGCTGGCCCAGGGGGCAATCCAACAAAGCCAGTCCCGGCTAAACCTAAGAGCCCGGATCGCCTTGAACGTGAAAGGATATTGGATCCGAGTGCAGATCAGATCGCTGCTGACGCATTTAATAGGCATAAAGAGAAAGAAAACTATGTCCCTACTTTCGATGAGTATGAGACAAATCCAGATAAGGACATGACATGAACATCTCTGAAATACTTAAAGCATTTGCTGAAGAGCTTGAAAACCCTGATAACATTGCACTGCGCAACGCAGAGGAGGATGACACGCTTGATATCGTTGCCACCGCCTGCTTGCAAGCCGCAACAATTTTTCGGGAAGCTGCCAGCAAAACAGCTGATCCATCAGTAATTACAACAGAACGCCTAGAAGAAATGGCTGCGCTCGCGGCCGAGTTCGACGCATCTGGCGATGAACTGCTTCAAAAGCAAGCATCCGTCCTGGATGAAATTCTGCTTACCATTGCCGCGCCTAAAGGAGTAAAGGCATTATCAACACGCTATGAAGACGAGAAGATCGAAGCACTGAAAAAAGAATATGCTAAGACAAAGGAAGCTCTTGATGAAAACATCAAGGTGAGCGATGCACGTAAAGACATTGAAAAGTCTGATTCGTACAAAGAATATCGTCCTCTAGAAGCAGCACTTAGTACACGGTACTGTCCCGATCATCCTGGAGTTCCTACTGCCCGTGTTGGTGAGCATGAATTTCAGTGTGCTTTAGACCAGAAGACATTTAATTTTGAGACCGGATACCGAACTTCTAAGGGTAATTCTGTTCCTGGTGGACGAGTAGAGTCACAGCCTATTCACAATGAGCCCCACTCAATGTTCGATACGCGCGAGTCCCGCCTCGCATCTGGAGATAAGTAAGTTATCATTCTCCAAAAAGAATACCCCTCCCTTTAGGGAGGGGATGAATTTTTGTTCCAGAAAAATATAATGCGTTATATAATAGTAACAATGGGGCTCGGGACGAGCCTTGCGATATCCGGCGAAATAAATTCGCCGGATTCTTTCAGAAGCCTCGCCCTTTAGGGCGAGGTAGTTCACATTGTAGGTATGAATAAAGCTTCACTAAAGAAGTTCTGGGAACACCCAGATAAAGATGAACTACTTGCAAAGTTAATTGAAGGCGTAAAGCCTAAAGAAATATATGAGTGGCTTCATGCTAAGTATGTTTCTGATGCCGAGAAGCGCTTTATATTATCAGAAGATCTACTGAGCGATTTTAAAGATGATCAGTTAGATTTCTATCTAATTATTCGTACCGATGCATTAGCTCTTAAAAGCAATACATCGATTGATAAAGCCGTTGATGTTCGGCTTAGTCGAAGCAAGAAGTATCGCGAGAAGCTACTAGAGCTAACCGAAAAAGAAGTAGATATCAAACAAATCGTCAGAGGTTTGGTTGCAAAGATTGAAATAAAGGTCGAGCAAGTATTTGAACAGATTCAGGAAAATAACGATCCTGATGACTTCAAAGACGATCATACATTGATTAAGTGGTTGACATTATTAATGGAGGCTGCTGAAAAGTGTAATAAAATGGTTAATGAGGCTCCCGATCATGTCGTACAGCACCAGCATACCATCCAGATAGCTGATCAGCAGATTAACATTATCATAGACACGATTAAGGATATTCTATCCAAAATCGATTATGAGGCGTCGTTATATTTCATTGAACAGTACAACGAACGCATTGGCGCGCTTAAAGCGCCAGAAGAATTTAAGCCAGCTCAAACCGAAGTAAGGCTCGCTGAAGCTAAATTACTAAGCGATAGGGTGGCTGAAAAGATTAAAGACTAACCTAATATTCTAGTATTATTTCGAATGACCGATAAAAATGCCTATCCTAATGAGGAAAACTATATTCCACGAACACATCCGTATAACACGGATAAGTGGTTAGGTGCGCTTCGTGACATAAAGACTCGTTGTAATGCTGGCGTTCAATATGAATCAGCATACGAAATGGCAACTAAAGGTTGGGAAAAGAAAGAATTACGTGACTTTCTTAGTTGGGTCAGTTTCTATGAAGAACAGGGACACATGAAATATAAGCAAGCGCGCCTCTACGGTTACGAAGGATACTGGCTACCAACCTCGTCGGTTGCACCTTCGCCAGTGCCAGCTCCGCCTAACCCTAAAGCAGATGAAAATGCTGCTGCCATGGCAAGTGCCGAGACTGCTATCAAGGCAGACGCAGAAGCCCGCGCGAAGGCTGAGGCGGCCGAAGCAGCTGCTGCCGCCGCAATCGCTTCAGCGGAACGCCAGGAACGACTAAAGGACCATCGCGGGAAGCTGCTGAGCAGGCTTCGTTCGTTGCGCAAACTCTGGACTGATGAAAAGGGCAAACAACTTGCCGGTCCTAGCTTTGGTAAATTCCTTGATGCTCTAAATGAGATTGAAAAACATATTCATGGTTTGCATATTTCGAATGCAACGCTTTCAAGCATTATCATTCGACAAGCAAATATTCTAGCCAAAGCCGGAGAGATTAGGGCATCTGAAGCGATTCGAAAAATTGCTGACCTTCCAGGTGGAGTTCCGGCCGCCAATCCATCAGCGTCGATTCCAAATGGCGGAGCGCTGGGTAACAACAACCCACCGCTGCCCGGAGCAGCTCCTCCAGCCGCAGCGATGCCGGATCCTGAAGATACAGGCGAGCCACCAAATGAAAGCCTATTAAAGTTTTTTAATGGTTTGAACGGTGAAGATCCGTTTGATGATCACGACACTCAGGATGATGAACTAGATGGCGACGATAATGAAGTGCATGATGCACCAGTTGTCGATCCAGTTGAAATCGACGAAACAGATCCCGACGCCGATTTAGAAGTTCGATTGGTTACTGAAGGCCAGGCCGCCCCAACAGCACCAGCTATTCCGAAGCCTGCCCCCGAAGCAAAGCTTGAAGAGCTGAACACTCCTAAGGAACCGGCGCGTACACCAAAAACAGAAAATGATCCGGCAGGCCTGAAGCCATCAACTGATGGCGTACATCCAAGCAAGGATTTCGACTCACTTATCGATGCAGCCTTTTCCAATTTGAAAGTTGGTGACATTGTTAAACGTCTTGATGACCTTAGTAGGATTTTCAAGAATCGCGAAATTGCACGTCAACTTTCGATTGTTGATATGATGATGGATAAACTTGGTTTGTCTTCGTTCTTCCCATCTCTCGCAGAGGCAACACGCTCTGCTCTTGAATCTAACCAATATTGTTTGGTTCGTATTGACGAAGTTAAGTCTCGTCTGTCCGGCGCGCTCGACACGACCGGCAAGTCACTTCACGACATGGGACAAGAACACTCGATTGGTAATCAGCAAGGAAAAAGCGATCTTATTGGTGAAGATGATTCGCCAGACGATCCGCTTCTTGATCAGGTTAAGAACAATCTTGATCAGACTCAAAAGAAAGATAAGCTGCGTAAAGAGCTTCGAAAGAACATTGAGGAAAACGCACTTGTTGAAACTGGTAACAAGCAAAAAGCAGAAATCGCAGATATGGGCGATGAACTAGCCGCAGCCAAGATCGTTGCCCCAACAGTCCCAGCAAAACCTCCAGTTCCACCACAAGTTTAAAGGTGAACGATGAGGTTACCGGAGCTATTACAGATACTGTACTCAATACATAAGAACCAACCAAACATTGGCGTTCCTTATATTTGTGGCGGTATCCCACGTGACAAGCTTATTGGTAATGCTAAAAGTAAATATAACGATTTAGATATCACTACCGGAAACGCCTCTGTCCGATTTTTGGCCGAAGAGTTTTCTAATTTGATGGATAAGCAGTTTCAAATCAAGAAGAAAGTAGCTCAAGATGGGCACGTCTCGGTAGAACTAGCAAACCTTAAAGTTGATTTTTCGTCAAATTTTATTGTGCCTGGCATCGACGATCTTCTTAAGGCAAGGGGCCTTGAAAACGTAACCGATCTACAAAGAGAGATGTTTAGCAGAGATTTTACATGCAACTCTCTTTTATTAAATCTCAATCTTAAAGATATATTCGACCCTACTCATTTGGGAGTAGAGGATATCGGTAAAAAAATTGTAAAGACTTGTCTAGACCCACAATCAACTTTTGCTCATAACGTTCAGAGAATACCGAGAGTTTATTATATCTCAGCTAAACTTGGTTTTGAAGTCGATGCAGAAATTATAGACTGGATAAAGAAGAACGGCGCGGTGTTCCGAACTGTTAAGCCTGAATACAGTCTAGAAAAAATATCAAAAGCTATGGAATACGACCAGGCTCGCACGATTGCTTTATTGGATGCAACGAACGGATGGGAATTCGTACCTGGCCTTAAGGCAGGGATTTAACATGTCGTTATTGAAAAAATCTTACGCTTTCTTTATACTATGTAACGAATATGCTGAAACTGGTTCTTTAGAGAAATACGCTCAATTATTTGAGAATTACGATTATATAGATATGCCATCTGGCCCCGGAACCTCTGTTTATCGGGACATGACCGATGGTAAAACGACATCTGTATCTGAGTGGCGTAAGAAGAAACGCAAACAACGTAGAAAGAACCTTAAGAGAATCAGAAACCAAAAAATGCTCTAAGAGCTAATATTAAGTTATATTAATTAGCTGTTACGCCGTTTTAGAGGATAAAATATGCCATCACCTTTTGAAGTAGAAATTGAAGAATCTGGGCCAGACAGCCAAGAAGTATCTGGCTATGATGAACCAAGTTATGTACACATCGACGATGACGTAGTCGCTTATGATGGAGTTCCATCTGAGGCTGTCGTACTCGATGCCCATGACGTAGTAGAGCCACATGAACATGGTGGACACGACGAGCATGAAGTATTCGTTGAAGGGGATGAAGAATATCACGATCCAGATCAAGAGTTCGAATTACCATTACTTCCAGGCTGTAAAGATGGAGACGATGCCCTAGAGGTATCAGATCAAAACTCAGTAGAGATTGAAGAAGCCCCAAAGAAGGCACCTAAAAATAAGTGGGACATGCCCAATTTTCCTGGCCTAGAGCAGTGGATGATTGAATTAACTCGTCCAGGCAGTATTCCTTCTTACGGAAGAAATAAGGAAGACCTCCTAAAACTTCGCCTGGCTATTCGTCACCTTGAACGGGTCGTTGAAATCTCTTCCAAAGAAGTAGAAAATGATACCGATCAAGTTCTCAACATCGATAAGATTTGTGGAATGATTGGGAAAATCGAAACCGCCATCGATGCCATGAAAGAACTTGAGTCTAAGATGACTAATGAAAAGAAGAAGCGTAAAAAGTCAGCATCTCTTGTCGCTGAAGGTCAGAAAGCGGCTCATGTTGGTGGAATTATAGTAACGGTACCGTTGCTCATTTCCCGTGTAGCCCGTGTATGTATCAATGGCGCTGTTAGCGCCGGTCACGATATTGAAGTAATTTTTGAGAAACAAGCTAAGCAGTATGATCTTTCGGAGCGTGAATGCGCAGAAGTAATGCAGCTTCTTTCTGATATGGGGTACCCGCTTCGCAGTGATCGTGGTTATTTGATTGACGAAAAACGCGATGATGATAAGGCAGCTGACTGGGCCAAAAATTTCAAAGGATAAAACCAATGAGCAGAGATCGCAAAGGGAGTTTCTCCCGTGACAATTACACTTCAGATGAACAGGCACCTTCTCAACCAGATTGGTTTAAGGAGTATTCTGCTAATCTTGAAAAGCTAAGCGTTCAGCCTGCTCGCAAAGATCGGGATATGTTCAATCAGATTTCCGATATCCTTGGAACAAAGTCTCGTTATTCTTCGGTAGAAGAAGCCGTTACAGATATGCATAGTCGGACAGGTCTCGCTACGTATCTTCAGATGTGTGAAGCAGATAAAGCGGCTGTCATGTCTAATGAAAAATTAGCTTCAGATGAGACGACCGAAGTTACTGAAACGACAGATGTTCTACCTGAACAGCATGATAGTGAAATAGAAAAGGCTATCGATCCAAATTCTGATGAAAGTCATTTTCCACAACTGTTGAAAGACCATCCAGAAATAGGTGAGTTCATCAAAAGTTTCGTTGGACCGAAGGGTCGCAGCGGATACATTCATGTACCCGCAGTTGTTGAGGCGATTCGAATCATGTTTAGAAATAAAGATTTCAGCTCCGATGAATTGGAAGACAAGCATCTTCGCAAGTTTATTAATGAAGAGATCATTAAAGAAAAAGCTAAACACAAAACCGACACTGCAAAAGATAATAAACATTTAGGCGAGCTAGATGCCCCAGGCGATTCATCTTCTTCGAATTATGAAAACAATGACGCGTTTAGTATATTGATGCCCGCCAAATTATGAAGGCGGTAACGCGTGAGTGCAGACTTATTTAATAAACTACGTTCGAATCTGCTTAGCTTAGACCCTGTCTATTTTTGTGAAAACTATCTAACGCTTGAAGGAAAGCCGTTCCGTCTAACCAACAATGGCTATAAACCTTTTGCAGATATTTATCGATACATAGCAATCAAGGCACTAGAAAGAGACTCTAAGCCGGTAGTTATTATCAAGGGCCGCCAGGTCGGAGCCACTACGATGTGCTCGGCTTTGGAAATGTATTTCATGGGTTGTGGATTGTTCGGAAACACCGACCGCCCAGCGATGAGAATCATTCACGCGTTCCCTCAATTGGACCTGGCATACGCCTATTCCAAAACCAAACTGAACCCGATGATTTCAGGTGCCCTTGCACTTGAGCCAGCGAAAAAGGGACAGAAGTCACGCTCGTATATGCAGGCGTTACTTGATCCTACCAGCCCTGCAAACGACTCTCTTAACTTCAAACAATTCGTCGGTGGTAATCACCTTTGGATTGAGTCGACCGGAGAAACAGCAGACAGGCTCCGTGGACGTTCGGCAGACGTTATTTTTTATGACGAATGCTTAACGTACGACACTTACATTGAAACTGTCGACGGTAAAATTGCGATAGGCAAGCTGGTGCAAAATTACGAGGCGGGCAAGTATGTTCCGCTCATCAAGACGTTTAACGAACAGCAGGAAAATTTTGAATACAAACAAGTTGTAAACGTATGGAGTAGAGGTGATCGAGACGTTCTACAAATTCAATGTGGAAAAAGAAAAGTTAAGTGCACGCCAAATCACCCGTTTTTAACGAATGACGGATGGAAACGCGCAGATGAATTGAGCGTCGGTAGTTTAATAAAAACATCTGTAGGCACTGATTTACATAATAGAGCGCTAAACGACGACCAGTACCAAGTTGTTTTAGGGTCATTTTTGGGGGACGGGAACGTCTCTTCTTATAAAGACAAGCGTTCACGATTGCGCATCATTCACGGAGAATCTCAAAAAGAGTATTGTGAGTGGAAAGCCTCTCTCTTTGGCCGCGATTGTGAAAGACTCGAAGAGAACGGTTTTAGTAAAAAACCAGCATACAGATTCGCGACGAAGAGTTTTGCGCTGCCGAAATCTTTCCCTAAGTCTAAAACAAACTGCCCGCAGTGGGTTCTTGATGATTTGGATGCACGAGGCATTGCCGTATGGTTTATGGACGATGGTAACGTAGTAAAAAAGTGGAACTCAGGAGTGGCGACGAGGCTATCTACGTGCTCTTTCGATCTAGATACGCAAGAGCGTATAGTAAGAAAATTTGCAACGCTAGGTATAGATTCGCATTACGCAAAGTACAACGGGTACACTTACATTCATTTTAATAAGGATGGCTCGAATAAGTTATTCGATCTTATAAGTCCGTATATTCATAAATCGATGACATACAAAACGACTAATTCTAGTTGTAGCTATGTATGGAATACATCGTTCAAACAGTTCGGTTATGAAGTGGTAGATTCGATTTCTTCGATGTCTAAGCCGGAAAATGTTTACGATATTGAAGTAATAGACAATCACAATTTTATTGTAACACCAGGGCGTAAGAGCAAAAACGTTGGCGGATTAATCACCCATAATTGCCAAGACATTCCGAAACAAGCAATTGGAAACGCATCCAAGATCTTGGCGAAGGCTCGGTACGGTCGTAACGGAGAAGGCGTTCAAGTATTTTTCGGCACACCAAAGCAGCGTGGTTCCGAATTTTTCGATATGTGGCAGCAGTCATCGCAGCAGTATTTCAATCTGCACTGCGAACAATGTGACAAGTACTATCCGCTGTATACGCCAGGTTCTGATCAATGGGAAGAGACTTGGGTTCATACCAATACAGTCCGCTGTCCATTCTGCAAACACGAGCAAGATAAGGTCCATGCTGCCGAGACTGGTAAGTGGGTCGCAACACGCGATCCCGATGAGTGTCCATTTATCGGATTTCATATGAGCCAGTTGTTCATACCGGATTTCACAAAAGAGAAGATCATCTCTGAAAAACCAGAGAACTCATTGGTTAACAGCGAGCGTGCTTATCAAAATGAAGTTTTAGGAGAGTTCTTCAGCGGCGAAACTGGAATCATGAATCCAGAAGATGTCCGCGAGAAGTGTGGAGACATTGGTCGCAAATTCCGGGCACACATAGCACCCAATCAAGAACACGGAGTATTCATCGGTGTAGACATTGGACAGAAGAGTGACCTTGAACAGCTGGTCGACTCTAAGAAAAAGAAAGTACAGGGCCAAAGCTATAGTTGCGCTGTAGTTCTTAGTTTAGTAGGACCGAACCTTCTTCAAATAGAGTTCGCTAGAAAATTCAAGCACAACGACTTCGCTAGCAAGAAGGCCGAAGTAGAACATTTGATGCGCATGTATAGCGCTAACGTAACGGTATGCGATATCGGATTCTCCAACGATTTTTGTGAATTGATGCACAACGAACACGGAGAAAAATTCATAGCTTCGAATGCCGTTGCTAGAATTACAGACCATATCAAATACAACAAAGAGGTGTATCCTAAAACAATATACTTCGAACGAGATTACTACATCGGCGAACTGTATGACCAAATGAAAAAGGGTCAAATACGATTCCCGTATGGAAGTTACGAGCTTATGAGTTGGCTGGTGCAGCATTGTACAAGCATGGAAATCAAACCATCCATTTCTCGAACCGGAGAAGTAACGCCGCACTATGCAAAAGGAAGTCAACCGAACGACGGATTCATGGCACTGTTGAATGCCTACATAGCTTATCGCTGGTATCAAACAAAGGGTTTCACAATAAAGAACCCATTACTTTTTAATAATCCGTTTGATAAGCATCGACCAAAGCAGAGGATTCCAGCGATCTTGGGCGTCGTCGGTAGAATGAAGTAATAAAATAGAATTTCTACGAGGTACTATGCTTTCAAAACTTTCTAAAATACACCTGTTAAGGTTGAAAAGGCTTTTAAAGCAAGCTCGTCAGACTATTAATCCGTCTGCATATTTTAAACAAGCTACTGAGTTCCTTGAATTTTTCAAGCAGTTCACGGCCGCGGCCAGTCATGAATTCACTGCCGATTTGGTCAAGCTGGCTTCTGAGATGAATAGTTACGTTCAATATTTATCCGCAACGGTTTCGGCATTTGATCAACAAAATTGGAAAGATGCCCATAACGGATTCACACATAGCAATGCTGACAGCCAAAACATTCTTATGGACATCAATCGACTACATGCCGAAGACTCAGATTTATTTGCTTTTTCACAAGGCGGACGTGAAGTAAACCTTGCAGACTTCTTAAATAAAATCATTGATGAAGGAAGAACAATAATCTCTGAGAAATTCCAAACATTTTTCGAGGAGATTGAAAAGGCTAAGAAGCAGAACCCGAACGATTTCACTGAGCGTGAGTTGGGTGATGACGAGCCTGATGAGGAGCTTCTCACCGAGAACGAACAAGAACAAGCAGAAATGGCTGAACAGCTTGGGTACGGCGGAGGAATGAGCCAGGACGAGATTGAGACTGATACTCATCAAAAGATAAAAGAGCGACATATGAATCGCGTCAAAAGACAAAAGGCCGATCCTCTCAAAGTAACAAGAATGCGCTTTCTTGCTGAACGCAAGAAGAACAATCTTAACTCTGATATGACCGACGCTCAGGTTATGGCTGAATACAATCAGTATCTTAAACTGTTTATTCAGGCTTTCAGAGCTGCTAAAGCTAAATGGGATAAGATTTATTACAACACCAAAATCAAAGGTCTTCCAGTTTATAATCAAAAACTAGCTCAGAACGCCATTGATCATCAGCGTCGTAAAAATAGTTATTATGGCATTAGTGCTCTAAAGATGACCCCAGAGGAACTTAAAATACTTCAAGCGACTTCGCCGGATGAGTATGCCCGCGTAATGCAAAGACGCGCAAATATGGCCAGAATAAAGTCTAATGACATTCAAATGTTCAATGTAATTGAAAGAGAAGCCGCCACTTATGAAAGAACGAAAGTTCGTACTTTAAATCATAGTAATAAGACAGAAGTCAAAACAAAACGAGTAATGGATAGAAACGAAAAGAAGTTCGAAGACCTTATGAAGAAGATGCGTTCGCAATTCTAATAGAATCGGTATATGGAAGATAGATGGCAAACCCTAAAAACAAGTCTCAAGCTCATATTACAAAGCGCGCCGTACCGCTCGTTTCGTCAACCATGGCAAAACAAGTATCGCAGTACCGCCGCGCTTCGTTAGAGGATGAGGTTAATGATGGTTTGTTTCGTGATGGTAACGGCCCAATTCCTGGTGGAACATCTAAACACGCACTTACTTCAGCGTCGAACGTAACGTTCTCTTCTAAGGCTCTTCGCAAGAATGCTACCGTATCCAGCGGGACTACGGGAAGCGGCTCACAATGGCGCGGAGGCTCCGGAGATGCCGCTCGTCAAGGACCAGAGGCTTACTCACCACTTTGGCTGAATTCCAATACCAGCCTTCCACGAGATAAGAATACAATTAATGCGTGGTGTCGAGCATTCTATGCTTTGAACCCAGTTGTACATAACGCGATCAATCTTCACAGCACTTATCCTATAGCTAAGTTGAACATTAGATGTCCAGATAAACGCGTCGAACAATTCTTCAATGAGATGATTGAAGAAACCGATTTGATGAACGTATGTGTTCAAATGGCTCAAGAGTTTTGGCTTCTAGGAGAAGCCATTGTATATGGTGAGCTTGATGATCGCAATCTGCGCTGGGGCCGATTTTTAATTCAGAACCCCGACTACATTGATATCAAACCATCGGTAATGTCAGCTGAGCCTACAATCATGCTTAGACCAGATGCTAATCTCAAACGCATCGTTAATTCTAATAGGTCTTCTGACCTTGAGCAAAAGCGCCAGCTCGGTCCACATATCATCGATTACGTAAAACGCGGACAAAACATTCCGCTCGATAACTTCTACGTATCGCACCTGTCTCGTAAGATCAATCCGTACGACGTACGTGGAACCGGATTACCAGTAAACATTTTCCGCCAGCTTATGCTTTTTGATAAACTTCGAGAATCAAAATTCGCTCAGGCTGACAACATGATTAACCCTTTGACTTTGGTTAAAGTCGGTTCTGCCGATTATAAGCCAGGTCCAGCAGATTTGGAAACGTGGAGAAATATCTTCGAAGAAGCGCAGTACGATAAGGATTTCAAAATCTTTACCCACGAAGCCGTGACGGTCGAACGAGTTGGTGCTGGTGGCGGAATATACGATATCTCTGGAGATATTACCCAACTTCTAAAAGAAATATATATCGGATTAATGGTGCCGCAGGTTCTAATGGATGGCGGAGCAGATACGACGTACGCAAACGGCGGCGTTGCTCTTGACGTTCTTCGTCAGCGTTACATGCAATTCAGAAATATGATCTCGGCATGGTTGAAGAGAAAGGTCTTCGCGCCAATATCTAAGCTGAACGATTTCTATACGTGGCACGAAAAAACAAAGCAACTGATCGTTCCTGAGGTTGACTGGAACCACATGTCTTTGTTCGACGCCGGAGATTACATTCAAAAGCTTGCAGAAATGACGCAAGACCCAGCCGCGAAGCGCGTTTCGCTACAAACGTTGTACCGTTCTCTTGGATTGGAATACGAAGAAGAAGTTCGTAAGATGCGCCGTGAAGATATTCAAACAACCATTCGTGAAAAAGAATTGGCAAGTCTTAAGCAGATGCCACTCAACGAGCTTCGTACAATCA
>Ga0163153_10000233_pt1 | contig 100099 bp, 101 predicted proteins | sample OliLakLV19MP6IB1_FD_148629 | JGI IMG/M metagenome (GOLD analysis project Ga0163153, IMG submission 148629) | Freshwater microbial mat bacterial communities from Lake Vanda, McMurdo Dry Valleys, Antarctica - Oligotrophic Lake LV.19.MP6.IB-1 | ecosystem: Environmental > Aquatic > Freshwater >...
CCCCTAGCCCCTAGCCCCTAAACATGCCCAACGATCCAAACAACCAGCACGAGCTTCTGTTCGCGACCGCGGACAGCACGCTGCTCGCTCCGCACGGACTCGATGCCGGCAGCCTGTCGCGCGTGTTCGGCCAGATCATGACCCACAATGTCGACTATGCCGACCTGTACTTCCAGTACTCGCGCTCCGAGGGCTGGAGCCTGGAGGAGGGCATAGTCAAGTCGGGCAGCTTCAACATCGACCAGGGCGTGGGCGTGCGCGCCGTCAGCGGGGAAAAGACTGCATTCGCCTATTCGGACGACATCAGCATGCCGGCGCTGGAATCCGCGGCGCGCGCCACGCGAGCGATCGCGCGCCAGGGCGGTGACGGGGCCACGCAAGTCGTGAAGTCCTCCGCGGGCCTCGCGCTGTATCAGCCGCGGGATCCGCTCTCCAGCCTGTCGGATGCGAAGAAAGTCGAACTCCTGGAGAAGTTGGAGCGTCGCGCCCGTGCGCTCGACACGCGCGTGACCCAGGTGATCGCGACACTCGCCGGCGAGTATGAGGTGATGCTGGTGGCGCGTTCGGATGGCGTGCTGGCCGCAGACGTGCGGCCGCTGGTGCGCCTGTCGCTGCAGGTGATCGCAGAGGAAAACGGCCGCCGCGAGCAGGGCAGCGCCGGCGGCGGCGGACGTTTCGACTACGGTTATTTCACCGATTCGGTGCTCGACGACTATGCGTCGAATGCCGTCCACCAGGCGATCACGAACCTTTCCGCGCGCCCCGCGCCCGCCGGTACCATGACAGTGGTGCTCGGTCCCGGCTGGCCGGGCGTGCTGTTACACGAGGCAGTGGGCCATGGCCTGGAGGGCGACTTCAACCGCAAGGGCAGTTCGATATTCTCCGGCCGCATCGGCGAGCGCGTGGCTTCGCCCGGGGTCACGGTGGTCGACGACGGCACCATTTCGCGCCGCCGGGGTTCCCTCAACGTTGATGACGAAGGCAACCCGACGCAGCGCAACGTGCTCATCGAGGACGGTATCCTCAAAGGCTACATCCAGGACAGCCTGAACGCGCGCCTGATGGGCGTGCCGGTGACCGGCAACGGCCGCCGCGAGTCCTATGCGCACATCACCATGCCGCGCATGACCAACACGTTCATGCTCAACGGCGACAAGGATCCGCAGGAAATCATCCGTTCGGTGAAGAACGGGTTGTATGCCGTCAATTTCGGCGGCGGCCAGGTCGACATCGTCAGCGGCAAGTTCGTGTTCTCCGCAGCCGAGGCATACATGATCGAGGACGGCAAGGTGACCTATCCGGTGAAGGGGGCGACCCTCATCGGCAACGGGCCGGACGCATTGACCCGCGTTTCCATGATCGGCAACGACATGAGTCTCGACTCCGGCATCGGCACCTGCGGCAAGGAAGGCCAGAGCGTGCCCGTCGGCGTCGGCCAGCCGACGCTGCGGATCGACGGCATCACGGTGGGAGGGACGGCGTGACCAGGAAACGAGGGACGAGGGGCGAGGGGCGAGGGGCGAGGGATCTCCTTCCTTTTTGTCTTCGGCTTTTGTCCTTTGTACCTTTTCCCCTCGCCCCTCGTCCCTCGCCCCTCGTCCCTTCACCATGATTCTCATCCTCTCCGGCTCCACCGATCCGCAGACCGCGGAATACGAGCAACTGATGCAGGCGCTGGCACGCCTGCCCGACATCAAGACGCGGGTGCACCACATTAAGGGTTCCGCGCGTTCCGTCACCGAGGTTTACCTGATCGGCAATACCAAGGCGCTGCAGGTCGAGGACATGCAGAGCCTGCCGGGTGTCGAGCAGGTGATCCGGGTCTCCGAAGAATTCCGGGTGCTCGGGCGCCACAAGGACGACAACCGCGCAACCCATTTCGAGTACCAGGGTTTGCGCTTCGGCCAGGACACGCTGCATGTCTTCGCGGGCTTGTGCGCGGTGGACACGCCCGAGCACGTCGAGATCATGATGCGGGCGCTGCGGGACAACGGCCAGCAATGCACCCGCATGGGCGCCTATAAGCCGCGCACCAGCCCGTATTCCTTCCAGGGCCACGGCAAGAACTGCCTGCCTTACGTATTCGAACTGGCGGGCAAGTACGGCATCCGGGTCATCGCCACGGAAGTGACGCACGAATCGCATGTGGATGAAATCCGCAGCGCGTTACGGGCTACCGGCAACGCGACCGGCGTGATGCTACAGATTGGCACCCGGAACACGCAGAATTTCGAGCTTCTGAAGATCGTCGGCCGCCAGCAGGAGTTCCCGGTGCTGATCAAGCGCGGTTTTGGCATCACGCTCGACGAGTCCCTGAACGCGGCCGAATACCTCGCCAGCGAGGGCAACCACAAGGTGGTGTTCGGACTTCGCGGAATGAAGACCAACATGGGTGATCCCCATCGCAATTTCGTCGATTTCTCGCACGTGCCGGTGGTCCGGCGCCTGACGCGCATGCCGGTTTGCGTGGATCCCAGCCATTCCGTCGGCTCGCGGGCCGCCGGCCCCGACGGCATCCTCGACGTCATGCACGTGACCGCCCAGGGGGTCCTGGCGGGCGCGAACATGGTGCTGGTGGATTTTCACCCCAACCCGGCCAAAGCCCTCGTGGATGGTCCCCAGGCCCTGCGCCTGGATGAATTGCCGCACTTCCTCGCCGACGTCGGCATTGCCCGGGAGGCCTACCTGAAACGCTCTGAACTCGCGCTCCGGCAACGTTCCGCCGGTGCGGGCTGAAACCGCCGGCATCCGCTGCCTCGGGAATCCGAAGGCGGCTTTACCCGCCGCTATGGCTCCAGCATAATGGCAGGCCCTGCCTGCCGACGGAGCCTGCGGCCGGAGGGCTCGTTCAAAAACAGAGGCCGGTCCCGTGAACATAGCTGATATCGAGATTCAAGAACCGCAAAATGCGCTGCTGCAGATCCTGGAGCATCTCGGGGAGGGGACGGCGCTCGCCCAGCAGATCTTCGACATGATCGGCCACTCCAAATTTTTTGCTGATTTCACGCGCGATGATGTCCAGCGACTGACCGCCTTCACGCAGATCTATCGGGCCGAGGCCGGCCAGATGATCATCCGCGAGGGCGACGTCGACGATTACATGCTGCTGATCATCCAGGGCAGGGTGGAAATCGTGAAGAATGATTCCCACGGCAATCTGCAGCCGATGACGTCGGTGGGTCCGGGCGCAACGCTGGGCGAGATGTCGATGATCGACGGCGAGCCGCGCTTTGCCACTTGCATGGCACTGGAACCGACCACATTCGCCGTGCTCTCCCGGGACAGCATGGTGCAAATAATCCTCGAGGAGCCGAGCCTGGGCGCCAAAGTCCTGGTGAAACTTGTGACCCTGCTGTCGCAACGACTGCGCCAGACCAGTTCCAGCCTTCTCCAGTACATGGAGCGCTGAGGCGGCGCACCGGGTTAACCGGGCAAACCGCGCAAACCGGGCGCGCATGCGTTTCCTGACGTTTTTCCTGTTGTTCGTTTCCTGTGCCGCGATTGGCGCGATCAATCTGGTCGACGATCGCGGCGATTCCCTGCGGATGGATCGCCCCGCGCGGCGCATCGTTTCGCTGGCGCCCCACCTGACGGAGCTGGCGTTCGCTGCCGGCGCAGGCGACCGGCTCGTGGGCGTGGTCCGCGACAGCGACTTTCCGCCGCAGGCACGAACCATTCCCCAGATAGGCGATGCCGCCGGCGCCGATTTCGAGCGGATCATCGCCCTGCAGCCCGACCTGGTGCTGGCGTGGGGCAGCGGCAACCGCATTTCCGTGGTCGAGCGCCTGCGGCAGTTGGGATTCCCGGTGCTGGTGCTGGAACCCCGCACGCTCGGCGACATTCCACGCCACTTGCGCATGCTCGGAGTCCTGGCCGGCACGGCCGCGAGCGCCGAGTCCGCGGCCCGGAATTTTTCGGACCGGGCCGCGCGTCTGCGCGCAGCCCATCAGCACGCAACAGCCGTCGATGTGATGTTCGAAATGTGGCACCGGCCGATCATGACGGTCAGCGGCGATCACATGATCAGCGATGTATTGCGCATGTGCGGTGCCCGCAACGTGTTCGCGGATTTGCCGCAACTGGCGGCCGAGGTTTCCCTGGAGCAGGTGCTGCTACGCGATCCCGAAGCCATCATCGTCGGGTCCGAAGCGGCGGGCGCGGGGATGGCGGACTGGAAGGACTACCCCTACCTGAAGGCCGTGAAGCGCGGGCGGGTCTATACCGTGTCCGCGGACCTGATTACGCGGCAGACGCCGCGGATTCTCGACGCGGCGGAGCAGATCTGCGCCAACCTGGAGTCATTGAGGTCGGAAGTCCGGCCGGATTGATCCCGTCTCAGGTCTTGATGCAGTTGCCGGCATAGAGTACCGGACCGCTCGGAAGACCGGTGGGAGAGCCGCCTGCCGGCTCCACGCTCATCGCAAGGCCCGTGGCACTGTCCAGTCTGGCGGCCATGCTTGCCGGCACGACCATGGTCTGGGTCTCGTGCGTCGTGACAAGGCCGAGGGATACGGGTTTCTGGTCGCCCCCCGGCAGCATCCACATTTCCCAGGCGGTGCCGGGCGCCATTTCCGCATGGCCGATGACGCGCAGGCGCACGATCCGTTCGCCCTGCCTGCCGTGCTCCCAGGTTGCGGTCATCGCGGGTTCCCTGGTCTGCAGGTCGTTCATGATGACCACCATCCGTCCCGGCAATTCCTCGGGCGCCTGGCGGCCGGGCAGGCTGACGAACACGATCAGGGCTACGGCCAGCGCCGCTGACGTGAACGAGGACATGCGCCAGAACGACAGGCTTTGCCAGAATCCTGCCCGGGCCGCGGAAGATCTCTTGCCGTGGATGCGTGCTTCGATCGCCGTCCAGACGCGCGCGGGCGGCTGGATTTCGGGCAGCGCCGCGGCCAGCGGCAGCAGCCGCGATTCCCATTCCGCTACGTTGCGGCGCAGGGCGGGCATCTGCTTCAGCAATGTGTTGAAGCGGCGGCGCGTGCGTGCCGGCATGGTGCCGAGTACAAACTCGGCCGCCAGTTTTTCGCGCAATTCGCCGCTTTCTAGTTTCATGTCAGAGGTCAGTCCAATCCTTCGATTCGGTCACGCATTGCGTGGCTCGAGGCAATCCTTCAGGCGCTCCAGGCCGCGCCGTACCCAGGTCTTCACCGTGCCCAGCGGTTTCTGCATCTGTTGCGCCAGCTCGCCATGCGACAGGCCGTGGAAGAACGCCAGCGTGATGCTCTTCTGTTGCTCGCCGGTGAGCTGCTTCATGCATTCGGCCAGCGCGCTGGCGTCCGTGGACTGGCGCAGCAATTCGTCCGGGCCCGGCGCATCGTCCGGGAGCGACGCGATCAGTTCCTCGTGTTCCTCGTCAAGCTCGACTTCGCGGGGCCGCCGCAACAGGTCGAGCGCCCGGTTGCGCACGATGGCCGTCATCCAGGTCATGGGCGCGCTTTTCGAGGCGCTGTACCCGGAGGCGTGGTTCCAGATGTTGACGAAACTTTCCTGCAACACCTCCTCGGCCCAGTCCCTGCGTCTTGTTATACGCACGGCAACCGCAAACAGTTTCGCGGATGCGTAACGATATAGTTCGGCAAAGGCCTTTTGGTCGCGCAACGCGCAGCGAGAAAGCAGGTCGGAAAGCTGGTCTGGTGCCATGGTTTTAAGCGGTTTTACGCGGCAGGGCCGCGATTCTTGCCCTTTTGCCAGTAAACGTCGCTTACGCCTGCTTCCCGGTTGAGGACGCGACAAAGGACGAAAAGCAGGTCCGACAGGCGGTTCAGGTAGCGTTGGAGCGCCGGCGACAGTTGCTCGGCCCCGACCAGGGTGACCACGCTGCGTTCGGCGCGGCGGCAGGCCGTACGCGCCACATGGCAGAGGGCCGCGGCGCGGGAGCCGCCGGGCAGGATGAATTCCTTCAGGGGCGGCAGATCGGCGTTGTATTGGTCCAGCACCTTCTCCAGCCGGATGACATGTTCCTCACCGATGCTGGTGTATCCGGGGATGCTCAATTCGCCTCCCAGGTCGAACAGGTCGTGCTGCACGTCTCGCAGGCACTGGCAGGCGGACTCCGAGATCGGTTCGGCGAGCAGCACGCCGATGGCGCTGTTCAGTTCATCCACCGCGCCGATGGCCTGGATGCGCAGGCTGTCCTTGGTCACTCGCGACCCGTCGCCGAGGCCGGTGGTGCCGGCATCGCCGGTGCGTGTGTAGATCTTGCTCAGGCGGTTGCCCATGTCAGTCGGCCGGTGGAATAGTTCAGATCATTCTATAAGGTTATAGGTAAGCAGCGGAATTGATTCCGGATGCATTGCCTATTGCTGCGGCAACGCGACCGAACGCGGTTCCCCTCCCAGGTCCCGGGTTTCCAGTTGCAGGTAGCGATGCTGGACATTCTGGCGGTGCAGGGCGGGATACTGCCGCCATGCGCTGTAGGCCGGCAGGCTCGCGTTCTCGACCGACTCCAGCAGGCTGGTGCTGCGCTGGTACAGGCTCTGCACGCTGGCGTCGAGATCCTGCAGGTAGGCGAGAGTCGAGGACAGGGCGGCAGGCCCCGATGCCGGCCCGAAGCCGGGTACGACATGACGCAGCGGCAGTTGCTGCAGGCGCCCCAGGGCCTGCAGCCAGCCCTCGAAATCGCAGTCGCGGATCTCGGGTATCCGGCCCACGCTGGCCAGCCCGCCGGCGAACAGGGTGCCGCTCTCGGGATCGAATACGGCAACATCGCCGGGCGTGGCGGCCCAGCCCATGTGCAGCAATTCCAGATGGCGCCCGCCGGCGTCGATCCTGGCCCCCGGAGCGTACTCGCGCTGGGGCAGCACCAGCCGTGTGCCCTCGAGCGCAGAACCGAGAACGGGATGCAGGCGCTCCAGGCAGCGGCCGCAGCGCGCCCGCATGAGATCGATGGTCTCCCTGTGCGCCAGGATTGGAATGTCCCGCTCCGCGAACGCGGCGTTGCCGAAGATGAATTCCTGCATCGCGTGGGTATTGACCACAAGCAGTACCGGCATGTCCGTAACCGCAGCGATTGCGTCCAGCATGCGGCGTCCATGTCGATAGGAAGTGCCGGTGTCGATCACGATGACGCCGGCCCTGCCCACCACGAAACCGCTGTTTGCGGCAAAACCCCGGTTGGCTGCTGAGGGCTCGGCGCCGTCGCCGATGAATGCGTATACGCCTTCGGCAATCCGTTGCGGCACAAGTGCGTCCCCACCCGGCTCGGCATGGGCCAGTCCGCATCCGATCAACGGCGCGAGCAGCCACAGCAGATGCTTGAACGGAACAGGCATGGGCGTTACCCTAAACGAGCCGCACCTGCGCGGCAACACGCGGCCAATTCTGATCTAATGGGACAGCCCACACAACCCAGCGCAATGAACCGCACAATCATCTGCGGAATCGCCGTTTTTGCGATTTCCGCGTCGACCCTCCTCGGCGTGCATGCCGCTGGCGCGCTCGACGGATTTGAAACGATGGAGATCGCGCCGGGCAATTACGTGCATTACGGTGCGCTGGCGGAACGCTCCGTGGACAACCTGGGCGACAACGCCAATATCGGCTTCATTGTCGGCGACGATTGTGTGCTGGCGGTGGATGCCGGTGGATCGCTGGCGGTGGGGCAAGCCCTGAAGCGCGCAATCCGGCGGGTCACGGAAAAACCGGTCTGCTACGTGGTCCTCACCCACGTGCATCCCGACCATTTTTTCGGGGCAGCGGCCTTCCTCGACGACAGGCCGCAATTCGTCGCCCACGAAAACTATCCACGGCAGCTCGCGGTCCGGGCCCGTCCCTATCTGAATTCCCTGCAGCGCGATCTCGGCGATGCCGCGGCCGGCAGCGACATCGTGAAACCCACGCTGCTGGTGAAGGATCGCATGGAATTCGATCTGGGCGGCAGGAAGGTTCTGGTGCGGGCGTGGCCGCTGGCGCACACGGACGATGACCTCACCGTGCTGGATGTCCGTACCCGCACGCTCTGGCTCTCGGACCTGCTGTTCATCGGCCACACGCCGGTCATTGATGGCAGCATCACCGGCTTTCTCGCGGTGATGAGCAGCCTGCGCGGCATCGATGCGGCGACATACGTAGCCGGGCACGGCCACAGCCGTGCCCGCTGGCCCGAAGTCATGGATGACCAGCGGCGCTATTTCGAGGCCATCCTCAACGAGACTCGTGCCGCCATTCGCGCCAGGAAGACCATCCAGGAAGCGACCGACATGGTGGGCCTGTCGGAACAGGGCAAGTGGCTGCTGTTCGATGGGTATCACCGGCGCAATGTCACCACGGCCTACGCCGAACTGGAATGGGAATAGAACAGATCCGCACAGTCCGTGGTTCCATGGCTGCCTGCAGCAATCGAAGCGGCTGCCGTACCGGGGCCGGGCGCTTGAGTTATACTTTTTGCACCTTGAAGAGAGGAATACACCGATGAAGAAGCATTCGCATCTGCTGGTCGCCTGGATATTCACGGCCCTGGCCGCCGGCTCCGCCCTGGCCAACGAGAAAGCCGAGCCCGATCCTGCGCAGAGTCCGTACTGGGGCCAGATCCGGGAACTGATGTTTGGCGATCGCGTGATCAATCCCGATGCACAGAACATCATCCGCGTCTACCTGAACACGCGCGCTGATGATTCGTCGACCGTGCCGGTGGCGGTCAAGGCGCAGATCGACCAGACCGAAAAGGAATTCATAAAGGCGATCTACCTGATCGTCGAGCGCAATCCGTCACCCACGGCGGGCGTGTTCCATTTTTCTCCGGACAGCGGCCGCGCCCAGGTGGAAACGCGGCTGCGGTTCGAGGATTTCAGCTTCGTGCGCGCGGTCGCGGAAATGAACGACGGCCGGCTCTACATGGCCCAGCGCTGGGTCAAGGCCGCAGGCGGCTGTTCGGCGCCGAATGCGAAGCGCCTGCCGGAATCGCTGCTGGGCAAGATGAAGCTGCGCTTCGACGACGAGACGATCAGTTACAACAAGCCGAACCTCGTGCAGCTCATGATCCGCCATCCTAACGAATCCGCGCTGGCGGCGGATTTTGACGCGGAGCAGGTGCCCCAGTTCGTGCGCAGCGTCAGGGTGACTTACGACGGCCGGCCGGTGATGGACGCCGAGGTCGATTTCTCGATTTCGGACAACCCGAATTTCCGGTTTTTCTTCACGCCGCAGGACAAGGGCGAACTGAAAATCGAGGTCGAGGACACCCATGACAAGCGGTTCACGCACACGATCGACATTTCCGAAGGCAAGCCCCTTCCGGGCGGCTGAGTCCACCGGGTGGGCAGGGGGGGCGCGAGCGTTGACCGGCTACCCCGCTTCGGCTAAAGTTGCGCGGATTTTCAATCCCGTACAAAGTCAGGAATTCCAGTCATGACGCTCCGCAATCTCACCACGGTCGGCCTGTTCACCGCGCTTGCGGCACTGGCCATGCCGTCGTACGCCGAAGGCGATGCCGCGGCCGGCAAGGGCAAGACGGCCATGTGCGCCGGATGCCACGGTATTGCCGGTTTCCGTACCGCCTATCCCGAGACCTACCACGTGCCGAAACTCGGCGGCCAGAACGCCGGCTATATCGTGAGTGCGCTGAAGGCCTACAAGGTGGGCGATCGCAGCCACCCGACCATGAAGGCGATCGCCGCCAGCCTGACCGACCAGGATATGGCCGATCTGGCCGCCTACTATTCCGCCGCCGGCAAGTGACCGGACCCGACGTGAAGAGGGAAAATATGAACAAGCTGTTGATTGCGATGCTCGCTGTGGCGGGCCTGGGACTGGCGGGCAGCGCGGTAGCTGCCGATGCCGCGGCGGGCAAGGAGAAAGCGGCCATGTGCGCCGCCTGCCATGGGGCTGACGGCAATACGCCGCTGATGCCGGAGTATCCGAAACTGGCCGGGCAGCCGGCTGACTACCTGGAGAAGGCGCTGAGGGACTACAAGTCCGGCAAGCGCAAGAACCCGCTGATGGCGCCGATGGCGCAAACCCTTTCCAAAAAGGATATCAAGGACGTCGCGGCCTACTACGCGAACCTGAAGGGTGACCTGACCGTCAAGTACTGAGAGTCCGTCACGGCCGGCAACGAAGAAGAGGAGCATCGGGCTCCTCTTTTTTTCGCCGTCTGTCCGCGCGACACGAGTCGGGCGCGGGTGGTGCGGTGGTTTTACCCCAGTCCGCGGCGAATGCATTCCAGGTAAGCCGCTTCATCCGGAGGCATGCCGGTTCGCTGCGCCTGCCACACTGTTTCACCCAGGCATTCGAGCAGCACGTGCAGCGCGTCGTGCGCGCCCTGCGCCGACTGCAACTGCTGGTGAAGGGCGCGGATGCCGCGCGGCTGGTCGATTGACACCTGCTCGGCAACCGCCAGGTGCAGCGACATGTGCAGGAAGGGATTGAGCTGGCCGCTTTCTGGGGAAAAGTCCCGGTCCGCGTATGGCTCCGGCTGGTCAAGCAGCGGATGGTATTCCGGATGCAGCAGCATGATCTCGATGGCGGTCTGCTCCAGGCCTTCGATTGGCAACTGGTTGCGGTATTTGCGCCACGCCTCGAAGAAAAACCGGCGCACTTCCTCGCGGCTGGGATTAAACATCGGCGCGGGTCTTGTGCCGGTACTCGCAGAGGTCGCGGATGGCGCAGGACGGGCAATCCGGTCTGCGCGCCTTGCAAACGTAGCGGCCATGCAGGATCAGCCAGTGATGCGCATCCATGCGGAATTCTTCGGCAACGAACTTCATCAGCTTGCGTTCGACCTCGACCACGTTCTTGCCGGGTGCGATGCCGGTGCGATTGGAAACCCGGAATATGTGCGTATCGACAGCGATGGTGGGTTCGCCGAACGCCATGTTGAGGATGACGTTGGCGGTTTTCCGGCCGACGCCGGGCAGGCTCTCGAGTTCTTCACGTCCGCGCGGCACTTCGCCGCCGAATTGCTCCAGAAGGATCCTGCTCGTCGCGATGATGTTCTTTGCCTTGCCGCGATAGAGTCCGATGCGCTGGATGTAAGGCGTGAGCCCGGCTTCGCCAAGATCGAGCATCGCTTGCGGGGTGCTGGCCACGGGAAACAATTTATCCGTCGCCAGGTTCACGCTTCTGTCGGTGGCTTGCGCCGAGAGCACCACGGAAACCAGCAATTCGAACGGCGTGCGGTAGCTCAGTTCCGTGGTGGGGGAGGGATTGGCAGCGCGCAGCCTGCTGAATATTTCGGCGCGCGTTGCCGGATTCACGCTTTGGCCTTCGATTGCCCGGCGCGACGGGCGCGAGCGCGCTCCAGTGCAGCCTTGACGGCGGCTTTCTTGCGCTCGACATCGTGGTGGCCGGTGGGCAATTTCTCGAGTTCCTCGAGATGGGTTCTCGCCTTGCCGGCCAGGCGTTCGGCCCGCTCGGTGGCCTCGCGCGCGAGGCGCTGCTGGTGAAACTCATACCGGCCACGCGCCACGGCTGCCATTTCCGTGACTGTCTGCAGTGCGAGCGCCGCTGCATCAATGTTGCCGGCCTCCGCGAGGTTCCCGAGTTCGACCATCTCGATGCAATCCACCGGACAGGGAGGCAGGCAGAGGTCGCAGCCCGTGCAGTACCGGGTGAGTACCGTGTGCATCTGCTTTGCCGCACCGACTATGGCATCGGTCGGACAGGCGTTAACGCACAGCATGCAACCGATGCAGCGCGATTCGTCGATCAACGCTGCCGTACGCGGTCTTTCCACGCCATTGGCCGGGTTGAGCGGTTTGTTTTCGCGGTCCAGCAATTTCGCCAGCTTGCCGATGCCTTCGGCGCCACCGGGCGGGCACTGGTTGATGTCGGCGTCGCCTTGCGCGATGGCTTCGGCGTAGGGACGGCAACCCTGATAGCCGCACTTGGTGCACTGGGTCTGCGGCAGCAGCGCGTCGATCGCTTCGATCAGTTCTGTATCCACGATCGGATTAAACCACTAAAGCCTGGATCTGGTTAACCGCAGATACCCTGGCGTAGCCCGGAGTATCTGCGGTGAAGGTCTAGCCCCCAGGCCGATGGCCGGAGTGTTTGAGGCAGCGGTCGATCCATTGTGCGGTGAGTTTTTCCTGCACGCTGTTCTGCGCGAGGCGGGCGGCGAGGCCGGGGAAGTCGACCCGGTCCAGCGGTTGGTCCTGGTTGAAGCAGGAAAACACGAAGCTGCGCTCGCCGGTGACGGGATCCACCTGCGGTTGCAGGCACTGCGCGCAGATTTCCTTCATCATGCATTGCATCGGCGAATTGATCGAACCGATGGCGAAGTGATGCGGCTTTACATGTGCCTTGAGCACGCCATGGCGGGCCACTGCCACCGCCGCCATCATCCCGTCGGAGCCGATGGCGATGATGCGGTCCGCAGCATTGAAGGGAATCTTCTGTGGGCCAAGCTTGCCTTCGGCGTAAGCCGTCATGGCCTGCACGATGTTGCCGGTGAACCCCCGGTCATCGGGGCGGTTGGGCTGGAATCCCGGCGCTTCGTCGCAGCACCAGACGATGACATCGGCAGCGGCTTCGATTTCGGCGATCTTGTAGCGGTCGATGATTTTCTTGTAGCCGGCGAAGTAGAGCACCTTCGAACCCGCGGCGCGCAGGGCCTGGCCGATCGAGAACAGCACCGCGTTGCCGAGGCCGCCGCCCACCAGCACCACGGTTTCATCGCTGTGGATTTCGGTGGGTGATCCGGTCGGCCCCATCAGGATCACCGGTTCGCCTGGTTTCAGTACGGCACAGAGGTCCGAGGAACCGCCCATCTCCAGCGCGATGGTGGAGACCAGGCCCTTCTCCCGGTCGACCCACGCGCCGGTCAACGCCAGGCCTTCCATCGCCAGCCGGGTGCCGTCCACCGATGCTGCCAGGGATTCGAAATTCTGCAGCCGGTAGAACTGACCGGGCTGGAACTTGCGTGCGGCCAGCGGGGCGCGCACCACGACCTCGACGATGCTGGGCGTGAGCCGGATGACTTCATGCACGGTTGCGCGCAGCGCGCCGTTCAGCCGGGACAGGAATTCTGCATCGCTTCCGGCGTAGGCTGGCTGCACCCTGCCCAGGACGCCGCTCACCACCGGGTAGCCCTGCTTGGCGCCGCCCATGGCCTTCACCACGTTGCCGAAGAAAGACGGATGCAGGTCGCCGAAGAAGCTGATGAAGCGGCCGTCGGCGCGCCGGTTCAGCAGCACCTGCGACCGCGCCGGCTTGGTGCTGCGTTCCGGCTTGACCGGATTGCCTTCCTCGTCACAGGCCTGGAAATAGCGTCCGTCGAGATGGAAGTTGCGGGCGTCCTCGCGCGCCAGCACCGTGTTGGGCTGGGTGCCGGCCGCCACAAGCACGCTCCGCGCGGGAAGGGTCGCGGTCACCTCGGCGCTGCTGCCGTCCGCGTGCGTGACCTTGCGGGTGACGGTCAGGCCTCGCGCGTAACCGAATTCATCCACTTCAACCGCCGACGGCGTCAGGTTTTCCGCGAAGCGGATGCCTTCCTCCAGGGCCTTCTCCACTTCTTCGTGATTCAGCGTGTAGGACGGGCTGTCGACCAGGCGCTTCCTATAGGCGAGGGTAACGCCGCCCCAGGATTGCAGCAGTTCCAGAATGCGCGGCTCGCCGCCCTGCTCAGCGGCGCGTACCCGCTCCGCGCGGATGGCGCGCGCGTGCGCCAGGAATTCATCGGCAACAGTCCTCTCGACAATAGTCCACGCGGTCCGCACCTTATCCTCGCCGCGTTCGGCGCAGAGGGTTTCGAAACGGCGCAGGAATTTCTCGACCTGCAGCGGGTAATAGGCAAGGGATTCGGTCGCCGTGTCGATCGCTGTCAGGCCGCCACCGATGACCACCACCGGCAGGCGCACTTGCATGTTGGCGATGGAATCGTTCTTGGCCGCGCCAGTGAGCTGCAAGGCCATGAGGAAATCCGATGCCGTGCGCACGCCGGGCGCGAGTCCGTTGGGAATGTCGAGGACAGTCGGGCGGCCGGCTCCGGCGGCCAGCACCACGTGATCGAAGCCCAGGTCGAAGGCGTCATCGGCGGTGATCGTGCCGCCGAACCGCACGCCACCGAATAACGCGAACTCGGCGCGGCGCTGGAGCAGCAGCCGGATCAGTTTGAGAAAATTCTTGTCCCAGCGCACCGTGATGCCGTACTCGGCCACGCCGCCGAAGCCGGCCATGATGCGGTCGTCGAGCGACTCGAACAGGGTTTCGGCGTCGTAGACCGGTTCGAATCCCACATGCGTGCCGTTCGCATCCACGCCGGAGAGATTGGCGGGCAATGGTTCGATTTTCAGGCCATCCACGCCGACGACCGTGTGGCCGTCGTTCATCAGATGGTGCGAAACGGTGAATCCCGCCGGGCCCATGCCTGCCACCAGAACGCGGCGGCCGCTGGGCTGTTTCGGCAACGGCCGGCGCAGGTTCAGGGGATTCCAGCGGGTGAACAGCGAATAGATCTCGAATCCCCAGGGCAGTTCGAGCACGTCTTTCAGCGTGCGCGTCTCCGCCTGCGGGATGTTGACCGGTTCCTGCTTCTGGTAGATGCAGGATTTCATGCAGTCGTTGCAGATCCGGTGGCCGGTGGCGGCCACCATCGGATTGTCGATCGTGATCATTGCCAGCGCGCCGACCGAAACGCCATCCGACTTGAGTTTCTGGAATTCGGAAATGCGTTCTTCCAGCGGGCATCCCGCCAACGGCACGCCGAACACGGTCTTCCTGAACGGCGGGGCGCCGCCATCCGCCGGCGCCTTTTCCTTCAGGCCGTGCGAGCAGGAATCTCGGCCCTGTTCATGGCACCAGATGCAGTAGTTGGTCTGGTCCAGAGCGCCGACCAGGTCCGTGCCCGCGTCGGTCAGTGCAAATCCATGGCGCCGGCGAACGTGCGACAGCGTGTGTACCGTGATGCCGTTTTCCTCGTTTGTTGTGAGGGGTACGAGATGCTGGAAGTCGAGTTTCTTCGGCGCCTTGAAGAGCACGCCGGCGAGGTGCTGGTGCTGTCCCGCCGGCGTGCGCGCGGCCCATGCGGCATAGCGCATCGCGGCATCGAGTTTCGCGGCGTTGGCTGCTTCATCGCCCTGCCAGAGGACCACATGGCGAGCGAAGGCCAGTTCGCTGAAGGGTTCCCCAAACCAGGCGGCCAGTTGCGCTTCGATAGCCGCTCCATCGAAGGTCGCGGCCGCATCGGCCTTGTACGCATTCATGGCCTTGCGCTGGACAAACTGGCGCTTGCAGGAAAAAAGCGGCGCCAGTTCGTGGTGGCGTGCCGCAAGCGCCTGGACTTCGGATTCGATGCTGAACAGATGGGCGGTGAAATCCTCAAGGTGCGGCGCGACCGCGATCAGCAGCTCGGATTCCTCCTTCGCCGCGAGGCGATCCGGAGCCGCTCTTGCGGCTTCAACTCGCGTTCGCAAGCCGCTGTCGGACTCGCCGAGAAAAACCAGGAAGGCGGCGTCCAGTTGCAACAGGCCTGGGCGGGTGTAGAGGCTGGGGAACCGCAAATCGAAGCCGAGTTCGAGCTCGGGCCTGTCAAGAATCGCGTCAACGCTGATGTTCATTCGGAGGAGCGGGGGAGGAGGCTGCGGATTTGAAGGCGCGAATTATAACCCGCCAGTTTCCGGAACTTATGCGCAATGGCACTAAAGTTATAACGGATTCAGTCCCTTAAGGAAGCCGTGTTGAGTCCCGCGGCGATCCGCGCAACGAGTTCCGGTCCTTCGTAGATGAGGCCGCTGTAGACCTGCACAAGGCTGGCGCCGGCATCGAGTTTCTCGCGCGCGTCCGCGGCGGAAAAAATACCGCCCACGCCGATCACCGGCAGGCGGCCGTTTAATTGTCCTGCAAGCTGCCGCACGATAGCGGTGGCGCGGGCTTTCAGCGGCGCACCGCTCAGCCCGCCTTGCTGGTCGCCGTCGGGAAGTCCGGCGACACCTTCGCGCGAAACCGTGGTGTTGGTGGCGATGACGGCATCGATGCCATGCCTGACGAACAATTCCGCCGCTTGTGCGATCTCCTCGTCCGCGAGGTCGGGGGCGATCTTCACGGCCAGCGGCACCGTCTTGCCGTGTTGCGCGGACAACCTGCTGCGTTCGTCGGCGAGCGCACCGAGCAGGCGATCGAGTTCCTCCGTCTGCTGCAATTGCCGCAGGTTCCTGGTATTGGGCGAGGAAATGTTGACGGTGATGTAGCTCGCCGCCGTGAACACCCGGCGCATGCAGAATATGTAGTCATCGGCGGCCCGCTCGATCGGCGTGTCGAAGTTCTTGCCGATGTTGATGCCGAGGATGCCGCGGTATTTCGCACGCGCCACATTCCGCAGCAGGTGCTCGACGCCGAGATTGTTGAAGCCCATGCGGTTGATGATGCCGCGCGCCTGCGGCAGGCGGAACATGCGCGGCTTCGGGTTGCCGGGCTGGGGCCGCGGCGTAACGGTGCCGATCTCCAGGGATCCGAATCCTAAGGCAGCCAATGCGTCGATGTGGCTGCCGTTTTTGTCCAGGCCTGCAGCCAGGCCCACGGGGTTGGGAAACGTGAGACCCATGACGGTACGGGGGGATGCATGCGGCGTGGGAGAAATCAGCGGACGCAAGCCCAGCCGGTAGGCCGCCTCCATCGCCTCCAGCGCGGCATGGTGGGCGGTTTCGGGATCGAGCAGGAACAGCAGCGGCCGGGCGAAGCGGTAGAGCATGCGTCAGCCGGCGGCGGCAGGGCCGCCCGGCAAATGGGAGCCGCCTTGGGCCACGCTACCTGGGGTCACGCCGCCTCAGGCGAGGTTGCGTCGGGCGCCAGCCGGCGCCACTGGCCGTCGATCAGGCCTTCCAGAGGCTGGAAGTTGACCTTGTAGGCCATCTTGCGGCTTTGCGCGATCCAATAGCCGAGATAAAGATAGGGCAGGCCCAGGCGCCGGCACAGTTCGACCTGCCAGACCACGTTGTACGTGCCCAGGCTGGCGCCGGCGACGTCGGGTTCGAAAAAGGTGTAGACCGAGGACAGGCCGTCCTCGAGGCGGTCGACGATGCTGACCATGCGCAATTTGCCCTCCTCGCGAAATTCCACGAGGCTGGAGCGCACGTTGCTCTGCAGGAGGAAGTGCCGGTACTGCTCGCGGCTGTCGTGGTCCATGCCGCCGCCGCTGTGGCGGTGGGACTGGTAGCGCAGATACAGCGCGTAGTGTTCGGGGTGGTACTTGAGTTCAAGCATGCGCGCTTCGAGCTGGTCGTGGCGCTGGCGGGAGCGCCGCTGCGAACGGTTGGGCAGGAAATTATCCGCCAGGATGCGCACCGGAACGCAGGCCCGGCAATGATCGCAATAGGGCCGATAGGTAAAAGCCCCACTGCGGCGGAAGCCGACCTTGACCAGCTCGCTGTAGACCTGGCTGTCGATGGCGTGACTGGGCGTGGCAACCTGCGAGCGCGCCAGCTTGTCCGGCAGGTAGCTGCACGGATAAGGCGCGGTCGCATAGAACTGAAGTACCGAGAAAGGCAGGTCGTTAAGCTGTGTCATCCCGTGATTGCCGATTCCAGACGCCTGGCTCCAGATGCCAGGGCGCCGGAACCGGGGGATAGTGTATCAATTCCTGCAGTCGCCGCGTGAACTCGCCGCGCGGAATTTCGCGTGCGCCGAGCGAAGCCAGGTGCGGCGTATTCATCTGACAGTCGATCATGCCGAAGTTCCAGCGTTGGAGTTGCCGCACCAGCGCAACCAGCGCGACTTTGGAGGCGTCGGTGGAGCGGCTGAACATCGATTCGCCGAAGAACATCCTTCCCAGCGCAATGCCGTACAGTCCGCCGATCAGTTCGCCGTCGCGCCAGGTTTCCACCGAGTGCGCAATGCCTCCACCGTGAAGCGCTGCATAGGCTTCCATCATCTGCCGGTTGATCCAGGTTCCATCCTGTCCGGGGCGCGGTTCGCCGCAGGCTGCCATCACGCGGCGAAAGGCGGTGTCGGCGCGGATTTCGAACTCGTCCCTGCGCAGCGTCCTGGCCAGCGAGCGCGACACCTTGAGCTCGGCGGGAAACAGCACCATCCTGGGGTCGGGGCTCCACCAGAGGATGGGCTGGCCGTCGCTGAACCAGGGAAAGATGCCGCTGCGATAAGCATCCAAAAGCCGGGTCGCGGACAGGTCGGCACCGGCGGCGAGCAACCCGTTGGGTTCCCGGGTCGCCTGCGACAGGGGAGGGAAGGGATCGTCGGCACCCAGCCAGGGAATCAACTTGCGATAAGGCGCCGGATCCGATTCGGGAAAACGCCGGTTAGAAGAACTTGTCGGGATTCTTGCTGATCAGGCCGCAGGCCACCCGCGCGCCGGAGTTTCCGGCGGGCTGCGACTTCAGGTCGTCCACTCCTGCGTGCACGATCACCGCACGGCCGATGATGCTGTTGGCTTCCGTGCCGAGCGTGATGCCGCGGATTTCCAGGGATGCCTGCGCGTAGCCGTTTGCATCGGCCTTGAGGTTGCCGAGGTCGCCGCCGTGGCGCGCATTTCCCGACGGGCCGCCATGCTGGGAGGCGGCCGGATTGAAGTGGGCGCCTGCGCTGGACGCGTCGCCTGCGCTGCAGTTGCCTTTTTCGTGGACGTGGAAGCCGTGGGTGCCGTTGGCTTTCAGTCCGTTGATCTTCGCTTCGACCAGCACGACCTCGCCCTTCTGGGTGAAATTGACAGTGCCGCTTGCCGAATTACCCTTGGTGGGCGCCAGCACGGCGGTCGCCGACTGTTTCTTGCTGAAGACCTTGCCCATGTTGCTGCAGGCCGGCAGCAGGAGGATACAGGCGCCGACCAATGCCCACTTGTTGTTCATGATGTTCTCCCCGGACTGGCGTTCTGGTTGGGTCAAAGACGGATTGGAGCCCGGTTTTTAGCACCCGCTCCGGAAGGTGTCAAATCACCCTGTCCGGTCGATGCCCCGCCAGGGCCTCCGTATAATTCAGTCTGGAGGCCTGCCTGCAAAGAGATCGGGATAACGCGCACAACCAACAGACGGTTTCGGAGTGGGTCCGCAACTGGTCCGGGTGCATTCCGTCCGCCAGCGAAGTCCTCGACCTGGCCTGCGGCAGCGGCCGTCACAGCCGCTACCTTGCGGGGCTGGGCCATCGGGTCCTGGCCGTCGACCGCGACGTCAAGGCGCTGGCCGCCCTCGCCGGGACGGCCGGCATCGAAACCCGTGTGGCGGACCTCGAGAACGCGGCCTGGCCGCTGGGCGAGCGCAGCTTCGGCGCCATTGTGGTAACCAACTATCTGCACCGCCCGCTGTTTCCGCGCATCGTCGCGGCCATTGCCGGAAACGGGGTCCTTATCTATGAGACCTTTGCTGCCGGCAATGAACGATTCGGCAAGCCGTCCAACCCGGATTTTCTGTTGCGTCCCGGCGAACTGCTGGACGTTGTGGCGGGGAAATTCCGGGTCATTGCGTATGAGGATCTGCAGATCGGCGAGCCCAAACCGGCGATGGTGCAGAGGATCTGTGCCATGCGCTCCGGCGCCGGTCCGTGACGCTCCGGCCGCTGGAGAATCGGTTAGAATCCGGCTTTCGCTACAAGGAACTTCGCAATGCTCAAGGGTAGCCTCGTTGCCATCGTCACGCCCATGTTCGAGGATGGCAGCCTCGACCTCGAGCGCCTGCGCCGGTTCATCGATTTCCATATCCGTGAAGGCAGCAATGGCCTGGTCGTGGTCGGCACGACCGGGGAATCGCCCACGGTGGATTTCGAGGAACATTGCCAGTTGATCAACACCGCTATCCAGCACGCGGCCGGCCGCATTCCCATCATCGCCGGCACCGGCGCCAATTCCACGCGCGAAGCCATCGAGTTGTCCGCCTTTGCCAAGAAGGCGGGCGCGGACATGAGTCTGTCGGTCGTCCCCTACTACAACAAGCCGACACAGGAAGGCCTCTACCGCCATTTCCGCGCGATTGCCGAAGCGGTGGACCTGCCGCATATCCTCTACAACGTCCCCGGACGCACCGTGGCGGACATGCAGAACGATACGGTGCTGCGCCTGGCGCAGGTGCCGGGCATCGTCGGCCTCAAGGATGCCACGGGCAACATGGAGCGGGGCGCGGAACTGTTGCGCCGCATGCCGAAGAATTTCGCGGTATACAGCGGTGACGATGGCACCGCGCTGCCGCTGCTGATGCTCGGTGCGCATGGCGTGATTTCGGTCACGGCCAACGCGGCGCCGCGGCTGATGCAGGAAATGTGCGCGGCTGCGATTGCGGGCGATGTGCTGGGTGCGCGGGCCCGCAACAACAAGCTGCTGGGCCTGCATCGTCATCTGTTTGTCGAAGCCAATCCGATTCCCGTGAAGTGGGTGCTGCAGCGGATGGGCCTTATCGAAGGTGGCATCCGCCTGCCGCTGACGCCGCTGTCCTCTTCGTTCCATGACCTGTTGCGCGGCGCGATGGAACAGGCCGAAATCTCCTTTGCGGGTGCCTCCGCATCCATGGCAAAGTGAACGCCGCGCCGGCCCGGCGGTCGTACCCGCAGAATCAATCACCTTTCACGATCATGAAATCGACGCAGCTTCTTTTCGCCGCACTTGCGGTGACCCTCGTGCTTTCCGGTTGCTCCGGCAAGTTGATCGAAGGCAAGAAAATCGACTACAAGTCCGCTGGCAAGGGCAGGGCGCTCGAGGTCCCGGCGGATCTGAGCGCACCGCCGACGAGCGACCGCTACAACGTGCCGGAATCCAGTTCCGGTTCCGCCACCTACTCGGAATACTCGGAAAACCAGGCCGACAATACCGGCGAGCCGTCCACGGCCGCGGTGTTGCCGGCGCGCCAGGAAAAAGTCCGCGTGGAGCGCGGTGGTTCGCAAAGGTGGCTGGTGGCGGAAGCCGAACCCGACGCCTTGTGGCCCGCAATCCGCGAATTCTGGCAGGACAACGGTTTCCTGATCGACCGCGAGTCGCCCGAGATCGGCATCATGGAAACCGACTGGGCGGAAAACCGGGCGAAAATTCCCGACAGCACGATTCGCAAGCTGCTCGGCAAGGTCCTCGACGGCGCCTATTCCTATCCGGAGCGCGACAAGTTCCGTACCCGCCTGGAGCGCGGCAGCGTGGCGGGAACGACGGAGATCTACATCAGCCATCGTGGCGCCTACCAGGTCGTGGTGGGAGAGCGCCAGCAGGAGCAGGTCAAGTGGCAGATGCGCCCCACCGACCCCGACCTCGAGGCGGAGATGCTCTCCCGGCTGATGGATCGCCTCGGCGGCGCGCAGGAACAGGTCGAGGCACAGGGAAAGTCGCCGGCGGCTGAATCGCGTGCTGAACTCACCAGGAATGGCCAGACGCCCGAGGCTTTGCTGTTGCGCGACAGTTTCGATCGCGCCTGGCGCCGCGTAGGGCTGGCACTCGACAGGGTTGGATTTACCGTCGAGGACCGGGATCGCTCAAAGGGCCTGTACTTCGTGCGCTATGTTGATCCCGACGCCGTCGACGAGAAATCCGAAAGTTTCATTTCCAGACTGGCTTTCTGGCGCAGCAGCGACGCGGCCAAGAAGCAGGAGCAGTACCGGATCAGCGTGGCCGACGTCGAAAAGGGCAGCGAGATCCGGGTTCTCAATGCCGAAGGCCAGAAAGCCAATACGACCAGCGCAGGCCGCATCCTGGCACTGCTGCAGGCGGAGCTGAAATAGCGCGAATGCAGACCACCATGCCGGTGCGGGGTTGAGCGCGGTAATGCGTTTTGCCTCCCTCGGCAGCGGCAGCCAGGGCAACGCCCTGGTGGTTGAATCCGGCGCCTCCAGAATTTTGCTCGACTGCGGCTTCGGACTTGCCGATGCCGTTTCCCGCCTCGGCCGTCTCGGTCTGGCCCCGCAGGATATTTCCGCCATTGTAGTCACGCACGAACACGACGACCACATCGGCGGCGTCGCCCGGCTGGCGCGGCGCCATGCGCTGCCCGTGTGGCTGACTCACGGAACCCTCAACGGATTCGAGGCACTGTTTGCGGACGTCAAGACCGTCAACGTCATCGGCAGCTACGAAGCGTTCTCGGTCGGCGACCTGCAGATCCAACCCTTCCCCGTCCCCCACGATGCGCGCGAGCCGGCCCAATACGTGTTCGGCGATGGCGTTCGCCGCCTGGGCGTGCTCACCGACACGGGATGCTCGACGCCGCATATCGAAGCCATGCTGTCGCAATGCCATGCGCTGGTGCTGGAGTGCAATCATGATATCGAAATGCTGCAGTCAAGCAGCTACCCGCGGCGGCTGCGCGAACGCATTGCCGGAAAATTCGGCCATCTCGACAACGTAACGGCCGCGGGTCTGCTCGCTCGGCTGGACAACGGCAAGCTCCAGCATCTGGTGGCGGCGCACCTCAGCCAGGAGAACAACCGGCCCGAACTGGCGCGGGCTGCGCTGTCCGCCGCCATCGGTTGCGAACCGGACTGGATAGCCGTGGCCGACCAGGCCACCGGACTCGACTGGCGCCAGATCACCTGACAGCGCGCAAAAAATGCGATCCTGAAAATGAAGAAGCCGGTCGTGAGACCGGCTTCTTCATTACTGCAAAAACCGACTGCTGTTTATTGCGTTCAGGACTGGGAAGCGGGTGCCTGTGCTGCCGGGGCCGCATCTGCCGGGGCGGGAGCAGGCGTCGTTGCGGCGGGAGCGGGAGCTGCTTCTTCCTTCTTGGCGCATGCGGTCAGGGCAATGGCGAGAAAGGCGGAAACCAAAAGCGTGCGTAGCATTGTAGGTAGGTCCTTGATGAGTTTTACAGGTGGGAAACAGGTGGTAAACGCCGGACGGCATCCGCCAACCCGGCGCGGATTGTAACAGAGGATGCCCGTCTGCGAAGCCGCCGATGCTTCGTCTTTCGATTCAAAGCCCGAGCGTCTTGGCGGATACCGCGGGCGACGACGCTTCCCAGATTTCGCCGAAGCGCTCGATGAAAGCATGCGTGCCGATCGGGTCGCCCAGCGCCAGCAGGCCGCGCATTTCCTCGAAATGAAAACGATGGGCGTAATGCAGATCGTCGACGATGGCGAACGGGTCGTAGACCGCTTTCGCGTTCAGGTGGGTCTCGTGGATGGCGATGGCATGGGTGTGCATGCGCAGGAGGTTGAGAAGGCGCGGGCAGTTGCGGTCCAGACTCTGAACATCATGGACTACGATCTGCAGGCGGTTGCGCGGATTGGCGAGCAGGAATCCGCGCAGCAGTTCGAATCTGCGGGGCGAGTTGTAGCCCCGGCCCAGGGAATTGTCGAAAATACGGACGGTTTTCTGCGCCTTCTCGATAATGGTGTCGAGCGCAGCCTCGTATTCGGCATTGCCGAGAATTGGCGTGTGCTGGGGCGCGTGGATTTCGGCCATGTCCGGTGTACAGATCTGTTCAGGCGATAACGGAAATATAACCGGCGCGATACCACTGGTAAAGCAGTTCGGCCGCCCCGCCAGCGAGCGGTATCCTGCGTCCGCTGAGGACGCGGGCATCCGCGAGCTTGCGCAGTGCTCCCGGTCCGGCAAAGGCGATCTCCCCATTGATGAACAGTTTCGCGCCGCTGTAGAGTATTTGCGAGCCGGGCGACAGGCGCACGCCGCAGCGGCGGGCCGCATGGACAAAAGCGTGGAACGCGAGGGGACGCGGCGGTGGATTGAAGCGTACCTGCTGCTTGGGTTCCGTCAGGTGCGTGCCGAGAAAATCGACCGTATCCTGGCTGGTCCAGCGGATTCCGCGCAGCACTCGGCCGATCTTGCGGATCATTGCCGTGCCGATTTCCGCGGGATGATCCTGAATGACGAGGTCCGGATCCGCATAGCGTCCCGGCAACCGCAGTTTTTCCTCCAGGAACATCAGAAACTCCGAGGCGAGTTCCCTGTGCGACGGCGCGCGAAAGCCGATCGAATAGGTGTAACAGTCGCCGATTGCCTGCCCGTCGTGGGCGAAATGCGGCGGGAGATAGAGCATATCCCCCGCTTCGAGCACGGCCTCGCCCTGGGGCCGGAAGCTCTTGAGAATCTTAAGGGGAATGTCTTCCCTGAGCGCGAGGTCGCGCTGGCGGCTGACTTGCCAGCGCCTGCGGCCGGGGCCTTGCAGCAGGAACACATCGTAGGAATCGAAGTGCGGCCCGACGCCTCCGCCGTCCGGGGCATAGCTGACCATCAGGTCGTCCAGCCGGCTGTAGGGAATGAAGCTGAAGTGCGAAAGTAACTGCCGCGCCTCCTGCAGTAACAGGTCGACGCCCTGAACCAGCAGCGTCCAGTCGCTCGACGGCAGGCGGCGGAAGCGCGAGGACGGGAACGGACCGTGTTCGACTGTCCAGGTCCGGCCGTTGCGCACGATGAGGCGGGACTCGCAATCGTCGCGGCCGGTAAGGTCGATCATTGTGCGCAGGTCGAGCACGCCGCCGAATCCGGGCATCGCGCCGCGCACAAGGAGCGGCGTTTTTTGCCAGTGCCGGCGCAGAAACGCCGGCGCGGACAAGCCACCTAGCAGGGATCGGTTCACGCGCGCAATTCTATCCGCAGATCGGGCATGGCGCGCGTGGGAAAGGCGTCAATTTGAAATCGGTTAGAATCGCTGCCGGCCTCACCGGAGCCCTTCTCGTTTCAGGTTCCGTCGAGTTCTGGTGGATACGAGTTCAGGAAGAAAAAAGCGGCGGTTCGCCGCGCCTGGTAAGGTGCCAATGCCTGCAGGCATGCGCCGATGTGATTAACCTGGTCAGGGAGTTCGAACGAGCATGCAGATTGGTCAAGATACCGTGGTGTCGCTGAGCTATGAATTGTCAGATGGGGAAGGCAAGCTGATCGAGAAAACCAAGGCGCCGATCACCTACATTCACGGTGGCTACGACGGCATTTTCCCGATGGTGGAGAACGCGTTGCAGGGCAAGTTGGCGGGGGACGCCTGCGAAGTGCGGCTGACGCCGGACGAAGCGTTCGGGGAATACGATGCAGCCCTGGTGCGTGACGAACCGCGCGACCTGTTTCCGAAGAACATCTCCGTGGGTATGCAGTTTGAAGGTGCGGCCGAGGGATCGGACAATCACACCGTGTACACCGTTACCAGGATCAGCGACGACAAGGTGTCCGTCGACGGCAATCATCCGCTGGCTGGGAAGACCCTGGTGTTCTCCTGCACGGTGACCGGAGTGCGCAAGGCCACCGACGAAGAGCTTCACCATGGCCACGTCCATGGCGAGGGTGGCCATCACCACTGAGCCGTATCGGCGGCGTCAGCCGCCGCGCTTACCGGTCAGGATGTGGATCATCGGTTCATAAGCGCTCTCTCGGGAGAAACGCCAGCTCGCGATGATCAGCGCCGCGGCTGAAAAGCCGGCCAGAACCAGAAAGTCCAGTCCCACTCCAAAGTCCGCCCCCATGCCCACCGGCAGCTTGTCGCTGACGGCATGCTTCAGCAGGTCGACCCCATAGGTATAGGGGTTGGCCAATGCCACGAATTTGAGCGCCGCCGGCAGCCGGCTCACGGGATACAGCGATCCGGACAGGAAGAACACCGGGAAGATCACGAAATTCATGATGGCGGCGAAGTTGTCGAGCGTGCGGGTAAACGCCGCGACCAGCATGCCGATTCCGCCGCAGGCCAGTGAAGTCATCACCAGAGCCGCAGCAAGCAGGCCGAATCGCGTGTCGGCGGTGAGGTAGCCCAGCGCGGCCAGCAATACCAGCAACAGCAAGGCCTGAATGATCGCGGCAAGCGCTGCCGCCAGCAATTTGGCGACCACGATCCAGTAGTGGGCAAAGGGCGCGATGATCAGCATGCGCATCACGCCCGATTCCTTGTCGTACACCATCGTCAGCGCCGCCAGCATCGCCCCGAACAGCATGGTCATGCCGAGCACGCCCGGTATCAGGAACTGCTGGTAGTTCACGCCCGGCTGGTCCAGTACCGCGCCGAAACCGGCGCCGATGACGAACAGCCAGATCAGGGGCCGCACCATGGCCGACAGCAAGCGCGTGCGCTGGCGCATCATGCGCACGACTTCGCGTTCCAGGACCGCGTATACGGGACGCCAGTGCATGTCAGGCCCTGCCTTCCGCCACCCAGAGAAAGACGTCGTTCAGATTGGGCCGCCGCCAGCGCAATGCACGGACCAGCGGCCCGAGGCCGGATTGCAGCTCCGCCAGTCGGGATACATCTTCATCGGCATAGCGGAAATGAACGGTGTCGCCGTCTTTCAGTCCATTGCCCAGCACCGGCGCGAGACGCGCTGCCAATGCGGCGGGATCGTCGCTTTCGATCTCCACCACATACTTGCCGAGCTGATCGATGAGTTCGCGTGGCGGCCCGGCCTGCACCAGTTTGCCCCCCCTGATGAATGCTACCCGGTCGCAGCCATCGGCTTCCTCCAGATAGTGCGTGGTAAGCAGTACGGTCATGCCGGTCTGGGCGCGCAGTTTTTCAATGAAGCGCCAGATCTTGCGCCGGTTTGGCAGGTCGAGGCCGATGGTCGGTTCGTCGAGGAACAGGATTTTCGGGTGATGGATCAACCCGCGCACGATGTCCAGCGCCCGGCGCATGCCGCCCGATAACGTACCGACCGGCTGCCGGCGCTTGTCGGCGAGGCCGAACATGTCGAGCAATGGAGCGGCACGCTCCTCGATCACCGAGGGAGCCAGGTTATGCAGCAGTCCGGCGAAGCGCAGGTTCTCCGCGACTGAAAGCGTGCGGTCGAGCGCGGAATCCTGGAACACCAGGCCGATCGAGCCCCGCACCCTGACCGGATCCCGCACGACATCATGGTCCGCAACGGCCGCGCTTCCGCCGTTCGGCCGGATCAGCGTGGCGAGCATGTGGATGGTGGAAGTCTTGCCCGAGCCGTTGGGACCGAGGAGCCCGAAGAACTGGCCGGACGGAATGTCAAGGTCGAGGCCGTTCACGGCGAGAACCTCGCCGTAACGCTTGACGAGTCCACGCGCGCGGACGGCCAGCGGCGGAGCGGACGCCTGGTTCATGGTGCGCGGGATTTTATCAGGCGGGTGTTTTGCTGAGGTCGGGCTTGTTGGCGCCAGCCTTGCTCAGGGCACGCGAGTTCTTGTCATCCCGGAACAGGATGGGTTTCACTTCGACGGTGGCAGCGACAGGATTCTGCGCCTTGTCGACCACGTCGGTGACCAGCTTGTGGTGCGGTGACAAACTGCATACCGGATCGGCGTTGGCCGCATCGCCGGTGAGCATGTAGGCCTGGCAGCGGCAGCCGCCGAAGTCCTTGACTTTCTCCGGACAGGAACGGCACGGCTCTTTCATCCAGCCATCGCCACGATACTGGTTGAAACCGGGCGAGTCATACCAGATCCAGCGCAGGTCATGGTCACGCACGTTCGGGAAACTCAGTCCGGGAAGCTGGCGCGCCTCATGGCAGGGCAGCGCGAGGCCGTCGGAGGTGACCGTGAGGAACAGCGCGCCCCAGCCGTTCATGCACGCCTTCGGCCGCTCTTCGTAATAATCCGGCACGACGAAGAATATTTTCATCTTGTTGCCGATACGCTCGCGGAAGCGGTTGGTGACTTCCTCGGCGCGCTTGAGCTGTTCCCGCGTCGGCAGCAACTGATCGCGGTTCACGTAAGCCCAGCCGTAGTACTGGGTGTTGGCCAGCTCCACGTATTCCGCGTCCATGGCCTCGGCCATCTCCAGGATCTGCTGGACGTGGTCGATGTTGTGCCGGTGAAGCACGCAGTTCAGCACCATCGGATAGTCGTACTGCTTGATGAGTTTCGCGACCTTCTGCTTGAGGTCGAAGGTTTTGGTGCTCGACAGGAAATCGTTCAGCTCGCGCGTCGAATCCTGGAAGGAAAGCTGGATGTGGTCCAGGCCGCCTTCCTTGAACGCGGCAATGCGCTTTTCGCTGAGTCCGACGCCCGACGTAATCAGGTTGGAGTAGTAACCCAGGGTGCGCGCTTCCCGGACCAGCACTTCGAGGTCGTCGCGCATCAGCGGTTCGCCGCCGGAGAAACCCAGTTGCGTGGCGCCGAGCTCGCGGCCCTGGCGCAGTACCCGCAGCCAGTCGTCTGTCGAGAGCTCCTGCCCGTAATTGGTGTAGTCGACCGGGTTGTAGCAGAACACGCAGTGCAGCGGGCACTTGTACGTGATCTCGGCCAGCAGCCAGAGCGGATTACCCGGTTTGTTTGGGACGGATCCAGCCTTTTCCATGGACGTGCTCCAGAAAACCAAATACATCGCCGCGCAGGTCGGCGCCGGGGAATGCAGCCTGCAAATCTTCCAGAATTCCGCGCACGCTCAACTTGCCGTCGATGCGCTTCATGATTTCTCCCGAACTGCCGGGAAGCTTCACCATCCCCTCGGGATACAACAGGACATATCCCTGCTGTGCCGGCTCCCACTGGAAGCGGAAGTGGCGCTGCAGCTCGAACACTGTATCGTCGGTGAACGCCGACGTGTTCGCGGTCTCAGACATTGCGCGTTTCGCCGATTCCATAGTTGATCTGCATGGCGTCGAGCATGCTCCATAAGACGTCGAGCTTGAACTGCAGGATGCCCAGGGCCCGCTCCTGCTCTTCGCGGGTCTTGAAGTAGTCGAGCGTAACGCGCAGGCCATGCTCCACATCGCGTCGCGCTTCCGCAAGCCGCTTGCGGAAATAGGAATAACCCTCGCTGTCTATCCAGGGATAGAACTGGGGCCAGCCCTCAAGCCGTTTCTTGTGGATTTCCGGCGCGAACAGTTCCGTCAGCGACGAGCAGACCGCTTCCTGCCAGGGCGCGCGCCGGGCGAAATTCACGTACGCGTCCACCGCAAACCGGACACCGGGGAGCACGTGCCTGAGCGACGTGATATCCGCGCGCTTGAGGCCACAGGCCTCGCCCAGGCGCAGCCAGGCCTCGATACCGCCTTCCTCGCCCTTCTGACCATCGTGGTCGATGATACGCAGTATCCATTCGCGGCGCTGGTCGCGGTCGATCATGTTGGACAGCACGGCGGCATCCTTGATCGGGATGCTGATCTGGTAATAGAAACGGTTGTACACCCAGCCCTGAACCTGTTCGCGGGTGGACTTGCCGCTGTTCATGGCCACGTGGAAGGGATGATGGATGTGATAGCGGTCGCCCTTGGCCCGGAGCTGCGCTTCGAATTCCTGCTTGTTCCAAGGTAAATTGTCGGCGCCGCCCATGTTCTTCGTCTCCGTTCAGAGCTTCACGTCCATCCCGTCGAACGCGACTTCGAGGCCGGCGGCGGACAGTTCACGCCGCTCCGCGGAATCTTCGTCGAGTATCGGGTTGGTGTTGTTGATGTGGATGAGCACCTTGCGCGCCGCCTTCAGGGGCCTGAGCACTTCGATCATTCCACCCGGGCCCGACTGCGGCAGGTGGCCGATGTCGCGGGCATGCTTCTTCGAGACCCCGAGCCGGATCATTTCGTCGTCGGTCCAGAAAGTGCCATCCACCATCAGGCAGTCCGCTTCCTCCAGGAAGGGCTTGAGGTGGGGCTCGATTTCGCCCAGGCCGGGAGCGTAAAAAAACACATTTCCCGAGAGCGTATCCGTGATGCGCATGCCGATGTTGTCACCTTCATGCGGATTGTCGCGATGCGGGGAATAGGGCGGCGCCTTGCTTTTGAGAGGCACGGCGGTGAAGGAAAGTTGCTCCGCGCCGATGACCTGAAAACAGCTCCCGGGCGCCGTCGGTAATTGGTGCCAGTTCACGCCGCAATAGTGGCCGAGGATGTTGAACAGCGGATTGCCGGTGGTGAGGTCCTCGCGGACCATGTTGGTGCAATAGATCTCGAGCGGCTTGCCCTCGCGCAGCATCAGCAGCCCGGTGGTGTGATCGATCTGGGCATCCATCAGGACGATCGACCGGATCGCCGTATCGCGAATGCCGCGCGCCGGCTGCAATTCGGGAAAGCTCTTGTACTGCGCCAGAAAATCGGGGGAGGCGTTGAACAGGATCCAGTTCACGCCGTCACCGCTCACGGCGATGGACGACTGGGTGCGTGCCGTTGCGCGAATGCTGCCTTTGCGCACGCCGTCGCAAAGACGGCAGTTGCAGTTCCACTGCGGGAAGCCCCCGCCTGCTGCGGCGCCCAGAACCCTTATTCTCATTGCATCTCTCTTTGTTCAAAACCGATTCCGAAACACCCAGAATCGAACTGCAATAAAAACAAAAGCCCCAGTGCGGGGCTTTCGTTCACCGCTCCGCCAATTTAGCGGTTGGCGATGTACATCGTGACTTCAAAACCGAAACGCATTTCGGTGTACTCGGGCTTTGTCCACATGATGATTCCTCCATGATGATTGAAGTTGCAGTGCGCTACTTGCCGATTCACGGGATCGGGGTGTTGCAGGCGGCCGCGCTGCCCCAATCTTTGATCCTGTGAGCCGCACTCATTGTGCGTAATGAAGCCCGCTGGACACACAGGCAAATCACCAATTGAGTCTCATGATTATCATGAGTTTGGCAGTGAAACTTTACTTGTCTCAAGTGCTTGCACTAACCTTCAACCATGACTGACATTGCGCTCGACCAGGGGGGATTTTATCCCTCGCCCCTGACGGGGTGGTACCGCGAACGGCCGTTCAAGGTCGCGCTCGTGGGGTCGTTGCTTGTCCACGCGGCGCTCATCGCGGCTGTGCCGGGATTCCGTGCGGTCGTCATTGAAGTTCCCCAGGTGCTCAACGTCGAAATCCTGAAGGAGGAACTGCCGCAGCCCGTCGTGCCGGCCCCCGTCAGGCGCCAGCCGGAACTCAGGCCCGAGGTGGTGCAGGCGCCACCGGTGGTCGAACCATTGCCGCCGCCGGTGGCCGAACCATTGGCGCCGCCGCCGGTGCTAGAGAAACCGGCAATACGGCCGGAGCCGAAGGTCCGGCAGCCCGAGCCCGTAGTGTCCCCACCGGACCCTGTGGTGCGCTCACCGGAGCCTGTGGTTCGTCAACCGGCGCCTGATGTGCCGCCTGCGCCCAAGACCGAGGTCATCCAGATGATTCCGCGGCCCGAGCAGCGACCGGATCCGGTCGTGGTGCCAAAACCCGTCCCGCAACCAGCGCCGAACCTGGAACCCCGTGCGCAAGTCCAGCCCGAGTCTCCTGTGCCGCGTGTCGCGCCGCCGCCGCAACCGGCGCTCACTGTCCAGCCGCAGATCGCAGCGGTAACTCCGCCGCAGAAGCATGCTCCCCAGCCCGAGTCTCCTGTGCCGCGTGTCGCGCCGCCGCCGCAACCGGCGCCCACTGTCCAGCCGCAAATCGCAGCGGTCACGCCGCCGCAGAGGGATGCTCCCCAGCCCGCGGTTCCGCAGGCGAGCGTGCAGGCGCCTGCCGTCGTTGCTCCAGCACCGCCTGTCCAGGCGGCGAGAACGGAGCCGGCCGCCGAGCGTACTCTCACAAGCAGCTACGAGAAAAGCCTCGCCGACCTGATCAAGCGTCATGAGAAGTATCCCGATCGCGCCAGACGCCAGGGCTGGCAGGGCACCGCCGTTGTCGGACTCAGCCTGTCCGCCGACGGCAAGGTGAAGGATATCTCGATCATCGAAAGCAGCGGTCGGGACATCCTGGACGAAGCCGCCCTCAACATGGTTCGTCGCGCCTCACCCTTGCCGCGCGCCCCGGAAGGTCTGCGCGGCACAGCGCGCACCGTTCGCGTCCCCATCGTTTTCAAACTGCAGGACTCCTGAAGTTTCCGCAAGGCGGTATGAACGTGGATCCAGATCCATCCGCGGGCGAGGCGTTTTTCCCCGAGATCGAGCCTTATCGCAAGGACTGGCTGGTGATGGATGCGGGCCATCGCATCTATTTCGAGGAAAGCGGCAATGCGCGCGGTTTTCCAGTGCTGTTCCTTCACGGCGGACCCGGCAGCCGTACCCGCCCGGCCCACCGCCGTTTCTTTGATCCGCAGTTCTACCGCATCATTCTCTTCGACCAGCGCGGCTGCGGGCTGTCTACTCCCGCAGGATTCATTGTTGCCAATACCACCCAGCATCTCGTTGCCGATGTCGAACAACTGCGCCGGAGCCTGGGCGTACAGCGCTGGCTCCTGTTCGGCGGTTCCTGGGGCAGCACCCTGGCGCTGGCATACGCGATTGCCCACCCTGAAGCCGTCGCCGGCATGATTCTGCGTGGCGTATTCCTGGGCAGTCCGGACGAAATCCAGTGGTATCTTTCCGGGATGCGCCGCTTTATTCCCGAAGCCTGGGCGGAGTTCACCGCCGACGCGGGCTCTCAGCCACTGGCCCGTTATCATCAACTCGTCGGCCATCCTGATGCCGCGACCGCGTTGTCCGCGGCCCGGAAATGGTACGACTACGAGGCCAGGATGATGGGTTCCGGCGACCTGTCGGCGGATACCGGAGCCCCTCCGGCGGACGAACTGTTGGCACGTGCCCGCGTGCAATTGCACTATCTGGTCAACGACTGCTTCCTGCGCCCGGGCGAACTGCTCGACAATCTCTGGCGTATCGCCGCGTTCCCCGCGGTCATCGTGCAGGGGCGGATGGACATGATCTGCCCCCCGGCAGCAGCCGTTGCGGTAGCGGAACGCCTGCCGCTGGCCGATCTGCAAATGGTCGCCGGCGGCGGGCACTCCGCTTCCCAGCCTGCCATTGCCTCGCGCCTTTGCGCTGCGGCCAGGCGCATGCAGTCGCTGCTCGCCTGAAAAACATGCTCAAGAGCCTGAGCCTGCGATTCCGCATGAACCTGGTCATCACCCTGGTGATCGCGGTTTTCACCATCGCCACGGGCAATCTGCTGATCAAGGAAACGCGCAACGCCGTACGTGAGGAAATGGAAGCGGGAACCCGGGTCACGGTGCAGTTGCTGGAGACCGTGATCGCTAATACCGAACCGCAAGCTGCCGACGGATCGCATTACAAGACGCTGCTCTCGTTCCTGCAGCGCGTGGGCCGCGTGCGCGCCAACGAAATCAGGATGTACGACGAGAACGACAGGCTGATCCACACTTCGCCGCCATCGAGTTACAAGCAGGGACGCTGGGCGCCGCGCTGGTTCGCCACAGTGGTGAATCCCGGCCTCGGCGAGTTCCGGCTCAACCTTCCGGGAGGCACGGTGTTGATCACACCCGATCCGTCGCGCGCGATCCTCGACGCCTGGGATGACTTGAAGAATTTTTTCTGGCTCGTGCTGGGTTTCTTTGTTCTGGTAAACGTCGTGGTGTTCTGGATTCTCGGCCGTTCGCTGCGGCCGATCGGCACCATCCTGGGCGGTCTCTCGCAGATGGAGCAGGGGCGCCTGGATACCCGCTTGCCGGGTTTCAGTTTGCCGGAGTTCGAGGCGATAGGGCATATCTTCAATCGAATGGCGCAAACGCTGGAGGAAAGCCTGGCGGAAAATCGGCGCCTTGCGCTGGTGGCGAGGCAGTCCAGCGACGCCATCATCATTCACGACCTCGAAGGCAGGATCTCGTTCTGGAACCCGGCGGCCGAACGCATGTTCGGCTACACCACCGACCAGATTGTCGGGCGATCCGCGACACTGCTGGCGCCTCCTGAGCGGCGCGGCGAAATCGCGGAGAACCTGGAAGTCGTCAAGGGCCGCAAGGTGATCGACATACAGGAAACCCAGCGCCTGACCCGTGACGGCCGGGTGGTGGATGTTGCATTGTCCGCCGCGCCCCTGGTCGAGCCGGACGGCGACCGCGTAATTGGCGAGATCTGCAGCATGCGCGACATTACGGAGCACAAACTCGCGCAGCAAGCCGAACGCGACCTCGAGCAAAACCGCAAACTCACGCAACTGATCCAGAGCCGGCTGGAAGAGGAGCGGCGTGCGATCGCCAGGGAACTGCACGATGAGCTGGGTCAATGCATCACGGCCATCAAGACCATCGGCACGGCGATTTCCAATCGCACGAACGAATCGGCGCCGGAGATTTATTCGAATGCGCAGACCATCGTTTCGATTGCCTCGCGGCTGTACGACGTCGTGCATGGCATCATCCGACAGTTGCGGCCGACCGCCCTCGACCACCTGGGGTTGAGCGAGACGCTGCACGACGCGGTATCCGCCTGGCGCGCGCGGCATCCCGAAATCGCCTGTGAGCTCAAAATGGAAGGCGAAGTGGAAGGTCTGGGCGAGTCTGTCAATATCACGATCTACCGGATCGTCCAGGAGTGCCTCACGAATGTCGTTCGCCACGCGGCGGCCAGGAGTGTTGAAGTCCTGGTGTCGCGCGCCCAGGATGTCGCGCGCGGCGATGTGGTCAGGGTCACGGTGCGGGATGACGGCAAGGGCCTGGCGCAGGAAGGCGACCGGGATTCGGCGCGATATGGACTGCTGGGCATGCGCGAGCGGGTGCAGGCGTTCGACGGCGACTTCAGCATCGAGACGCGCCCCGGTCAGGGCGTGACGGTTTGTGCGGTGATTCCGGTGACGGCCCGTGCGATGGTGGGCGGCGAGGCAGCGGCATGAAGGCGGGGAACGGGTCACAAATGGCAAGCGGCACGATCAACGTAATGCTGGTGGATGACCATGCGGTGGTGCGCATGGGTTTCAGGCTCCTGCTCGAAGGCTCGTCCGACATCAAGGTGGTGGGGGAGGCCGAAAGCGGTGAAGAAGCCTGCCGCAAGTATCCGGAACTCAAGCCCGATGTGGTCGTGATGGACATTTCGATGCCGGGAATCGGCGGTATCGAGGCGATAGACCGCATCCTGGCAAGGGAACCGGCGGCGCGGATCCTCGTGCTATCCGCTCACGAAGACGCCATGCACGCGCGCAGGGTGCTCAAAGCGGGCGCTGCAGGCTATCTCACCAAACGCAGCGCCGCCGAAGCCCTGATGCAAGCCATCCGGCAGGTGCAGCAGGGCAAGACTTTTCTGGAGCCGGAAATTGCCCAGCAACTGGCGATGCAGCAGCTCAACGGCGAGCGCAATCCCGTGGATATGCTGAGCGAGAAGGAGTTCAAGGTCTTCCTCGCCTTGGCGAAGGGCCAGTCGGTCGCGGAGATAGCGGAAATCATGTCGCTGAGCCCGCGCACCATCGGCACCCACCTGTACAACATCAAGCAGAAGCTCGGCGCGTCCAATTCCGCGGAACTCGCCATCATCGCAATTCGCGCGGGCTTGTTAAAGCCATGAAAAATAATGATAAATTAACATTTCCCAAATGGCGGCTAATGAAAATCATGAGCGCTATTTCAGGCTTTTCCTGTTGGGTCCGACCGGTTGGTCAATCACAATGCACCCAAGGTCAAAGAAACGGCCCCTGACCCGGGAAGTCGATTAACTCTCTCTGAAGGAGCTTCACCATGTGGACGAAACCCGAATACACCGAAATGCGCTTTGGCTTTGAAGTCACGATGTACGTCTTCAATCGCTGATCGCGACGCACTATCCGAAGGGCTGCTCTTGAGCAGCCCTTTTTTTTGTATCGATTTTTCCGTAGACGTGCCGATCGGCGCACTTGAAAGAGCAGAGCAGAAAATGAACCGAAAAAAGACTTCGCGCCAACGCAAAGATTCCGTCGTCCGCACTCCGTTTCGCCTCACGGTCAGACCCTTGTGCCTTGCGCTTGCACTGATCGGCGCGCCGGCGATTCATGCCCAGGAGGAAGATGTCAGGCTCGCGCCGATCGTGGTGACCCCGACGCGAATTGAACAGTCCAGTTTCGATTTGCCGGTTTCCATCGACGTCATAGACAAGGAAGCCATTCAGACGGCGCAACCGCAGGTCAATACGTCCGAGGTGCTGGTGCGAGTGCCGGGCGTGGTGGCCAACGACCGGACCAACCTGGCCTCGGACCTGCAGATTTCGATTCGCGGTTTCGGTGCGCGCGCGCCGTTTGGCGTACGCGGCATCCGCATCATTGCCGACGGCATTCCGCTGACCATGCCCGATGGCCAGAGTCAGTCTGGCAATATCGACTTGGGTACCGCAAAGCAGATCGAAGTGCTGCGTGGACCGTTTTCGGCGTTGTACGGTAACTCCTCTGGCGGCGTGATCAACGTCTTCACTGAGGACGGTCCGGAGCAGCATACCGTGACCGGCTCGGCCTGGGTGGGTGACTTCGGCAGCAGCAAGATCGGCCTCAAGGCCGGCGGACAGCAGGGCAGCGTGAATTACGTCGCCAATGTCGCCCGCTACGACACCGACGGGTATCGGGATCACAGCGCGGCGACCCGCGATAACTTCAATTCGAAGCTGCGTCTTGATGTTAACGACTACACCAGCGTGTCGCTGGTTGCGAACTCCCTGAGCCAGGAGGCGCAGAGTCCTGGCAGTCTGACCAAGGCGCAATTCGACGCCGATCCCACGCAGTCGGGAACGAGCCCCACGTTCAACACGCGCGAGTATCTCGAGAATTCGCAGGTTGGCGCCGTGCTCAATCATAAACTGACTACGGCGGACACGATCCGTCTGGCCGGATACGGTGGCGTGCGCACCGTCGAAGCCTATCAGAACTTCAGTTTTCCGGGACGCGGTGCACTGGGGCTGGACCGGGACTTTTATGGTCTCGATCTGCGCTGGACACGGCAGTCGGAACTGTCCGGCAAGCCGTTCAACTTCACCGTCGGTATCAACTATGACTACATGACCGAGCTGCGCAACAGTTGGACTAATAATGCCGGCGTGAAGGGGGCGCTGGGGCGGGACGAAGACAACAGCGTCTTCAACTTCGACCAGTTTGTGCAGGCGGAACTGGGCATAACGGACCGTTGGAGCATCAGCGGCGGAGTGCGCCATACCACTGTCGAGTTCGAGAGCGATGACCATTTCGTGGTTGGTACGAACCCCGACGACAGCGGCAGCCTGAAATTCAGCGAGACCACGCCGGTGCTTGGCGTCGTGTTCAAGGTGACGCCGGCGCTCAATGTCTACGCCAATGCCGGCAAGGGCTTCGAGACGCCGACCAATGTCGAGCTGGCCTATGCGTCGACCAATGGCTCGGTTACCGGCATGAATTTCGACCTGAAACCGTCCACCAGCAACAACTACGAGGTCGGCGTCAAGGCGTACGTCGGCGCCAACACCCGCGTCAACGCCGCGGTGTTCAAGATCGATACCAAGGACGAGGTGGCGCTGTTTACTTTCGCGAGCGGGCGTTCTGTCTACCGCAACGTCGACAGCACCAGCCGCGAGGGTTTCGAACTGACGGTGGACAGCGCGTTTGGCAATGGCTTCAAGGGGCTGCTGGCCTACTCCTATATCAAGGCGACGTTCGACAATTCATTTGCCGCGTGTGTCGGCAGTTGTACCACTGTCGCGGGACCCAATACCACTGTTCCGGCAGGCAACAACATTCCCGGCATTCCGGAAAACACCGTTTACGGCGAACTCGCCTGGTCCGGTTTCGATGGCATGTCCACGGCGGTGGAGGCGCGCTGGGTGGACAAGGTGTACGTCAACGACGTAAACACCGACTACGCCGATGCCTACACGGTGGTGAACTGGAGGCTGGGGTTCAAGCAGGTAAGCGGCGGCTGGCGCTTTACCGAGTTTGCGCGGGTCAACAACCTCTTCGACGAAAAATACTCGGGCTCAGTCGTCCTGAACGACTCGGGTTTCGCCTATTACGAACCTTCGCCCGGCCGCAACTTTCAAGTCGGCGTCTCCGCCAGCTACGCGTTCTGATCGTACGCGCGTCTGCTGACGACGCAAGGATCCGAATCTGGCAACCGCAGCCGCGTCAGTCCGCGCGGCGGCGGCGGGTCCGCCGCCGGGCTTGTGATTCGTCAGGCGATGCGTAACATACGAGCCTGATTCGGCGGAAGAACAGAGGCAAAAGAAATGAGCAACGGCAGCATCCGGCGTTACACGAAACCGGCGATCGCCTTTCACTGGCTGATCAGTGTTCTGGTGCTTGGAATGATCGGCCTGGGCTTGTACATGGGCGACATTCCAAAGGGCACGCCGGAACGGACTTTTTTCTTCAACCTGCACAAGTCGATCGGCGTGACGGTGGCCATCCTGGTGCTGCTGCGGTTGTGGTGGAGGGCAAAGAATCCGCCCCCCCCGCTGCCGGCATTCCTGCCGGACTGGCAGGTGCAGGCCTCGAAAATCAGCCATGCCTTGCTGTATCTCTGCCTGGTCCTGATGCCGCTGTCAGGTTTTTCGGCTTCTCAGTTCACCAAGTACGGCGTTACTTATTTCGGGCTGTTCAAGATACCGCCCATGGGCTGGGAGAGCCGCGAGATTTATTCCTTGCTCCAGGGTATCCACGGCGTCACCGCCACCTTGCTGATCGTGCTGGTTGCCATCCATATCCTCGCCGCCCTCAAGCATCTCCTGATCAACCGCGACGGTGTGTTCCAGCGCATCCTGCCCGGAAAATAACCCGGACTTGCCTGAAGGTACAAAAGCCCCCGCGACCGGGGGCTTTTCATTTGTGCGCCCGGCAGGGCGCATGTACCTGGAGGTGGAAGTCCTCTACACACCCGGCAGGGGGAAGTGTTAGCCGAACGGCAAGGGTGTCGCGGGCGACTGCGAATCGGGAGGAAGCTGTAGGCAAAGCGCTGGCCGGACGAACAGGAAACGGATAGAGGCGACGCAGCGGGGTGAGCAGGCAAATATCTGTGAAGCCCGATACTTGCACGGAACGCTGCGGCGTAGATCCGACAGGCATAAGCGTGAAGGTGCGTGCGCAATACCCGGGGAGATCTGGCGGTCTGCCCTGTGCTACCGATATCGAGAGGTGTTGGGATGGGTCGCCAGAAGTCAGCCGAGGCCATAGATAGGGGTCAGTGCGACCCGAAGGGCAGAACGTGAAGTGCCGTGAGTAGGCGGCGGGATTCTCAAGGCAAGCCGATGAAGGCGGAAGCGGGTCGGGCAGATCAGGCGGGCATGGTGGACACCTGCACGCTGCCTGCCCGAAGTCCTGGTTCGACCATTTGGGGCTGGTGTCGCTGCTCGATACGGTGCAGCGCCTCCAGCGCATTCCATGAACCGCCGGATGCGGAACCGCACGTCCGGTGGTGTGGGAGGGCGACCGGGGTGACCCGGTCCCCTACCCGATCGACGATTGCTTTCGCGGCGGGATGAGGAGGAACGTGAGGATTGCGGCCAGGGCGAACAGCACGTAGACGAGGATGAATGCCCAGGCGGGGAAATCGTAATACAGCACCCGATGCAGCCAACGCGCGAGGAAGTCTCCGTTTGCGTTCCCGCCCCGCAGCGAGTCTTCCCATACGGTCAGCGGGCAGGCGATGCCGGCCAGGGATTCCAGCGCGACAAATAGGATTGCCGCAAGATGAAGCACGCGAAAGCGAAAATTACGCGCGGCGACCCAGCCGCGCCACGCGCCCAGCCACACAAACGCGAGTCCGCCGACGACAAACGCCACGAACAGCGCGTGGACAATGAGGACGCCGTTTGCGATCCAGGCCATCGGCCTGCGTTGGCGCCTATTTGGCGACGGGACGCGAGGGATCCGCGATCCACTCGCTCCACGAGCCCGAGTACAGCCGCGTTCCCTTGATGCCCGCGACTTCCATTGCAAGCAGGTTGTGGCAGGCGGTAATGCCCGAGCCGCACTGGTGGATGACTTTTTCGGCGGGCGTGCTGCCGATCAGCGGGTTGAACGCAGCGCGCAGCTCCTCGGGTGACTTGAACTGGCCCTTGGCGTCCAGGTTGTCCTTGAAAAAGCGGTTGAGCGCGCCGGGAATGTGGCCGGCGACCGGATCGATGGTCTCGTTCTGGCCGTGAAAGCGGTCGCTGGCGCGCGCGTCGATCAGGACCATGTCCGCCGTTTTGAGGCGCTGGGACACATATTGCGCATCGACCCGCGAATGGTCCGGTTTGCCCGAGAATTCTGCCGGCTTCGGCGCCGGCACATCCTTCGTGACCGGCTGCCCGGCCGCGTTCCACGCTTGCCAGCCACCGTCGAGTATCGCCACCCGGGAATGCCCGAGCCAGCGCATCAGCCACCACAACCTCGCGCCGTAGGGGCCGCCCGCGTGATCGTATCCGACCACTTGCGATGCATTCGATACGCCCAGGCGTCCGAGCCACTCCATGAAACTACCCGCATCGGGCAGAGGATGCCTGCCGTTCTTTCCCGTCAGCGAGCCGGAGAGGTTCTTGTCGATGTTGGCGAAGCGCGCGCCGGGGATGTGTGACTCCGCGTATGCCTTCGGTCCGAAATCCGCATTGGTCAGTTCGTGGCGGCAATCGAAAACCACCACTTCCGGATCGTTGAGGTGTTTCGCCAGTTCGGCGACGGAGATGAGCGTGGTGTAATCCATGGCGTTCCGTTTGGAGGGTTCCTGATTCTGCCTATATTAAGCGACGCGGGCGCACGCCGCAAAAAACAAAGCCCCGGCGGCCAGGGCTTTGTTGGCGCGCGACGCTGATCAGAGATGCGGATCGATATGCGAGCGCAGGAACTCGTGGAAATGGATCATGCCGTCTTCCATCGGCGACTGATAGGGGCCGGACTCGTCCTTGCCCTGCTGATAGAGCGCGCGGCGTCCCTCGGTCATGCGCATGCAGATTTCCTCGTCTTCCCCGGCGGTTTCCGCATACGCGGCCTGTTCGGCTTCGATGAATTCGCGTTCGAACAGGACGATGTCTTCCGGATAGTAGAACTCGACGACATTGGCGCAGCGCTCCGGACCGCGCGGCACGATGGTGCTGATCACCAGAACGTTGGGGTACCACTCGACCATCACATTCGGATAGTACGTCAGCCAGATCGCACCCTGCTTCGGCATCTGTCCGTTGTTGTGGCGCAGGACGGCTTCCTGCCACTTTTGGTAGGCCGCCGTCCCCGGCGTGCCGAGCGCCTGATAGATGCCCACTGTCTGCACGCTGTACCACTCGCCGAACTCCCACTTGAGGTCGTCGGTGTTGACGAACTGGCCGAGTCCGGGATGAAACGGAATGACGTGATAATCCTCGAGGTATACCTCGATGAAAGTCTTCCAGTTGACCGCGTATTCCTCGATGGTCGTGCGATCCAGCATGTAGCCGGAAAAATCGAGATCCGCGAGCACACCCAGTTTCGCGAAGTCCACATTGGGATTGCGGGGACCCGAGAACAGCAGTCCGTTCCAGGATTTCAACGGCGTCTTGCCAAGGTCAAGGCAGGGGTTTCCCGGAAAATGCGGCGCGCCGAGCAGCTTGCCGGACATGTCGTAGGTCCAGCGGTGCAGGGGGCACACGATGTTGTGGGCATGCCCGCTGCCCTTGAGCATGATCGACTGCCGGTGGCGGCAGACATTCGACAGCAGTTCCACGCCGTTCCGGTTGTGGACCAGCGTCTTGGCGTGGTTCATCCACTCCAGGCTGCGATAGTTGCCGATATCCGGAACCATCAATTCGTGACCCACGTAGCCCGGCCCCTTCTCGAACAGTACCTTCTGCTCTATCGCCGCGATGCGCGGATCGAAGTACCAGTCGACCGGCATCTGCACCGGCGTTCTCGTCAGAGCAGAAACATTAGCCAGATCCGTCATACCAGCTTATCCCTGCAAGGCAAACAATAATAAAAAAACCGCCCCCAGCTTATCGCATGACACAGGGCGGATTTCCATGGTCGATTTTCCCTTAAAACCCTACCCCGCGCAACGCATTTGGCACGGTTGATCTTCATGATTTCTAACGGAATCGGACCCCTTTCGTTGACCCGGGTTCCAGGGATAGGCTATTTTTACGAACTTTTCCGTGCGGTCGAACCCGCCTTTGCCCCAGGGCTGAAACCAAGTGACCAAAACGAAGCCGCAAAAACCCCAGTCCTTCGAGGCCGCGCTCTCAGAAATTGAAAGCATCGTCGCATCCATGGAAGGCGGCGAACTACCCCTCGAACAATCCCTTGCGGCCTACAAGCGTGGGGCGGAACTGCTTCAGTACTGCCAGGCTCAACTCCGGGACGCCCAGCAGCAGGTCAAGATTCTGGAATCTGGCACCTTGCAGAATTTTTCCGGTGACGACAGCGCAGAGTGATTTTCAGGGCTGGATGCTGGACCGACAGGCCCGCATCGAGCAAGCCCTGCACGCTCTGCTGCCGGCCGCGGAGATTGCCCCTTCGCGCCTGCACGCTGCCATGCGTTACGCGGTGCTGGGTGGCGGCAAGCGGGTACGTCCGCTGCTGGCATATGGTGCGGGAGAACTGGCCGGGGCGGAGCTGCAGCGCGTGGACCGGGTGGCGGCGGCGGTGGAAATGATCCACGCCTACTCTCTGGTCCATGACGACATGCCGGCCATGGACAACGATGTACTGCGCAGGGGCAAGCCCACTGTCCATATCGAGTTCGACGAGGCCACGGCATTGCTCGTGGGCGACAGCCTGCAGAGCCTGGCCTTCCAGGTAATTGCCGAAACCAGGCTCGCCGACGATGCGCAGCGGCAGGTGGAAATGATCGGCATGCTCGCTTGCGCAGGCGGATCAAGGGGAATGGCGGGCGGGCAGGCGATCGACCTGGCGGCAACGGGAGGATCTTTGTCCGTGCCCGAACTCGAATTCATGCACATCCACAAGACGGGTGCCCTGATCCGCGCGTCGGTGGCGCTGGGCGCGCGTTGCGGCAGTGCATTGAGCGGCGCACAACTGGATTCGCTGGATCGCTTCAGCAAGTTCATCGGCCTGGCATTCCAGGTCGTCGACGACGTGCTCGACGCCGATTCCAGTACCGCTACACTGGGCAAGACGGCGGGCAAGGACGCTGACAACAACAAACCCACGTACGTCAGCGCGCTGGGACTGGATCGCGCCCGGGAACTCGCCTGCGAATTGAGGGATGATGCGCTACGGGCGCTTGCAAGCCTGCCCGAAGGGGGCGGCCACCTGCGCGAACTGGCCGATTTTGTCGTACTGAGAAAATTCTGAGCGCGGGAAAAATTCCCGGCTTCCGGGCGCCTTGCACTCGAAATGCCCCAACCCTGTAAAACCCGAAGATGTACAACCTGCTCAAGAAAATAAACTCTCCCGCCGAACTGCGCGCGCTGGATCGCAAGCAACTGCATGAGGTCGCGCAGGAACTGCGTGAATACCTGATCGAGTCCGTTTCCGGCACTGGCGGCCACCTGTCCTCCAACCTGGGAACGGTCGAGCTCACGGTGGCGCTGCACTATGTGTTCGACACGCCGCAGGACCGGCTCGTTTGGGACGTGGGCCACCAGACTTACGCGCACAAGGTTCTTACCGGGCGCCGCGACCGGATGTCGACCCTGCGTCAGCTCGACGGTATTGCCGGTTTCCCCCGCCGCGTCGAAAGCGAATACGACACCTTCGGCACCGCCCATTCCAGCACCTCGATCAGCGCAGCCCTGGGGATGGCTGTGGCGGCGCGGCTCAAGGGCGAGGAGCGGCGCGTCGTCGCGATCATCGGCGACGGTGCGATGACGGCCGGCATGGCCTTCGAAGCGCTCAACAACGCCGGCAACATGGATGCGAACCTGCTCGTCGTCCTTAACGACAACGACATGTCCATTTCGGAAAATGTCGGGGCGCTGAACAACTACCTGGCAAAGCTCATGTCCGGTCGCTTTTACGCGGCCGCGCGCAAGACGGGCGAAAAGGTGCTGGGCGTGATGCCGCCCGTCCTGGAACTTGCCAAACGTGCCGAGGAGCACGTCAAGGGCATGGTGACGCCTGGCACGCTGTTCGAGGAATTCGGCTTCAATTACATCGGGCCGATCGACGGCCATAACATCGATGTGCTGGTGCAGACTCTGGGCAACCTGAAAAAGCTCGAGGGCCCGCAATTCCTGCACGTTGTGACGCGCAAGGGCAAGGGCTATGAGCGCGCAGAGGACGATCCGATCCTCTACCACGGCGTAACCAAATTCGATCCGGCGGCGGGCATCGTCGCCAAGGCGGCAGGCAAGCCCGCATACACCCAGATTTTCGGGGACTGGCTGTGCGACATGGCAGCGCAGGATTCGCGCCTGATCGGCATCACGCCCGCGATGCGCGAAGGCTCGGGCCTGGTGAGGTTCTCGCAGGAGTATCCCGACCGTTACTTCGACGTCGGCATCGCCGAACAGCATGCGCTGACCTTCGCCGCGGGCCTCGCCTGTGAGGGCTTCAAACCCGTCGTCGCGATTTACTCCACATTCCTGCAGCGCGCTTACGACCAACTGATCCACGACATCTGTATCCAGAACCTTCCGGTGCTGTTCGCCATCGATCGCGCCGGCCTGGTGGGCGCGGACGGACCCACGCATGCCGGCAGTTTCGACCTCAGCTACATGCGCTGCCTGCCGAACATGATGGTGATGGCGCCGGCAGACGAAAATGAATGTCGCCAGATGCTCTACACCGGATTTCAGATCGACAGCCCCGTGGCGGTGCGCTACCCGCGCGGCGCGGGCCCGGGCGTCGTTGCGGAGACCAGGATGCAAGCCCTGCCCATTGGCAAGGGCGAAATCCGCCGTCGCGGCAAGCGCATTGCCATCCTGTCGTTCGGCGCCCTCCTCAAGCCCTGTCTAGATGCCGCGGAGAAGCTGGATGCCACGGTCGCGAACATGCGCTTCGTCAAACCGCTGGACGAGGATCTCATCCGGGACCTGGCTGCCAGCCACGAGTTTCTGGTTACCGTTGAGGAGAACACCATCCTCGGAGGCGCGGGCAGCGCGGTACTCGAAGTTCTTGAAAAACAGGGGATCAACAAGAAAGTTCTGCAACTGGGCCTGCCGGACCGGTTCATCGACCATGGCGATCCGGTGAAGCTGCTGAAGAACTGCGGCCTGGACGCCGAGGGCATCCATGCGTCAATCAAAACCTTAGTAGCCGAGTAGTTTACTCAACTATTGGGGCCGTCTATAATCTAGCCCTGACCCTGTTCAAGGAATATTCTTCAATGAACTCCCCCGACAGCTTTGTCATACCAGACGTGCAAAGCTCGGCGGATACCCGCCACCTCGCGATCGACAAGGTCGGGATCAAGGCCATCCGGCACCCGGTGCGCGTCGCCGACAAAAGCGGCGGCGTCCAGCACACCATCGCCACCTTCAATATGTATGTGGGCCTGCCGCATAACTTCAAGGGCACCCACATGTCGCGCTTCGTCGAGATCCTGAATTCCCGCGAAGGGGAAATCTCGGTCGAGTCCTTCGAGGGCATGCTGCGAGACATGGTCAAGCGCCTCGAGGCCGAGTTCGGCCACATCGAGATGACCTTTCCGTACTTCATCAACAAGGCGGCGCCGGTCTCCGGAGTGAAAAGCCTGCTCGACTACGAAGTCACGTTCGTCGGAGAAGTACGCAAGGGCGAGTACACTTTTTCCATGAAAGTCGTGGTGCCGGTGACCAGCCTGTGTCCCTGCTCGAAGAAGATCTCGGACTACGGCGCGCACAACCAGCGGTCCCACGTCACCATCACCGCGCGCACCAGCGAGCATGTGTGGATCGAGGAAATCGTGCGCATGGCTGAGGAGCAGGCCTCCTGCGAACTTTACGGCCTGCTCAAGCGACCGGATGAGAAATACGTCACCGAGCGTGCCTACGACAATCCGAAGTTCGTCGAGGACCTGGTCCGCGACGTGGCCACTGTCCTCAACAAGGACAAGCGCATCGAGGGTTACGTGGTTGAGTCAGAGAATTTTGAGTCGATCCACAACCATTCTGCGTATGCTTTGATTGAGAAAAACTGACGGGTGCGCGACTCGGAGAAATAAAAATAGGGCCGCAAAGCGGCCCTATTCGTTTGTAAGGTAACGCCTAGAGGGTTCGCACGGTAACAAGGGAGTTTTGTTCCTTTGCCGCGGCCAGAGTGTTGCGCAGGGGCTTGCCGAAAGCGGAGGCGGCAATCTCGAACACATCGCCCACCTTCGTTTCGATTTTCTTGGTGAAGCTGCCGGTCGCAGCGCCGAAGAAATGCACGTGCACGTCGCCGGGGTGGCGAAAATCGCGGTACTTGAAATGATGGTGTTCCAGGTTGGCGATCGAATGGCACATGTTCTCGTCGCCCGACAGCCAGTCTTCGGCCCAGATCTCCTTGCCGTCACGCCATAGCCGCGCGCGACCCGCCACCGACTGCGGCAGTTCGCCGACCAGGAGCTCCGGCCCGTAGCTGCACTGGCGCAGCTTCGAGTGGGCGAGGTAAAGATAATTCTGGCGCTCCATCACGTGGTCGGCATATTCGTTGCCGAGCGCAAAGCCGACGCGCAGGACTTCGCCGCTGTCGCCAATGACGTAGAGGCCAACGATTTCCACTTCCTCGCCGCCGTCGAGCGCATAGCATGGCAGTTCCAGGGATGCTTCCGGTGCGACGACGCAGCGTCCATCTCCCTTGTAGAACCACTCCGGAGCGGTGCCGATCTTTCCAGCAGCCGGCTTGCCTCCTTCCACGCCCCATTTGAACATTTTCATGGAATCGGTGAGCTCCGATTCGTCCTTCTGGATCTTGGTATGCATGGAATCCCGTGCGGCGGCGCTGCCGAGATGGGACAACCCCGTGCCGGTGATCAGGCAGCGATAGGGGTCGGGATGGTCCAGCGGCGGCAGCAGGCGCCGGGATGCGATCACATCGTCGTAGCGTTCGGTTTCCTTACCGAGCCTTTTGCGGGCCGCGGCTTCCAGTGACGTCTTTTCGCGCGCGGCCACCTGCGCGAGATCGTAGGTGCGGGCGATTCCGGAGAGCAGCTGCAGTGTGCTGCCATCGTCCGAGACGATCGCAAGCTTGCGGCCGCCCGCGCGGTCATTGAATTGAACGAGTCTCAAGATGCCTCCTCCTTGTTTGTTTTTCTGGTCGCGGCATACCGGGCACTCCGCGCTGGAATGCGGATGTTACGACGAATTCCGCCGCATGGAGTTGTGGCTGGTGTCGACGCCGACCTATACTTCGACGGACCGGTTCGACCGACCGGGCGGAGGGTGGCATGAAAATAAGAACCAACGGCATCGAACTCAATTACGTGGTGGAAGGCGAAGGTCCCTGGGTGGTGATGAGCCACTCCCTCGCCTGCAATGCATCCATGTGGGACGAGCAGGTGGCGGTGCTGAAGCGAAGTTTTCGCGTTCTGCGATTCGACAGCCGGGGACATGGTGCCAGCGACGCCCCGGCGGGCGCGTACACCCTGGAAATGCTTTCCGAGGACCTGCTCGGATTGCTCGACGGACTCGGTATCACCAGGGCGCATTATGTCGGCCTTTCCATGGGCGGCATGATCGGCATGACGTTCGCGCTGAAGCATCCGGGACGTTTCAGCAGCCTGGTGCTCTGTGATACTTCCAGCCGTGTTCCGCCCGAGGCAGGGCCGGTGTGGGAGGGCCGTATCAAGACGGCGGCGGAACAAGGCATGGAGCCGCTGGTGGAACCGACCCTGCAGCGCTGGTTCACCCAACCTTTCTACAAATCCAGCAAGGCGATGATGGCGCGCATCGGACAGATGATCCGCAGTACGCCTACTGCGGGCTACATTGGCTGCTGCCATGCCATCCCGAAAATCAACCTGACGGACAGGCTTGGCGCCATCAAGTGCCCGGTGCAGGTCATCGTCGGGGATCAGGACGTCGGCACGCCGGTGGCGATGTCGCAGGCAATCCAGAATGCGATCTCCGGCTCGGAACTGGTGGTCATCCCCTCGGCGTCGCACTTGTCCAACCTGGAACAGCCCCAAGCCTTCAACAATGCGCTCACTGATTTCCTGGGAAGACAACGGACAACCTGATCGTCACAGGGCATGCGATTGCACCATTGCTCCCTCTCCGCCTTTAGGGCGCAAGGGCACACTCACATGCACCCGGAGGGGTGTGAAGCAGCGCAGAGGGCTGGGGTGAGGTGGACAATCTCAACCCCCCTCGGCAGGTCCCTGAGGAATTTCCGCAACAGTTTGTAGGTGTCGAAATCGAACGACGGCTCCTGCCGTTCCAGCAGGGCTTCTTCAAGATCCGCCTGTGAATCATAACTACCCAGGTGGCGCCAGCGATCGAACACGTGGATCTCGCTGCGGCCTGCCACGGAGTCGTGTTCGCGAATGCCGACGCGCCCCGGGAACGGCCATTCCTGCATGCGCAGGGATTGCAGTGCCTGGGTCATGCGCATCGCGTGCGCAAGCGCGCTTTCCTCGCCGACGCAGGTGCCTTTGCAGCGATTCAACCGGCGGCCGAGGCAGGGGCCTTTGCCCTGTTCGATACCGATGGCGATGTGGCACAAGCCGTGCGAATCGGCGAGTTCCCGCAACGCATTCAGCGCCACCCGGTGTGACCGGAACAGGCCGTAAAGGCCCCGCCGGGTCCAGAATCCGGGATCATCGGTATCGACCAGGATCGGCGGATTCGGCCCGTCGACCGGATCCCAGTGGATGGCGCAATGATCGTCGACCTGCCGCGAACGCTGGTTCAGCGATGGAGACAGTCGTTGCAAGAGCTGGGCTTTTTTGATCAGCATGCCCAACTCTCCCGCTGTTGCGAACCATTCCACCCGGGTCACTTCGGCGGCCATGTTGCGGTCCCGCGTGGATCGGGATTCACCGCTGAAGTGGGCGACGACACGGCTGGACAGGTTCATGGACTTGCCTATGAAAAGCGGCGCATCGTTGGCGCCATAGAACACATAGGCCCCTGGCCCTTCTGGCAAATCGTCCAACGCGTTAGGTGGGAGGTTTGCGGGCAGGGCCGGTTTCCGCAGCAAGTTTTCGACGGCTGCCCGCACGGCATCCGGACCGGGATCGAGGTGGATTTCCTGCGTGAATTGCCACAACACCTTGGCATCTCCAAGGGCGCGATGGCGATGGTCGCAGATCAAGCCATGGCGCTCGATCACGCTGTCCAGGTTGTGCCGCGGATGCTGGGGAAACAACTTGCGGGACAATTTGACGGTGCACAGGATCTCCGGCTGGTAGCGCATGCCGGCGCGGCGGAATTCGCTGCTCAGGAAGCCGTGGTCGAAGCGCGCGTTGTGGGCGACCAGCACCTTGCCCTCAAGCCGGCGGAGCAGTGCCCCGGCCAGTTCCGAGAACGGGGGCGCATTCCCGACCATCGCATCGGTGATGCCGGTCAGTTGCTGGATGTTGGTGGGAATGCCCCGGCCGGGATTGACCAGCGTGCTCCATTCGCCTACAAAGTCGCCGCGATCGACTTCCACCAGCCCGATTTCCGTGATGCGGTCGAACGACGGGGAAGCGCCGGTGGTCTCGAGGTCGAGGAAGATCAGCGGCCGGTCAAGCATCAGGCGGCTGCGGGCACCGGGTCACCGGTCTTCGCGTCTGTATAATTCGTTGCAAACAGGTGTTCACAAGCCATGTGGAGGATATCCATCGTGTTCGTTCGACTCTCTTTGGGGTTGCTTTTGTCTCTTGCTGCGGTTCCGGCCATGCCCGTTTCCGAAACCGAAGGCGAGCAAGGCTACACCGTGATCGATTGTGAGCAGCCCGCCGCGAACGTTGCGACGGCGCTGCCCGAGGCCATCGCCAGCCCCGCGCAGATAGAGTGTAACCCCATGAGGCAGAGCCTCGTCGCGAGTGAGGGCTGGACTTGGCGCTATCCCGGCAGCTACTTCGATCGTCCCTTCATTCCGGCCTATGCGCCCCAGGCGTCGTGGGGGCATGGCGGGCCGCGGTTTTTCACCGGCTTCAGAACCGTCGACCTTTCGGAGCCCGAAATACGCAAGCTGCACGAGAAATTCGCCAGGGAACTGCCGACGTATCCCGAGCAGGCGGCGCCGGCGCGCATCATCAAGCTGATGGCGACCAATGACCTCGGGCATGAACTGGATGCTTATTTCGGTTTCCGCTCCGAGCGCAAAGGCTGGGTGGTGCTTTGCACGCCGGGTTGCGCGCCGGAGAACCTCTTTCTCATCGAGAAAGCAGACTAAGTCAACGCATCAAGAAGGCCGGATAAACCGGGGGAGGCAAGGCAATGGAACTCGCGGTTCAACAGATACTTCCGAACGATGCTGATCGTGCAACGCTGGTGGGCCGGGCGTGGATTCCGGCTCGCGACGGACAGCCGGGCGGGCCCAGCCCGATCGCAGTTTTTGCCGGCAAGGCCTGGGACCTGTCGAAGGTCGTGCCGACCTCCGCGGAACTGGTCAACAGCCGCGATCCAGTGTGGCTGGTGCGCGAATCGATCAAGGCGGGCTGGGCAAGCGCGGTCGGCAACGTCGCGGACCTGATCGCGAATTCCCACGCGGACCGACGCAATCCGAGGAAGCCTTATCTGCTTGTGCCGTGCGATCTGCAGGCAGTTCGCGCCTGCGGTGTGACTTTCGTCTCCAGCATGGTCGAGCGCGTTATCGAGGAGCATGCCAAGGGCGATCCCAACAAGGCGGAGGAAATCCGCGGCTCGATCGGTTCGGAGATTGGCGGCGAAATCCGCAACGTCAAGCCGGGTTCGCCCGAAGCGATGCGTCTGAAGGAATCCCTCCTCCGCCGTAACCTGTGGTCGCAATACCTGGAAGTCGGTATCGGCCCCGATGCCGAGGTGTTCAACAAGTCACAACCCATGTCGGCCGTAGGCGTGGGTGCCGAGATCGGCATTCGCGCGGACTCCTCCTGGAACAATCCCGAGCCGGAAATCGTGCTCGCGATCAATCGCGCCGGCAAGGTCGTGGGCGCGTCGCTGGGCAACGACGTGAACCTGCGCGACTTCGAAGGCCGCAGCGCGTTGCTACTAGGCAAAGCGAAAGACAACAACGGCAGTTGCGCGATCGGGCCTTTCATCCGGTTGTTCGATGAAGGCTACGGCATTACGGACCTGCGCCGCACGCACATTCACGTAGAGGTCTCTGGCCCCGAAGGCTACAGGCTGGAGGGCGAGAGCCACCTCGCCAACATCAGCCGCGATCCGCTCGACCTGGCCGGGCAGGCAGTCAATCGCAGCCACCAGTATCCGGATGGAACCATGCTGTTCCTGGGAACGCAGTTCTCGCCAATCCAGGACCGCGACGAAAAGGGCAAGGGCTTCACGCACAAGCTTGGCGACATCGTCAGCGTCCAGGCCGACGAACTGGGCATGCTCGTCAACCGCGTCAACCACTGCGACAAGGTCGAGGCGTGGAGTTTTGGCGTAGCTGACCTGATGAGGAATCTGGCAAAGAGAGGACTTCTGTAGAACCATCGTAGGGGTGTGAAGCAGCGCAGACGGCTAGGGTGAGGTGGTGCTTCTCAAAGCTTGTCCATGTAGTAGACCATCTTCTTTCGCATCGCCGCATCGGCTAATTTCCCAATTCCCGCCCCCATGTTATCCACCAGGTGATGCGGCTTGCTGGTGGCGGGAATGACGCAGGTCACGGCCGGATGCGACAGGATGTACTTGAGGAAAAACTGTCCCCACGACCTGCAGTCGAATTCCGCAGCCCAGGCGGGTACTTCCTTTCCGCGTACGCGCGAGAACAGGCTGGCCTGCGCGAACGGGCGGTTGATGATGACCGCGGTCCCGGTATCCTGCGCCAGCGGCAACAGGCTTTCCTCGGCTTCGCGTTCCGATATCGAATAGTTGAACTGCACGAAGTCGAAGTCTTTCGTTTTGATCAGGCGTTCGAGTTCACCGTAGGCGCCGGAATGGTAGTGCGTGAGTCCCGTGTAGCGGATCCTGCCGGCCGCTTTCCATTCCTTCAGGGTCTTTGCGTGGGTTTTCCAGTCCTGCAGGTTATGGATCTGCATCAGGTCCATGCGCGTGACTTTCATGCGCTGCATCGATTCTTCCATCTGGCGAATGCCCGCGTCGCGGCCGGTGGTCCAGACCTTGGTCGCCATGAAAAGCTTCGATGTCAGGCCTTGTTCGGCGGCCAGGTCGCCGACCACGGATTCTGCCGTGCCGTACATCGGCGAACTGTCCACCAGCGCGCCACCATGCTCGACAAACAGGCGCAGCACTTCCTTCAGCGGGTCCCGTTCGTTGCGATCCTGTCCCACGCCGAACGCCTGGTAGGTGCCGAGGCCCACCATGGGCAGCATCTCGCCGCTGCGGGGGATGGGACGTTTGCCCACCTTGAAGGCGCCGGACTCAGCGAGCGACAGGCTGGCCAACCCCGTCAACGATGCCGCCGCCAGCGCCTTCAGCATCGAGCGGCGGCGCGGATTTCTCAGATTCGGATTTCGCGGATGCGGTCTCATGCTTTCTCCTCAGGTATTCCAGCCTGGCGCGCATTTCTTCCTGACTGCGGCCCAGCATCCAGCCGGTGCCGACCCACAGCATGGCGATCGGCACAGCGGCAAAGGCAACGCCGGCGAATCCGAGGCCGACCAGGCGCAACCCCTCGAACAGCCAGCCGCTGATCGCATCGCCGCCGCGGAACACGACGGTGTCGATGAAATTCTTCGATTTATATTTCTCCTCGCGGTTCAGCACGGTGAACAGGATTTCCCGGGCGGGGCGGCTGATGGCGTATTCGCCGGCACGGCGCAGGACCTGGAAGGCGATCAGCACTCCCAGGGTGGGGAAAAATCCTATGACAACGAAGCCGGCGATGGCGACGACGGGCAGCAGCATCAGGGCGACGCCGACGCCGAAGCGCCCGATCAGACGGTTCACTACGAACAACTGGCAGAACAGCGTCAGTGCATTCACGGCGAGGTCGATTTTCGCGAACAGCGCGGTGCGTTCGCCGGACGAGGTAATCTGGTCGGCTACGATGTAGGCCTGATGGAAGTACAGGAAGGTACCGAGCACCGTGCCCAGAATCACATACAACGCGATGCCCATCAGATAGGGCGACTTCAATGCCAGGGTGATGCCGGCGAATATGCCGCCGCCCAGGGGATCGCCGGCCGCGCTGCGCCGGTTGCCTGTCGCCCAGGCGCCGAGGCGATAGATGCAGAGCGTGGCCATGAGCAACAGGCAGGCGGAAACCGGCAGCAGGTTGGCCGGGCCGATGTCGGCGGCAAGGACTGCGGTTATCGAAGGTCCGGCCAGCGCGCCGAGCGTGCCGCCGGCCGAGATGAATCCGTAGAGCCTGCGCGCCTGTTCGTTGCGGAACAGGTCGGCCATGAGGCTCCAGAACACCGAGACCACGAACAGGTTGAAGACGCTGACCCAGACGAAGAATGCCTGCGCGGTGTATTCCGGCGCGATCCCGAATTTGAGCAGCACGTAGAACACCAGCAGGTTCGCGACGAAGAACAGGTAGATAAACGGCAGCAGCCTGCGGCGGGGGAAGCGCGCCGAAAGCCAGCCGAACAGCGGCACGGCTGCGAGCATGGCGAGAAAGGTAAACGTGAACATCCGCGCCAAGTTGTCCACGCCTCCCTGGATGCCCATTTCGTCCCGCACCGGCCGCAGGATGTAGTAACCGCACAGCAGGCAGAAAAAATACGCGAATGACCACAGCATGGCCGCAATTTCATCGCGGCGTACCTGCACCAGTCGGTCAAGGATTGCGTTGGAGTAGCGGTTCGTCGTCACGTGGACATCATTCTAATGTTCCTTCCGTCGGGGCGTAGTGAAAAAAGGTGACCATTCCCTGGAGAGGTGGCTGGCGGACGGTTTTTTTGGTTTGGCGTATGATCCGCGCGTGTTGCCAGGTGGCGTTCCAGGATGTTGTGAATCCCGGCGCTCCGGGCCGCAACCGCGAGTGAAAGTGTTCGGTATCGGTTCTGCCATACGCGGCTCACCTGTAACTCCAACATCGGGTGCATCCCCATCTTTAAATTTATTGAGGAATGTTCTCATGGCTACCGGTACTGTTAAGGGGTTCAACGACTCCAAAGGCTACGGTTTCGAAGTGCCCACCGGCCCGAAGGGCAGGCAGGCCTCCAACATACACGCGGCCTGATCCGCGCCGGACCAGGATAACAACCCCGCTGAGGCGGGTTTTTGTTGCCTGTAGGCGACAGTCGGACTAGATTTCCATCGGAGCAGATTCCCCACAAGAATGCCAGTTTCCTTGCAGGATATTCGCACCGCAGCGGCGGTCATCGACGGCGCGATCATTGTCACGCCCTGCCTACTGTCGCGCACGCTTTCCGAAATCTCCGGCGCGCAGGTCTTCCTCAAGTTCGAGAACCTCCAGTTCACGGCCTCCTTCAAGGAACGCGGTGCCCTCAACAAGTTGTTGTCCCTGAGCGAAGGCCAGCGCAAGGCGGGCGTGATTGCCGTATCGGCGGGCAACCATGCGCAAGGCGTGGCCTACCATGCGAAACGCCTGGGCATCCCCGCCGTGATCGTGATGCCGCGCTTCACGCCAAACGTCAAGGTGGAGCAGACGCGGGCGTTCGGTGCCGAGGTCATCCTGCACGGCGAGAATTTCGACGAAGCCAAGGCGCACGCGCTCGAAGTTATGGAGAAGAGGCGCCTGACGCTGGTGCATCCCTATGATGACGAACAGATCATCGCCGGCCAGGGCACCATCGGCCTCGAGATGCTGGCAGCGCAGCCCGATCTCGACGTCCTGCTGGTGCCGGTTGGCGGTGGCGGCATGATTTCTGGCATCGCGGTTGCGGTGAAGGGCGTCAGGCCGGCTGCGCAGGTGATCGGCGTCGAGACCGTGCGCTTTCCAGCCGTGCATTGCGCGCTCAAGGGGCTGCAGCCCGAGTTCGGTACCAACACCATCGCCGAAGGCATCGCGGTCAGGCAACCCGGCGGTTTGACGCTGGAGATCATCCGCAAGAACGTCGACGATATCCTGCTGGTGGACGAAGGCGATATCGAGGAAGCGATGCTGCTGCTGCTTGAAATTGAAAAGACGGTGGCCGAGGGCGCGGGCGCGGTCGGCCTGGCCGGCCTGCTGAAGTACCGCGAGCGCTTCGCCGGGAAGAAGGTGGGCCTGGTGCTGTCGGGCGGCAACATCGATCCGCTGACCCTGGCCGACATCATCGAACGCGGCATGGTCCGCACCGGACGCCTGACGCGCCTGCAGGTCCAGCTACGCGACCTGCCCGGCTCGCTGGCCAAAGTGACCGCGTGCCTCGCCGAAGCCAATGCCAACATCGAAGAAGTGCATCACGAGCGCGCCTTCACGCGCTCCCCGGTCCAGTCGGCGGATGTGGATTTCGTCTTGCAGACCCGCGGACATGAACATATCCGGGAGATCATTGCCAAGCTCGAAGCGGCAGGGTTTAAAGCGAGGCGCCACGATAGCGACTGAAAAGCAGGGGCTAGGGACTAGGGGTTAGGGACTAGGGGTTAGGGACTAGAAGCTCTCAGGGCAGATGCTTTGATTCGCCGTGCACGCTTTTCACCCTAGCCCCTAACCCCTAGTCCCTCGCGCAGCGCGGCGGCATCAGCCGCTTGCGAGAGCGCGCTCAAGGAAATCCAGGCGATCCTGTCCCCAATACAGCTCGCCTTTGTACGCGTACGTCGGCGCGCCGAACACCTGCAGGCTGATGGCTTCCTCCGTCAGGGCATCGAAACGCTTCTGGCCCTCATCCAATTTCGAGGCCGCGAACAGTTCACGCGGTTCGAATCCCTGTTCCTGGCAAACCTTCGCCAGTTCGGCCTCATCGGCCATATTCCGGTCTTGCGCCCAGCAGGCCTTTAGGAGGGCACCTGCGAGGCGCATGGCACTGCCGCTGCCTTTGCCTTCGGCAGCGATAATCAGCCTTGCGGCCAGGCTGGAATCGTACGGAAAGAACTTCGGCTCCAGCGTCAGCGGGACATCGAGGAATTTCTGCCAGCGCTTGAGTTCGGCGAAACGGTAGGCCTGACGCTGCGGCGCGCGTTTGGCCACTGGCACGCCCCCTGAAACCGGGAAAATCTTTCCGTAGTCCACCGGCTTGACGTTGATGATGGCGCCATGCCGCTTTGCAATATCGGCGAAGCGGGAATGGCCAAGGTAAGACCAGGGCGACATCGGGGAGAAATAATAGTCGACGGTTTTCATGTCGGATATTTTCTGGAAATGTGGATGGAAGATCCGCGAGAGTCTAACATCGCGGGCAATCCGGTCCGGTCCCCCGACAAGAAGACACGAAAATGGATCTCTCCGTCATATCGCTGATTGCCTTGATGGCCGTGGTCGTTGCCGGCAGCTTCCTGCCCGTCAACGTTGGCGTGCTCGCCATCGCGGCCGCGTTCCTGGTCGGGATACCCCTGGCCGGGCTCAAGCTGCCCGCCATCGTTGCGGGATTTCCGGCCGGCCTGTTCCTCACGCTTGTCGGCGTCACGCTGCTCTTCTCCCAGGCGCGCGTCAACGGCACGCTCGACAGGATTTCGGCGCTCGCGGTCGGCCACGCGCGCGGCCGGGCCGGTGTCATCCCGATTATTTTCTTTTTTCTGGCACTGGTGTTCTCGTCGATCGGCCCGGGCAACATCGCAGCGACCGCATTGCTGGCGCCGGTGGCGATGGCGGCGGCGGGCCGCGCCGGCATCCCTGCATTCCTGATGGCGTTGATGGTCTGCTGCGGCGCCAATGCCGGCGCGCTCTCGCCTTTCGCCCCGACCGGCATCATCGCCAACGGGCTCATGGCCAAGATCGGAATCGAGAATGCACAATGGAGCAACTACCTTGGCCTGCTCGTTTCGCAATCCTTCGTCGGCTTTGGTGGCTATTTCCTGCTGGGAGGTGCGCGGCTCTTGCGAGGGGGCAGGGGAACGATTGCGATTGAAGACCTGGGGCCGGCGGCTGCGCCCCTCGACTGGCGCCAGAAGCTCACGCTCCTGGTGATCGGGACCCTGATTGTAGCGGTACTCGTCTTCAAGCTGGATATCACCGTCGGCGCCTTCGTCGGGGCGGCCGTTATCTCGCTGGCGCGCGCAGCCGACGAGAAGCGGGCGTTGAAGGACATGCCCTGGGGTGTGACCATCATGGTATGCGGCGTGACCGTGTTGATCGGTGTGGCCGATAAAACCGGCGGCATGGAACTTCTCACTTCCATGCTCTCATCGTTCTCGACACAACAGAGCATCACCGCCGTGATTGCACTGGTCACCGGGGTGATCTCGGTTTACAGCAGTTCATCGGGAGTGGTCCTGCCGGCTTTCCTGCCGACCATCCCGGGCCTGATCGAGAAACTGGGCGGGGGCGATGCGCTCGCCATTGCGTCCTCGATCAATGTCGGCGCTCATCTGGTCGATGTCTCTCCGCTGTCAACGCTTGGCGCCTTGTGCATTTCCAATGCGGCGCCCGACGTGGACCGCAAGCGGCTGTTCAACCAGATGCTGGTGTGGGGGTTGGCGATGTGCGTGGTGGGGGCGGCGGTCTGCTATGTGTTCTTCGGGTTGCTCTGATCGCGGGATCTGTCGCAAGGCCGTTCGGTTTTCCCCAGGGCCCTGGGCGTTGGATGCCCCGGATCCTCCTGGACGTTCTTTATAGGGCCCGGATCGGGCACAATGCCGATTTCCGGATCGTGAGTCAGGGTTCAGTGGTCGCAATGCCTCAGGTAACACCCTTCGACAATATTCTGGCGCAAAGTCGCGATCTGTTTTGCGAGCGTCTGGCCACGGCACTGGCCGGCATGCTCGACAAGGCGGACGACGCGCTCACGGCGCTCAAGAGCGAGATCCGCGGCGCGGACGTCCAAGCGTTGTACCGGGAAACACGGGACAAGGTGCTCGCGCAGCGGGAAAAAATAGAAATCCAGTTCCGGGTCCGCTACCTGCGCGAATTCCAGCTGCGCAGTAACCGCTCGAAAAAGATCGGCGACGACTTCGCCGATATCGATCTGTCCGACGTCGAACTGGCGTTGGTCGGCGAGGACGATCTCAACGAGACCCTCAAGTTCAACGCCATGACGGCGCGGTTGCGCCAGTACTGCGAAGAGGAACTCGCCGCCCTGGACCAGCGGGTGGGTGTGCTGTTCGGCGACGCCGGCCTGCAGCCGGACGACAACCCCTTCGCGCCCCAGGCGATTTCCGACGCCTACAAGCAGACCTGCGCACAAGTGGAGGACGACGTCGAAGTGCGGCTGGTCCTGCTGAAGCTGTTCGACGAGTTTGTGCTCGACGAAATTCGCGGCATTTACCGGGCGGTGAATGTCCTGCTGGTGCAGAACTCCATCCTGCCCAAGCTGCGGGGCATGGGCGCTCCAAGGAGGGAACGCACAAAGCCGCGTCCGCCCGAGACCAAGGGCCCGGAGCAGGATTTCTTCATGCTTCTGCAGAACCTGGTCGCGCAGCGGCCTGCGGGAATCGCGCAACCGGTTCCGGCGGCGGCCGCCACCCCTGCGCCGGCCATGCCCGCGATGCCCGGAACACTGCCGGCAGACGAACTGCCCGGCGCGGTGGCGGGCACGGGCGGCGTTCGACAGGTCGTGGAGGGGGCGGAGTTGCTGCGTTCGCTCACCCGCGTGCAACTCGGCGACGCGGCGGTGGCCGCCGATGCCGGGCCGCTGATAGCAGGCATCGCCGAGCCGGGGACCACCAATGTCCTGCGCGAGCTCAAGGCCACCAGCCTCGGCGGCGGCATGAGCCAGATGGACGCGATGACGCTCGACATCGTGGCGCTGCTCTTCGACCAGCTATTCGACGATTCCAAGATCCCCATCGGCGTAAAGGGCTTGATCGGCCGGCTGCAGATTCCCTTCCTCAAGGTCGCGATTGCGGACAAGGCCTTCTTCTCCAAGAAGGCCCATCCAGCCCGCCATATGCTCGATACACTCGGCGAAGTCGCTGCGCGGCTGCCCGCGGACGTCAATGCCTCCAATCCGACCTTCGCGCGCCTGGACGCAATGCTCCAGGGACTCATGAAACGTTTCGAGGAAAACATCGAGATCTTCGACACCGTGCGCGAGCAGATGGAGGCGCTGGTGATCGAGGAAGACCAGCGCATCGAGGAGCAGGCGCAGGCCGATGAAAAGCAGGTCGAACAGAAGGAAAGCCTCGCGCTCGCCAAGACCGTGGCGCAGTCAGAGATCAAGATGCGCCTGCGCGCAGCCAGGCTGCCGCGCGCGGTGGTCGAGTTCCTGCTCCGGCAATGGATCAAGGTCCTGCTCCTGGTCCAGGTCAAGGAGGGCGAGGACAGCGACGCCTGGAAGCGCGCACTGGAAACCATGGACCTGCTGATCTGGAGCGTGGAGCCCAAGGACACGCGCGAAGCGCGACGCGAGCTGGTAGGCAAGGTGCCGGACCTGCTCAGGCGCCTGGCGGACGCGCTGGCTGCCGCTGGCATCGAGGACGCGGTGCGCATCCGCTTCGTTTCCGAGTTGCGCAAGCTGCATTCCGAGATCATCGCTGGCAATGCGGGCGCCTTGGCCGCGGAGCCCGAGCCCATCAACGTGGTTATTGCAGAAATGGAAGCCCCGGAGCCTGCAGCGGAGTCGCCATCGATCGAAATTGCGCCGGAGATCGTCGCGGCGCCGGAACAACCCGCGCCCGTGCTGGAACAGCCGCGGATCGAATTCGGCCTCTCGCTGGCCGACACGCCGGTCGAAGCGGCACCCGCTCCGGAACACATTGCGATCGTGCCGGTGCCCGCGGCCGCGCCAGCGCTCGAATTTCCGACCGTCGAGCTTGCGCCCGCGATCGAACCTGCGCCGGCGACTCCCGCCACGCCTGTGGAACCGGCGGCGGATTCGATGCCCGAGTTGGACTTCGCGGCCATCGAGGTCAAGCTCGCGATCGAACCCGAACCGGCGATTCCCTCCAAACCTGTGGAGCCGGCCCCTGCGTTCGAATTACCCGTGATCCACTTTGCTCCCGCGGCCGAAGCTGCGCCTGCGGTGCCGGCCGCCCCCGCGATGGCCGCCGAACCGCCGATGGCTTTCGAATTGCCCAAAATCGGAAAGACGCCCGCTGCCCCGGCGAAGCCGCACACGTCCGCGCCGAGCCTCGAATCCCCGCCGAGTCCGAAGCAGCAGGTGCCGGTGAAACCGGCAATGCCTCCCGCGCCGGTCGGCGCCAAACCGGCGGAACTGGAATCGCTGGACATGATCGCGCCGGTCACCGTGCCCAACCCATTCGGCGAGGGCCAGGTCGAGGTCGCCGATCTGGATTTTACTGTCCAGTTGCGTGGCGGCACGGCGGGCGCGAAAGCCACGTCGGCGCTCCCGCCGGCGCTGAAGCTGGGAAGCTGGGTAGAAATCGTCCGCAAGCACGAGAAGGAAAAACACCAGACGGCGAAGCTGACTTTCATCAGTCCGCTCAAGACCCGTTACCTGTTCGCCGACCGTCACGGCAAGACTGCCCTCGAATGCTCGCAGACCGAACTGGTGCGGCGGTTCCAACTGGGTGAAGTGACCATTAGCAAAGAACCCACCGAGTTGCCCTTGTTCGACCGCCTCGCGGAGGGCGTGGCCGGCAAGCTCGGACAGCGGCGCTGAGACCGCAAGGCGTTAAAACCGTTGGGGCAATGCAGTGCTATCGGGCAGGCAAAAGGCCTGGCCTTGCATCAATGTGCCAGTAGCCCTCTAACGGGTGGTCTTGTGCCCGGCATGATCATTCTGGCCGTCGTTTTTGTGCCTGCCGGCCACCTCGTGTTCCGCCGCCTTCTGTTTTTGCCTGTTCAGTTCCTTTTCGGCCTCCGGAGAAGGATGGACCTGAGCCGGTTTCTGCTTTGGATCCTTGCTTTGCTTCGTCATGAATGGCTCCTGACAGTGGTTCGCCGTTTACGGCACATCCGGTATCGACGAAGGACCACCATACACCTGACTCACTGCAAACAGTGTGCGGCTGCCAACATAGCGATATTCACTTCAAGAGAACGCCGGATGCCTCGTCCGCGCGCGGATTCTTAGGGAATTGGCGACGGTATCCACTTCGAAGATATCGGCCGATGAGACTCACGCCGATCCCAAGAATCACCGGGCCTAATGCCTCCCGGAGCGCGTCAACGTGCACAGGGATATGGTGGCTAACCTCCCTGTTAACGCGCCGCCCGCTTGCGGGAGGTCGCTGTTGAGCCGGCAGTCAGACGTGACTTCTGCTCATGCAGGCGGCCTGACACGTATTTATGAAGAACGCTAGCAATTAGCGTTTGGTAAGGAACACCCTCCGGCTCTGAGCAGAGCCCGTTCCGGTATTCCATATGGCTCAATTCTGATGCTGGCATGGCGGCCCGGATCAAATTCACACATTCACAGGACTTGAGCGCTCAGTCGAACGCCAAGAGCACGCGCCACTTTCAGCACTGTATCGAAGCGCGGCTTCGCTCCGGGCGCCAGTGCCTTATAAAGACTCTCGCGTCCGAGGCCTGCGTCCTTCGCCACCTGTGCCATGCCTCGCGCACGCGCCACGTCACCAAGTGCCAGCAGCACGAGGTCGGGATCCTCGGTTTCGAGGACCGCGGTCATGTACTCCGCGACAGCTGCATCGTCGGTGAGGTAGCGGGCTGCGTCGAAGGAAAGCAGTTTGGTGGAAGCTCTGGTCTTGCTCATGGTTTCAACTCCAGTTGTCTGAGGATTTTCTACGCACGCTTGATGTCGCGGCTTTGGGTGGATTTGTCTCCACCGGCCAGCATGACGATGAGCAGGGTTCCCCGGCGGGTGAAGTACAGCCTGTACCCCGGACCGACATCGACACGTATTTCCGATACCCCGCCACCCACAGCCTTCCACTCACCGAGGTTTCCGGCTTCGACAAGACGCAGCCGGGCAATTATTCGAACCTGCGAGCGCAGATCTTTCAGTGCATCGAGCCAGTCCTGGAACTCCTGAGTCTGGCGCAGCGTGTACATGGAGTAATTGTATCCGAATGGATACTCATGTCAAATCGGGCCTGACCTTGGTGCGATTCAAGACTTGGCCCAATCGCACAATCGCATTGCGGATCAACTTGGCGGCTGTGATCGGTAATAAATAACGGCTGGTTTCTTGGTTTGCCTTTCTCTGCGACCTTTGCGTTCTCCGCGCCTCTGCGTTGGGTGTAGAAGTGTAGGCACCTTAAGCAGCCGACGGAAAACAAGCCGGCCCGATGGGCTCGAAGCTCTTGTAGGTCAGGATGAACTCCTGGTGCCCCAGTTCTTCTGACTTGGTCTGTTCGCCATTCGCCACGCGCAGGATCAGGTCGTAAATCTCGCGACCGACTTCGTCCAGTGTTGCGCGGCCTTCGAGGATGCGGCCCGCATCCACATCCATGTCGTCCGACATGCGCTTGAACGTGGCCGGGTTCGCGCAGACCTTGATGACCGGCGCAATCGCCGAGCCGACCACCGAGCCGCGGCCGGTGGAGAACAGGCTGAGGTGGCTGCCGCAGGCCATAAGTTCCGCGATCTCGGCGTTGTCGCTGATGTTCGGGAAACCGAACAACGGTTCGCCGTCGGGCACGACATCCAGCAGGTAGAGGCCGCCCTTGATCGGGACGTCGCCGGGTTTGATAATGCCCGAAATCACCGACTGGCCGGACTTCGCGTACGCACCGAGTGATTTCTCTTCGATGGTGGTCAATCCGCCGTCGGCGTTGCCCGGTCCGATGCTGGCGTGTCCGTACGTGGCGTAGTACTTCGCCGCCTTGGCTACCGTCTTGACGATCTCTTCTCCGAGTACAGGGTTCTCGGCGCGCTTGGCCATCCAGTGTTCCATGCCGATCAGTTCGCCGGTTTCCTCGAAAATACAGGTGGCGTCCTGCTCCACGAGGAAATCGAAGGCGCGGCCCATGGCAGGGTTGGCGGTCAGGCCGCTTGTTGCATCGGACCCGCCGCAGATGGTGCCGACGATCAGCTCGTCGATGTTCATGGTGGCGCGCGGCGTGTCTTCGAGCTGCTTCAGCGTCTGCTCGATCCAGGCCTTGCCCTCGGCGATGGTCTTGCGGGTGCCACCCGTTCCCTGAATTTCGAGCAGCTTCACCGGCCGGCCCGACTTGCGTACGGTTTCCAGCAGCTTGCCCTTGTTGAAGCCTTCGCAGCCGAGCGAGACGAGCAGGGCGCCACCGACGTTCGGATGCGTGCACAGACGTTCCATCATCTTGTGCGAATACACGTTAGGGAAGCAGCCGGGAAAGCCAATCAGGTGCGCGCCCTGTTCGCGGAAAGGGTAGTAGATCTCGCGCGAGACGTGGTGCGCGCATTCAACCAGGTAAGCGACAACCAGGGTGTTGCGGATACCTTTGCGTCCGTCGGCGCGCAGATAGGCGTTGATGGTCATGTCAGTGTCCTTCCTTGAAAAACTGGTGGCCCTCGTCGAGGGTGTAGGTCGGAATGTAGTCGCTGGTGACGTTGTGGATGTGCATGGAATCGCCTGGCGCGATGTCCGCAGTGGCCACCCCGATGGGCGCGCCGTACTTGACGATGGTCTCGCCTTTCTTCACCGGCTTGAAGGCGAACTTGTGGCCGGTCTCTTCCTTGACTTTGAGCGTCACCGCCGCGCCCATGACCGTCAATGTGGTGCCAGCCGGGATGTCCGACTTAGCAATCGCGACGTTGTCGCCCGGCGCCAGCACCAGAACTCTGGAATCAGTTTGAGTCATATCTTAAGTCCTTAAATCCAAGCGCTCACCGCAGAGGACGCGGAGGACGCAGAGGAAATACGGAGCATTAAAGGAAAAAATGACGGAACGGAGGGAGCGCCCGCAACATCTGCAATTTCGTGTGTTACCCATAATCCATTTTCTCGCATTTTCATTTCCTCTGCGTCCTCCGCGTCCTCTGCGGTGAGCGCTGTCCTTATTTTTTGAGTTTCGAAATACGGCGAGTGACGTCCTTGCGCTTGAACACCGACGGCTGCAGCTTGGTTCCCAGTCCTGGCCCGTTGGGCGCGGTGATGTAGCCGTTCTTCACGGGAGGCAGTTGCGTGACCAGGTCGCGGTACCAGTCGTAGTAGAAGGCCCGCACCATTTCCTGCACCAGGGTGTTGGGGCAGTTCATCGACAGGTGCACCGAGGCGGTCAGCAGGATCGGGCCGGTGCAGTCGTGCGGCGCGACCGGCAGGGCGTGTGCTTCCGCCATGGTGGCAATTTTCTTGGATTCCGACAGGCCGCCGGTCCAGCCCACGTCGAGCATGCAGACCGACACTGCCTGCTTCTGGAACAGGTCGCGGAAGCCCCAGCGCGTGCCCAGAGTTTCCGAGGCGGTGACCCAGACGTTGGTGCGATGGGCGTAATCCGTCAGTGCATCGAGATTGTTCATCTTGATCGGGTCTTCGTACCAGAACGGATCGAACTGCTCGAGCGCCCCGGCGATGCGGATCGCGGTGGGCAGGTTCCACATCGAATGGAATTCGACGTGGATGTCCATCTTGTCGCCGACCGCCTTGCGGATCTGTTCGAAAGGCTTCATCGCTTTCTTCAGGTCGGCATTGGAAATGTAGGTGCCGTTCGAAGCCTCGGCGGCCTCATCGAACGGCCAGATCTTCATGCCGGTGATGCCCATCTCCAGCAGCGACTTCGCCAGCGAGCCGGCGTCGGTCTTGAACGCCATCAGGTCTTCGTAAGGGCGGTTCTTCTTGTCGGCTTTGGCGGGCAGGCCGAAGTTCGCCGTGCCCTGGACCGGCTTGGAGCGCACGTACTGGTAGCCGGCGCAGGTGTTGTAGACCCGTACCTTGTCGTGCGACGCGCCACCGAGCAGTTGATAGATCGGCTGGCCGGTGGCCTGGCCGAAGATGTCCCACAGCGCGATGTCGATGGCCGAGGCGGCGCGCATCTCGACGCCGACGCTGTTGAAGCCGAGGTAGGAATTGAGGAAGTAGCGGCTGTGCTTGTCGATTTCCAGCGGGTTCTTGCCCAGCAGGTAATCGGCGCCGGTCTGGTGGATGTGCTCGGCGACGGGAGCCACCGCGTAAAAGGTTTCGCCCAGCCCGACGATGCCTTCGTCGGTATGGATATGCACCCAGAGGACGTTGGGAAACTCCCCCAGGGTGATGGTTTCGACAGCCGTTATTTTCATTTTTGTCGCTCCTCCCGATGTACGTGGATTCTAGCAGCCCGGATGATAGCCTGGCATATAGTAAGCTAGACAACCAATTGCGGGTAAAATCCCCACCATGTTCCGCGAAGACCTTTCCCGCAATTTCGGCTTCATCCTCAACGACGTGGCGCGCCTGATGCGCACCACTTTCGATCGCAGGGTGAAGTCCCTCGGCCTCACCCGTTCGCAGTGGTGGGTATTGAACCACCTGTTCCGCAACGACGGCGTCACCCAGTCCGAACTCGCCGACATCCTGGAAGTGAAGAAGGCCACGCTGGGCCGGCTGCTTGACCGCATGGAACAAAAAGGCTGGATCCGGCGCGAAGGCCACGCCGGCGACCGGCGCGCCAAACGAGTGTTCCTGACGGAGGAAGTCGAGCCGGCGATCAAGACCATGCGAACGGCGGCCGCGGATGTGCGCCGCGAGGCATTGTCAGGGCTGTCGGCCGTCCAGCAAGAACAATTCGTGGACGCCTTGCTGGCGATAAAGACCAACCTCACGCGCCTCGACGGCACGCGTCCGGAAAACGGCGGCGCCGGGAAGCGCAAACGCTGACATGTCCCAACCGGAAAACAGGGCCATTTTTGTCGTGCACCGGGCGGTGCGCATCGTCCTGCTCGTGGTGCTGCCGCTGATTGCCGTATTGGGCGGGCTGTACATCTATTCCACCGGCGGACAGGAAGTTGAAACCGACAACGCCTACGTCAAGGCGAACATCGTCGCCATCAGTTCGGCCGTCACCGGACGGGTCATCGAAACGCTGGTGCAGGACAACCAGGAGGTGGAAGCCGGTGCCGTGTTGTTCCGGCTCGATCCCGAGCCGTACGAGATCGCCGTGACCGGCGCGCGGGCGCAGATGGAAGTCGTGCGCTCCGACGTCCAGCAGCTCCGCGCTGATTATCGGGCCACCCTGCAGGAAGCGGCGGAGGCGCGCGAGCGCATCGAATTCCTCGCCCGCCAGTTCGAGCGCCAGGAACGCCTCAAGGAAAAAGGCATGACCCGGGGCGATACGTACGACGAGGCCCATCACAACCTGGAAGCGGCGAAGCGCAGGCTCGACAGCGTTCGCGAAAAGACAAACCGGGTCCTGGCCGGATTGTCCGGCGATCCAGGCCTGCCGGCGGAACGCTTGCCGCGCTACGTGGAAGCGCGCGCGGCCTACGATGCCGCGATGCTCGACCTGTCACGTGCGCTGATCAAGGCGCCGGTCGCCGGCGTTGTTACCAACATGAAGCTGCGGGTCGGCGAATTCGTGGAGAAGGGCGCGCCGATGTTCAGCCTGATCGAAAGCGGTCCGCTCTGGATAGAGGCCAACTACAAGGAAACGCAGCTCACGCACATGACGGCCGGCCAGCGTGCGGTCGTCGTGGCGGATGCCTATCCGGATCACGAGTGGCCGGCGGCGGTCGATACCATTGCCGCGGCCACCGGCGCGGAGTTCGCCGTACTGCCGCCGCAGAACGCCACTGGCAACTGGGTCAAGGTCGTACAGCGCGTGTCGGTGCGCATAAAGGTCGAACAACCGCCGGGACAGCCAAAATTGCGTGCGGGTATGACGGTAAGCGTTGCCGTCGATACCGGCCGGCCGCGCGGACTGCCGCGCAGCGTGCAAAAACTCGTGGACAGCGGCTGGCTGCCGCGCTTCCTTGAACCGGCTTCCGCGATAGCGGGCAACCGCCGCTGACGTGACCGGCGCGTCGAAACATCCGGCCCTGATCACCGCCTCGGTCGGGCTGGCGAGTTTCCTCTATTCGGTCGACTGGACCATTGCCGCCGTAGCCCTGCCGCACATGCAGGGCGCTTTCTCGGCGGCGCCTGACCAGATAGCGTGGGTCATAACCTCGTATATCGTGGCTTCGGCCATTTCGATTCCATCCGCAGGCTGGCTGAGCCGGCGCTTCGGCCGCAAGCGCGTATTCCTGTGGGCGTTGCTGGTTTTCATGGTGGCGTCGGTGATGTGCGGAGCGGCGGACTCGCTCGCGTTCGAGGTATTTTCGCGTGTGCTCCAGGGCATGGGCGGGGCGTTCCTGATTCCGCTTTCCCACGCCATCATCCTGGACGCGTATCCCCCGGAAGAGCAGGGCAAGGCCATGGCTCTTTGGGGCATGGCCGCGGTAATGGGGTCTTTCGTCGGCCCCACGGTCGGTGGCTATGTCACGGAGTACCTGAGCTGGCGCTACATTTTCTACATCAACGTTCCTTTCGGGCTGCTTGCGCTGGCCGGCTCCGCGGCTTTCCTGCCGGAGACGAAACGCGAACCGAAGCATCCCCTCGACTGGTTCGGTTTCCTCAGCCTGTCGCTCGGTATCGGAGCGTTGCAGCTGATGCTCGATCGAGGCGGGCAGCTCGACTGGTTCGAGTCCTGGGAAATCATCACGGAAGCCTGCCTGGCGGTGCTGGGCCTTTATATGTTCAATGTGCACTGCCTGACCGCCAAGCAGCCCTTCCTGGATCCGCGCCTGTTCGCGCAGCGCAATTTCTTCCTCGGCCTGGTATTCGCGTTCCTCTATGGATTCGTGACCACGCCGCCGATGGTGTTGATGCCCACGTTCCTCGACAACGTACGCGGTTATTCCATTGATGCCATCGGCCTTCTGCAGGCGCCCCGCGGCCTCGGCCTGTTCGTCGCGATGATCATCGGCGGACGCACGACGGGACGCGTGGATCCGCGCGCCGCGATCGCTTTCGGCCTGCTGTGCCTGGCCTTCTCGAGCTGGGAAATGTCGAACTGGACGGGCGACGTCGGCGTTTGGCCGCTGGTCTGGACCAATTTCCTGCAGGGCATCGGCGCCGGCATCATCCTGGTGCCGATCCAGGTCATCGCCTTCCCGTCGCTGGAGCCGCATCGCCGCACGGAAGCCACGGCGGTTTACAACCTGGTGCGGAGCGTCGGTGCAAGCATTGGCGTATCCGGTTCGCTCGCGCTCTACGTCCGCACCAGCAACATGATGCACGCGCAAATGACCGAACATGTAACGCCGTACAGCAGGGCACTGCAGTCGCAGACGCCCCAGGGGTGGAGCATGGACAGCCCGGAATCCCTGATGCGGCTGGAAGAGGAGATCAGCAGGCAGGCGGCGATTCTCGGTTTCACCAGCGACTTCTGGATGTTCGCCATGGTCGCGCTTGCGGCGCTTCCGCTGCTGCTGTTCATCGGCAAGACGAAACAGCCCCGCGGGTCCAACGACGCCATCGCTGTCGGCGAATAGCGTGCTAGGCCATAGTATTTTCAGCCAGCGGGAAATCGATGCGGATTTCGACGCCGGAATCATCATCCTTGTTGCGCGCACTTGCCCTGGCACCGTGAAACTCGGCGATCAGGCGCACGATGTACAGGCCCAGGCCCAGGTGCGGGTCCTCCTGCGATTTCTTGTCGCGTACGGAAATCATGGATTCGAACAGCCGGTCCTGCATGTCGGCGGGCAGCGGCGGGCCCTCGTTGCTTACAGACAGCCGCGCACGCGAACCCTCGCGCCGCAACCCGAAGCGAATGCGGCTGCCGGCCGGGCTGAATTCGACCGCATTGGCGGCAAGCTTGTCCAGCATTTGCGCGATCAGGTCCGGCGCGCCGTGCACGGGGAAGGAAACAGGTTCCGTTTCCACCACGAAGTTACGGTCGGGATGCGCGAGACGGTAACCTTCGACGCAGCCCTGCACGACCTGCGCAAGGTCGAAGCGTTCGCGTTCCACCGATGACAGGGACTGTTCAAGGCGGGTGGCTTCACTCATGCGCGCGAATATCGTGGTGAGCCTGGACAGACCTTGTTCGGCGCGCTGCAGATAAATGCGCGCATCTTCCGGCAGCTCGACCTGTTTGAGGTTGTCCAGGGACGAACGTACCACGGCGACCGGCGTGCGCAATTCATGCGAGAGCCGCCCGGCGAGCGCTTCGAGGTAACCGGTGTACTGCTGCAGCCGGCGCAGGATGTCGGCGAAGCTGCGCGACAGGTCACCCAGTTCATCGCCGTCCTCCGAGCCGCTGACGGTGCCGAGCACGCGGCCGTGTGAATCGATCGACTTCTCCGCCTCGTCGCGCAGCCGCCGGATTCGCAGCGAAAGCCGCGTGGCGAACACCAGCAGCGTGGCCGTGCCGCCCAGGTAAACCACGAGCAGGGCGGCGAAGAGTTTCTCGAACGCGCGGTTGCGCAGCGCCAGCACGTCGTTGGTGGTTTCCTCCACGAGCACCGCGCCCACCACCTTGTCTTCCTGCCAGACCGGATGCGCTGCCGACAGCACGACCGCGCGGGAATCGCGCGTGAGCCGCCTGCGCGTCCCGGTTTCTCCGGCAAGCGCTTCCTCGATCTCGCGGCCTTCCAGGCGATAAGTGCCGGGAGCGATGTCCTGGAAATCCTCGTTGGGTTCGGACATCGCCAGCCGCAGGATCGGCCGCACCACGATGTCTGCCGCCGCTTCCCAGAAACGCATGACAGGACTGCGGTCCGGATCGGCCTCGATGGGTGGCGCGTGCAAGGTGCCGGCCTGTGCTATCACCCGATGATTCACGTCGAGCACCCAGATGCGTGCACGAGCGCGCCCCAGGCGGCTCACCAGTTCGCTGACTTCGGGCGAAGGCACCAGCACGGCCCCGAGCGCTTCCTTGCTGGCCGTGTCCGAGGTGCCGATCGAACCGGCGGGCGTGCGGGCAACCGGGTCATCGACGTTCGCGATGGAGAAACCCAGCCGCGGTCCCACCAGTGAACGGGGCAGGCGCAGTTCGACCAGGTAACCGCCCGGCACCAGGCGGAACACGCCGTAGATGCGGGTATCCGGGACCTGTTCGTCGTCGGACATCAGCAAATAGACTGATGCGCGACCGCTTCCACGCGCGTCCAGAGAGAAACGCAGGAACTCGTCGTCCGGCGTCACTGCGGCGATCTCGAGCCGGTCGGAAGTCTGCAGCCCATCCAGATCGGGGTCGCGCAGCACGACTTTGGGATCCGAAACCTCGAACAGCGCGTAGATCGAATTGCCGTAGCGGCCGATGCGGTAGCGCGCGGAGAAGGCGCGCGACTCCGGGCTGCCCACGCCGGCGCCAACCGAATGCGGCGACACGGGTTCCCGGTCCCAGTCTTCGGTCTGGCCGTCGACGGCAATGGCGGCGGGCAGGTTGTCGATCTTGAGGTCGCTTTCCTGCGCCAGGGCGAAAGGATAGACCTCGCCGCTGCGGAACAGGCTCGGCCGGTCGTTGAGCGCCGTGCCCACCGCGCGCGCTGTCGAAATAACGCCCTGTTCCTGCACCTTCAGCAGCAGGTGTTCGAGTTCGCGGACGTAGAGAAAACCGAGCAGCGGGATCAGCAGCAGGATGCTGGCCGCCAGCAACAGCTTGAGCCGCAGTCCCGCCCGCAAGCCGGCGCGCCGCTCAGCGGTCGGCATGCCAGCGATACCCCAGCCCATAGATGCTCTGGATCGAATTGAACTCGGGGTCGAGCGTGATGAATTTGCGCCGGATGCGCTTGACGTGGGAAGTGATGGTGCTGTCGTCCACCGTCAGGCTGGCGTCGCGCATCAGCGCGTCGCGGTCCTTGACGTGCCCCGGATACTTGGCGAGCGCATGCACGATCCAGAATTCGGTGAGCGTGAGTTCGATGGGCCGGCCCGCCCAGTGCGCCTGCATGCGCTTGATGTTGAGGCGCAGCCGGCCCCGCTCCAGCACGTCCTCCGCGGCCGGCGGCGCACCCATGACTTCGATGCGCCGGAACAGCGCGGCGATGCGGGCCAGCAGGTGCGGCAGGCTGATGTCCTTGGTCAGGTAGTCGTCCGCGCCCATGCGCAGTCCGGAAACGGTATCGAGATCCCCGTCGTGCGCCGTCAGGAAAATGATCGGCAGTTTCGGCGACAGGGCGCGCAACTCGCGGCACAGCGTGAAGCCGCCTTCCACCTCGTCCGCCAGGCCGATGTCGATCAACGCCAGATCCGGCAGGCGAGTGGGCATCGCCTTCAGCGCTTGCGGGCGGTCGGCAAAGGTCGCCACCTCGTAGCCCTGGCGGCGCAGCACGTCCGCGTAGTTTTCGCGGATCGCGGAATCGTCTTCGATGATTGCAATGCGTCTGGCCATGCCTTCTCCACCTGCCTGCTGAGTGTCGCGAAGCACTATACCCGAGCACTGTGATGGCGCGCGCCCCGGTGGGAAAAGCCATTTTTCCGCCACTTTTTGCCCGCGCATTTCCCTTTCTTCGGCCCGCTTTCGCCCTGCATGGCGGCTTCAATGGCCTCCGTGCAGCCCGCACAGAGCTCTCGTGGAGGAAGTCATGAAAATGTTCTGGAATAGCAGTTTGATCGGGGCGGAGGCGTCAGGGTTCTCGATGGCCCGCGACGTCGTCCGGTTTGTGGTGACCGCGGCCTTAGCCGGCACCGGATTCGCCATCCTGCTGGCGCTGACCATCCTGGGCCTGACCCTGGTGGCGCCGCCGGCCGAAGCTTCCTCCGCGCCGGAGGCGGGGAGCGCTCACGGATCGCCTTCGGATCGTCCCGGCGACCACACCAGCGGCAGTTTCCTGATGCGGGCGCGCCCGGGCGGCGAGTACGTGCGCTCCCCGGTGCTGTCCACTGACGTGAAGTTCACCGTAAGCGGCACCGTGGCGCGCGCGGTGGTTTCGCAGCGGTTCCGCAACGACTCCCCGGACTGGGTCGAAGGCATCTATGTATTCCCGCTTCCGGAGAATGCCGCGGTGGACCGCCTGCAGATGCATGTCGGCGACCACCTCATCGAAGGCCAGATCCGCGAGCGCGCCCAGGCGCGCGCCGAGTACGAAGCGGCGCGCGAACGCGGCAGCCTGGCTTCCCTGATCGAACAGGAACGGCCGAACATTTTCACCAGCAGCGTGGCCAACCTCGGACCGGGCCAGACCCTCACCGTCGAGATCGAATACCAGCAGACCTTGCGTTACCAGGACGGTTCCGTCAGCCTGCGCTTTCCCACCGTCGTCGCGCCGCGCTATATCCCCGGCTCGCCGCAGTCGGAAGGCAAGCCGTCCGGCCACGGCTGGTCGCCCGATACGGACAAGGTCAAGGACGCCTCACGTATTACCCCGAAGGTGCTGGCCGAAGGCGAGCCCCTGCGCAATCCCGTCAGCATCCATGTCGAGCTCGATGCGGGTTTCCCGGTAAATGAAGTCAAGAGCCGTTATCACGCGGTGAAGGTGGAGAAGCGGGGCGACAATCGTTATGAAGTGTCGCTGGCGGTCGGTCCGTTCTCCGCCGACCGGGATTTCGAATTGGTGTGGAATCCGCTGCCCGGCGCGCAACCGCGCGGCGCGTTGTTCCTCGAGTCCGCTGCCGGCGAATCCCATTTGCTGCTGACCCTGTTTCCGCCGTTTGGCGTGAAAGCTGATGAAAAGCGGCTGCCGCGCGAAGTCATTTACGTGATCGATACCTCCGGCTCAATGGAAGGGACGTCGATCGTCCAGGCCAAGTCGGCGCTGCGCATGGCGCTCGGCCAGCTCGCGCCGGAAGACCGCTTCAACGTCATCCAGTTCAATTCGTCGACCGAGCTGCTGTTCCCGTCCTCGCGCGAAGCCGGCGTCAAAAATCTCGTGGCTGCACGCCGCTACGTCGACAAGCTGCGGGCGACCGGCGGTACGGAAATGGTTCCTGCCATGCAGGCCGCGCTCGAATCGCCGGCGAAGGAGGGCACCCTGCGCCAGGTCATTTTCATGACTGACGGCAGCATCGGCAACGAGGACCAGTTGTTCAAGCTCATCCAGCGCAAGCTGGGCCGCAGCCGGCTGTTCACCGTCGGCATCGGTTCCGCGCCCAATGGCCATTTCATGACCAAGGCTGCGCAACTGGGCCGCGGCAGCTTCACCTACATCGGCGACGTCGGCGAAGTCGGCGAAAAAATGGCCGAGCTGTTCGGCAAGCTCGAGCATCCGGTACTCTCGGACATCGCCGTCGAGTGGCCCGCCGACCTCAATGCGCAAAGCTCGCCCGAGAAGCTTCCCGATTTATATTTGGGTGAGCCGATCGTCCTGAGCGCACTCGTGCAAGGCCCGCTGACGGGCAAGGTGAGCGTGCGCGGCCAGGCCGGCGGGGAATCCTGGGTGGCCGAATTCGATCTTTCGGCTACCCATGACGGCAAAGGTATGGGCGTGATCTGGGCGCGGCGGAAGGTCGATGCGCTCATGGATTCCATCAACGAAGGCGCGGACCGCGAAGAGGTGCGCCAGCAAGTCGTCGAGATTGCCCTGAAGCATCACATCGTGACGCGCTACACCAGCCTGGTCGCGGTGGATGTCACGCCGGTGCGTCCCGAAGGCGAAGACCTTGATACCCAGTCGGTGCTGGCCAACCTGCCGGACGGCGGCAGCCATGCCGGGTATTTCGGCTCGCTGCCCAAGACGGCCACACCGGCTGCGCTGCACCTGATCCTGGCCATGCTCGCCGCGGCTCTGGGCTTCATGCTCTGCAGGGTGCGGAGAGTTTCATGAAAGCGGGGGTCAGGGCGATGCTCGTAGTCGGACTGGTTGCCGTCTCTGCATGGCAGGCTGGCGAAGCTGCCTATATCTACACCAAGGCCTGGCTCGCACAGCGCCTGATCGCATCGGCCTGGGATCAGGCGCGCTCCACCGGGGCCCCGGTGGAGCCCTGGCCCTGGGCCGACACTTATCCGGTGGCGCGAATCGAGGCGCCGCGCCAGCGGGAATCGATGATGGTGTTGTCGGGCGCCAGCGGCAGGACGCTGGCGTTCGGCCCCGGCCATGTCGATGGCACGCCTTTGCCCGGCGGGCAGGGCAACTCAGTGGTAAGCGGACATCGCGATACCCATTTCGCGTTCCTGCGCGAACTGCGCAAGGGCGATGCGCTGCTGGTGCAGGCAGCGAACGGCAGCACCGTACGCTACCTGGTTGCTGCGTAGGAAGTTGTCCATCGCAAGGACATGCGCGTGTTGCTCAATGCCGGCGACGACCGGATCACGCTGGTGACCTGCTTTCCGTTCGACAGTCCCGTGCCAGGCGGCGCACTGCGCTACGTGGTCGTTGCCACTCGCGACCGGCAACCCGTCGTGCGCATCTAAACCTCAAGCCGGGGACGCAAAGTGCGCAGAGGAAGAGCAAAAGAGGTCGCGGAGAAAATCGAAGATTTGATCATCCATCGGGTATCAGCGAGGCGGGTGGTCAATTTTCACGGAACCACGGACCTGGTTAAGTTCATCCTCCTCTACATTTCTCTGCGTCTTCTGCGTCTCTGCGTTGAGATGTACCCGTTCTTGCGTCAGCCGCCAATGCTTGGCGAAAAAGCAACGAGAGGCTAGCATGCCGTCTTTCATCCGTTTCAGCCTGTTATCCATGATGCAATCAAATAACGCCATTCGTCCGCGCCGCAGCCTGCTGTTCGTTCCCGGCCTGCGGCCGGACATGTACGCCAAGGCGCTGAATTCCGGTGCCGACATCGTCTGCATAGACATGGAAGATGCGGTGGCGCGCAGCCGCAAGGACGAGGGCAGGGCGCTGACCTTGCCTTTGTTCAAAAACAAAACCCATCCTCATGTCGAGCAGATGGTGCGCATCAACGGCCTGTCCACGCTGGACGGACTCAAGGATCTCACGGCGATCATCGAGTCCGACGCGCCGCCGCCGGCGATCATGATCCCCAAGATCAAGTCCCCTGAGGAGGTGCAGTTGATCGAGACGCTGCTTTCGTCCGGACCTGCAAGGACAATCCGGTTCTGCGTGATCATCGAAACCAATCAGGGCCTGGAGCGGGCGGTCGAGATTGCAAGATCGTCGCAGCGCATAGACTCCATGATACTGGGTGCGGTGGACATGTCCGCCGACCTGCGCTGCGAAAAGGCTTGGGAACCGTTGCTCTACACGCGGTCGCGCCTGGTGCATGCCGCCGCTTCTGCGGGCATCGATCTGCTGGATGTGCCTTATCTGAGCCTCGACGATCCGGAGGGTTTGCGCAAGGAGGCTATGGGTTGCGCGAAACTGGGATTCACCGGCAAGGCCTCGATCCATCCGAACCAGATCTCGATCATCCATGCTGCTTTCACGCCGGATGCGAAGACCATCGAAAAGGCGCGCAAGGTCTGCGCGGCGTTCGAGCAGGACAGTACCGGCCTGGTCGTTGTGGATGGGGAGTTGATCGAGTTGCCGGTCGTGCGTTCGATGTATCGCGTGCTGGCGATCGCCGAGCGCGCCAATCGGGCTGTCTGAACTCCTCAACAATTTCACCGCGGCAGCTTCGACAGACGCGGATCGGGCGGTGCCGTCCACTGCCGTCTGTACGTTGTAGCCAACAATCCCCGTGCCCCGGCCACTGGTGGCCATGGAGCGGGCGTCCGGATCGGTCTGCGAGATCTGTTGATCCGGTGCCTGTTTCCATCTGTTCCCCGATCTGCTCCAGAGGTGCCGCTCAGGATCCAAGAAAGCCGGCGCGATTCACACTATCGTTTTTGACGATAAAAAAGAGGGTGGCCAAGCTCGACCCCTCGATTTAAGCACGGCCTGCGCAACCAGCGGCTTGCCAACCCATTCCGGCTACCGACCGATATATCGAAGAGGAATATATAGTAGACAACATGAACTATGCAGTATACAGTACAAACGTGATGGTATTTACGAGAACATCACCGCCTGCCAAGCGACGTCATTCGGCGACTGACAATACTATTGAATCACATCGAGAGATAGGAGAAATAATGCAAAGATTTACATTCGCCGGCAGCCTTGTCGCACTGACTTTCCTGGCGCTGTCCGGTTGTGCTGGTATGAAGGGTGAACCCGCTGCCCCCATGTCCGGGAGCAAGGACATCGTCGACACCGCGGTGGCCGCGGGTTCGTTCAATACTCTGGTCGCCGCAGTGAAGCAGGCGGGCTTGGTCGATACTTTGAAAGGCAAGGGGCCGTTTACCGTTTTTGCCCCGACCGACGAGGCGTTTGCCAAGATTCCGAAGGAAAAGCTTGACGCGATCCTGGCGGATAAGGCCATGCTAACGAAGATTCTTACCTACCACGTCGTCGCCGGGAAGGTGCTCGCTGCGGACGTCAAGCCCGGAGCAGTGAAGACCGTCGAGGGCAGCGCTCTGACGATCTCGGTAAGCGGCGGCAGTGTGATGGTTGATCAGGCGAAGGTGATCAAGACGGACGTCATGGCCTCAAATGGCGTCATTCACGTAATTGATGCAGTCCTGATACCGAAGTAAGCCCGCAGCGGCGACGCCGGTGTTGTTGCCGGAACCGGCAAGCACTGGCGTCGCCGTCGCGCGCTACTTGCCGATTGTGGCAATCGTCGCCCGCGGGATGGCGCACTGATATTCCAACTTTGGCCCTATCCCGCTTTCCCATTCGCTGTTGGCGCCCCCCGCTTGAACACCTTTCTTGGGGGGCGTTCTGCTCGTCGCGTTTGCGACTCCAAGAGGAGCTGGCTTCCTGATCTTTATCTTTAGCTCGCGCACGCTATTTTGGAGGGGTTATTAATCCCGTGACGCCGATCGTCACCAGATAGTTCACGATTTCAGAGTCGGTGTAATGGCCAGTCATTTTTATGTAGTCAACGCTGGGGTCGCAGGTCCGCGCGTAAAGGCTGAAAAGCATGACCTCTGAGGGCAGCGCGGCCGAGATGTGGCCACCAGCCTTTGCCTCGTCGACCAACCGCAGCATGGCCTCATTCAATGCGAGGATGCGAGTCACGTACTGGCGGTTCGACAGCAGTCCCTGACGCACCGCCTCGCTGCTGGAGGGCAGCAAGGGCAGGCCGCCGTGCAGCCGCAGCTCCAGGGCCCAACGCAGCACAGACTGGAGCTTGTCGAGCGCCTGCTGCTCCGGCGGCAGGGCACGTATGTACTCCAGGGCGCGATCCAGCAGCCGAATCATAACGGCCGCCGCCAACGCCTCCTTCGAGACGAAATGCTTGTAGACGCTGGCCTTGGCAACCCCTGCCTCGGATGCCACATCGTCCACGGTCATATGCTCGTACCCCTTGCTCGCGAGCAAGGAATGGGCGGCGTCGAGCAGCGCATCCTCGCGCACCTGTTGTTGCTTTTCCTTTACAGACAAACGGCTAAATAGACTCATAAGTAATAAATATATACTACTCAGTTCAAGATGTGTACGCTAAATATCAGGCTAGGCATGGGACAGCTCACCGCCAAAGTAGCAAAAAATGTCCCATTGGTTTCATTAAACCGTTAATCGCCCTTTTTTTCAACGAAATGAGGAGATAGACCGATGTACCGTTCAATTAAAGCGTTGACCGTCCTGGCTGCTGTGGCGCTCGTTTCCGCCTGCGGCGGGGGAGGTGGCAATTCCACCGCAGATGGGGCACCGGTGTCAGGCACGGTTGCCACGATCATCAACACATCGCCGAACACGACGAAGATGGCCTCTGTCGTGAACGCCTCGAGCGCAGTGCCCGCGATGGCTGGAGCACAGCCGCACACGGTACTCGTGCCAACAGACAGCGCCTCAAGTTCAGCGTCTCCGAGCAGTCCGAAAAGCGGACGATCTCAATCACCGACGCGCGTGGTCGCACGGCAAAAATCGTTGTCAAGAACCTCTATGCCCGCAATGGCGTCGTGCACCTGATAGACAATGTCGTCCTGCCGACGGACCAGAACATCGTCCAGGTGGCGCAAGGCAATCCGGATTTCAGTATCCTCGTGGCTGCGGTACAGGCTGCAGGACTGGCAAATGCCCTCTCGGGTCCCGGACCTTTCACCGTATTTGCCCCGACAAACGAGGCTTTCGCGGCGCTGCTGTCGGAGCTTCACCTTACCCAGGCCCAACTGCTCGCGAACACACCACTGCTCGTAAAGGTGCTGACGTATCACGTCCTTCCTGGCCAGGTGCTGTCCAGTCAGATTCCATTCGACATGCCGGTCCCGACGTTGCAGGGCGAAACGCTCACGATCGACAAGAAGCTGCGAATCACGGACCAGAACGCTCGCCAGTCGAACATCGTTGCGGCGGACGTCGGCGCATCGAACGGTGTGATCCACGTGATTGACCGGGTGATCCTTCCCAAGTAACGTAAACTGGCGAGACGTTTGGGGGCGGTGGCCAGGAGTCACCGCCCCCGATTTATCAAACCCGGGCCGGGGGCGAAAACTGCCGAACGATCTACTCCCGCTTCTTCTCGGCCAAGGATCGCCACCCATTGTCCCAGCGGAAGCCGGCAATCGTTTTGAAGTCGCGCATCAGCCGGCCCGTCAGCCAGATCAACTCTATGCGCATGCCTGGTGCCTTGCGGGTCGCGCCGCGATTGAAATTAACCTCGTAACATCCCGTGTTACGATCGGCATAGGTCGGTTTTGCCGGTAACGCGGTCGTCGGCGATTGCCATGCAAAGACGGTTATGCAGACAGGATCCCGGATGTTCGTCAATGGACTAGGCACTGCCAATCCGCCGCATCGCTTTACCAAAGCGCAGTGCTGGGAGGCGTTCAAGAGTTCCGAATGGTTCCGCAAGCTGGACCACCGTGCGCACCTGATTGCAGAAACAGTGCTGACCAGGGACAACGGCATCGAGTCGCGTACTCTGGCGCTGGATGGACTGAACGAAGTTTTCCAGATCAATCCCAACGTGTTGCACGAACGGTTTCTGGTCCATGCGCCCGCATTGGCCGCCGATGCCGGGCGCGCAGCACTCGAGGATGCCGGCCTGCAGGCGCACGAGATCGATGGCGTCGTGGTCAGCACATGCACCGGTTACCTCTGTCCTGGCCTCACCAGCCATGTCATCGAACGTCTGGGGTTGCGATCCGATGTGCTGGCATTCGATCTGGTCGGGCAGGGCTGTGCCGCAGCGTTGCCCAACTGGCGGGTGGCGGCGGCGCTGCTGGCGGACGGATCCTGCGGTCATGTGCTGGCAGTGTGCGTGGAAGTGAGCAGCGCCGCGATGTACCTCGATAACGATCCCGGCGTGTTGATCAGCGCCTGCCTGTTCGGCGACGGAGCGGGTGCCGCTGTACTGTCGCAGCGTCCCGATTCCAATCGCCGGCGCATGGAATGGAAAGCATTCGGTTCTCTGACCAATCCCGGCGAGCGCAAGGCGCTGCAATTCGAAACCCGCGACGGCATGCTGCGCAATGTCCTGACGCGTCCGGTCCCGCGGCTGGCGGCCGAGCATGCGCATCAGGTCCTCGACCGCGTGTTGGAAACGGCTGGCCTTGCGCCGGCCGACATCGCCGCCTGGATCATGCATGCCGGCGGCCGGGACGTGCTCGGTGCCTTGCAGAAAAAATTCCAGCTACCCGAGGGTCATTTTCGCTACAGCACCGCCGTGCTGCGCCAGTTCGGCAACATGAGCAGCGCCTTCGTCTATTACGTGCTGCAAGCTGCACTGCGCGACAATGCCGCGCCGGGATGGTGGTGGATGTCCTCCTTCGGTGCCGGGTTCAGTTGCCACGGCGCGTTGCTCAAGGTAGCGTGACCACTGGCTCGACCGATGCGCATCGACCAGTCTTTGCCGCGGTGCGTGCAGCCGGAGGTGCTCGATGCGCTGGCTGCCGACGATCCGGCGGCCCGGCGCTCCCGAAACGATCTGCGGCGCCTGCATCGCGCGATGGGCACCCTGTCGATCCTGCTGAGCGCGCTCGATCGTGCGGCCGCGCGATCATCCCCGCGCGCGATTCTCGAGCTTGGCGCGGGCGACGGATCGCTGATGCTGCGTCTGGCGCACCGGCGTGCGGCACGCTGGTCCGATGTTGCCGTAACGCTGCTCGATCGCCAGGGCGCAGTTGAAGCACGAACGATGGAAAACTTTCGCGCTCTCGGCTGGGCGCCGACCATCGTGGCGGCGGATGTATTCGAGTGGCTGGCGGGCCCGGTCGAAGCACAGTGGGACATGATCGTTGCGAATCTCTTTGTCCATCATTTTTCGCCCGAGGACTTGTCCCGGCTCTTTACCGCGATCGCTGCACGCACCCGCGTATTTTTCTGCTGTGAGCCCAGACGTGGCACGATTGCCCTCCTGGGAAGCCATCTGGTCGGACTGCTCGGCGCGGGGCCGGTGACGCGCGCCGATGCGGTGTTGAGCGTCCACGCCGGATTCCGCAGCGCCGAGCTCACGGCGGCGTGGCCGGCGGGGGAAATGTGGCGGTTGCACGAGTACCCGGCAGGCCTCTTCAGCCACTGCCTGCTGGCGGTACGCGCGAGCATCTGATGCGCGGCGGACACGATGCGATCATCGTTGGTGGCGGACCCGCGGGTGCCACCGCGGCCATCCTGCTGGCGCAGTCTGGCTGGCGGATCGCTGTCGTCGAAAAAGCCGTGTTTCCGCGCCGAAAGGTCTGCGGGGAGTTCATTTCCGCGGCAACCTGGCCGTTGTTGCGAGAGCTGGGTATCGCCGATGCGCTGTCGGCGAGCGCCGGTCCCGCCGTGCGCAGGGTCGGTGTATTCGCCGCAACCGCGCGTCTCACTGCCCCGATTGCGGCGCGATGCGAAGACGCAATTGAAAGCGGCAGGGCCATCGGCCGCGAAATCCTCGACACTGTACTGCTCGACCGGGCACGGGAGGCCGGAGCGGAGGTCTGGCAACCGTGGCATCTCGGAGCGTTCGCGGCGAACGCCGATGGCTATGCGTGTCGCATCGAGGAACAGGGCGGCGGCCGGACGCGCGCGTTACATGCCCCCATAGTCATCGCCGCGCACGGCTCGTGGGAATCCGGGCCGCTGCCGACGCAGAATTTCCGCAAGCCCCCGTGTGCCTCGGATCTGCTGGCGTTCAAGGCCCGCTTCCTGGGCGGTGAGCTGCCTGAGGGGCTGATGCCGCTGATCGGCTTCGCGGGCGGTTACGGCGGCATGGTGCGCTCGGGAGACGGGCGAGTCAGCCTGTCGTGCTGCATCCGCCGCGACTACCTGGAATCGTGCCGCAGACAGTGGCCCCAGCGCAGGGCCGGTGCGGCAGTTCTCGCGTACATCAGCGGCGAGTGCGCGGGTGTCGCGGCGGCGCTGTCCGCGGCGACGCTGGATGGCGCGTGGCTCGCGGCAGGCCCGATCCAGCCCGGTATCCGCGGCTTTGGGCGCGATGGCGTTTTCACTGTCGGCAATGCGGCCGCGGAGGCGCATCCGATCATTGCCGAAGGCATCAGCATGGCGATCCAGTCGGCCTCTTTGCTGTGCGAACAACTGCTCGCGCGGCGAGGCGCGGCCCTTACGCCGGACGTGCTGGCAGCCGTCCGGCGCGATTATGCCATCGCGTGGCGGCGGAATTTTTCGCGGCGCCTGCATGTCGCAGCGCTGTTCGCGCATTTGTTTATGCGCCCGGCCACGACCCGAGCGGCCATTGCGCTGTTGCGCCAGTTTCCATCCGTGCTGACGCAGGGCGCGCGCTGGAGTGGAAAGGTCGAACCGTTGCGCAGCCGGCGATCCCTCCACGCGGCCGGGACAATTTGCCGGTGACCGAGTTTTAGCTACTATGCACTGTGGCAGCCACACAGTGCCAGGCACGCATGTGGAGATTGAGCATGACGACATTGCAGACCTTGCAAGACTTGTTGAAAGCGAACTTCGATCTCGAGCCTGAGCGGCTGAATCCGGAGGCCAAGCTGGAAGAGCTCGACATCGATTCGCTGGCGGTGGTCGAAGTCCTGTTTGTGGTCGAGGACCAGTTCAAGGTTACGGTGCCGTCGGAACCACTGGCACGGCAGGCCAGCCTGAAAACGATCGGTGAGCTTGTTGCCTACATCGACCGGCTGGTCGCTGAGCAGCATCCCGTCGCCGCTGGAGAGGAGCGGATTTGAGACGGGTGGCGGTGACCGGAATCGGTGTCATCTCGCCACTGGGCAACGATGTCGGTGAATTCTTCGGCGGCCTGGTTTCCGGCCGCTCGGGCATTGGGCGGTTGACCGGTACGGCGGCGGGCCGCCGCGGGGCGCAATGGACGACGCCCGCCCCCACCCATATCGGTGGCGCCGTCACGTTCGATCCGTCGCGTCATTTCGCCGCGCCGCGGCTGCGCATGCTCGATCGTGTCAGCCAGTTCGCCCTCGCCGCCGCGGACCAGGCGGTTCGCGCTGCGCGCATCGCGTGGGCCGATGTGGACCGGGATCGAATCGGCGTCTTCCTCGGTACCGGAATGGGCGGGGCCGAGACAACCGATGACGGCTACTACACGCTCTATGCCGAGCGCTCCGAACGTACCAAACCGTTCAGCGTCCTGATGGCGATGACCAATGCGGCCGCTTCGTGGATCGGGATCGAGTACGGTCTCACCGGGCCTAATCTGACTTTTTCGACTGCCTGCTCCTCCTCGGCAGTGGCGATCGGCGAAGCGGCCCAACGGATCCGTAGCGGTGAAGCGGACATAATGCTTGCGGGCGGCAGCGAAGCGCCGCTTTCGTTTGGCACGCTGGTGGCGTGGGACGCGCTGAAGACACTGGCAAGTGAGGATGTGGCAGACCCGTCGGCATCGTGCAAGCCGTTCGCCAAAGACCGGACTGGCCTTGTCCTTGCGGAAGGCGCGGCAATCCTGGTGCTGGAAGAATGGCAACATGCGCTGACTCGCGGCGCCCACATCCATGCGGAAGTAGCGGGCTATGGACTCTATACCGACGCTGTCCACATCACGCGGCCGACGGTCAACGGCCAGGCATCGGCAATGCAGCGCGCTCTCTCGGCCGCCGCGCTGCAACCGGAGGACATCGGCTACATCAACGCGCACGGCACCGCCACTCTGGCCAACGACGTCGTTGAAACGTGCGCGATCCGGCAAGTCTTCGGGAAGGACGCGGACCGCGTGCCGGTGAGCTCCACCAAATCAATGCACGGCCATCTGCTCGGCGCCGCCGGGGCGATCGAATTCGCGGCTGCCGTGCTGGCAATGGAGCGCAGGATTTTGCCGCCCACGATCAACCTGCGCATTGCGGATCCGGAATGCGATCTCGACTACGTGCCAGGGCAGGCGCGGACCGGCGTTGAACCGCGCGCAGTGATGTCGAACTCCTTTGCCTTCGGTGGCACTAATGCGGTTCTGATAGCCCGGAGCGTTGAACGGGCTTGAATCCGCGCTGGACCCGCCGCCGGCTGCAAGTCCAGATCAACACCGGCACCGGCTGTCACCTGGAGGCGGACATGCTGGCGCGCGGTCTGCAAGAGCTCGATCCTCCGCCAAGGCACCAAGTCGACCGCGTCCAGAAGAACATCTGATCAACGAATCGCAGATCGATCGACAAACCCATCGCGATTCGGCATTTTCACGTTGGGCAAGGTTGTCGCGTCGAGTCTTTCGCCGGACCCAAAAATATTGTCCTGCGCGAGAATATAAGCGGTAACCGCGTACACTTGATCATTGGTGAGCGACATGGGCGCATTGAACGGCATCGCGCGTCGAATATAGTCGAACAGCGTGGTCGCGTACGGCCAGAAACTGTTCACGGTTTTTACTGGTTGTTTCGATGCCAGCGTGCCTATTCCACCTGTCAGTCTGTCGGCCGGCTTGCCTTGGCCGCCCGCGCCGTGGCAGGAAGCACACTTCGCGGCATAAACCGTTTCGCCCTCTTTGGCCGTGCCGCCACCGGCAGGCAGGCCTGCGCCGCTGGGCGGGACGCTGATATCCATGGCGGAGATTTCAGCTTCGGTCGCGTCGTGTCCCAGACCCGGATCGGCGCCGATCGCGCCGCCCAGATACGCGCACGCCATGGCGCACGAGAGTCCCGTCCTAAAGATAAACATTGCTGATCCCGCCTTCCTCGCTGATTGCCCAGGTCTGGATCGCGCTGTAGTGATAGCGCTGGCCGGGAGCGTATTGCGCTACCCAGTCTTTGCGCGTGATCTGCACGCGACCCTTATCGTCGGTGGCCCGGCTTTGCAATTGCACCGGCCTGCCGTCCCACTGCCACGCCATGGCGAAACGCGTGAGACTTTTATCCAGCACCGGTTCTTGCAAGTGCGCGACGCCCCAGGTCTGGCCGCCGTCGGCCGAGACTTCGACACGCTTTACTTTGCCAGCGCCAGACCATGCGAGGCCGGAAATTTCATAGAACCCTTTACCCTGCATGCTCATGCCCACCGCTGGATGTGTGATCACCGATTTGACGGCCATTACGAAGGTGAACTGTTCGGCTTTGCCATCGGGCAGCGAATCGGTGTACTTGGAAGTTTCGTCTTTGGTGTGCGTAGGGCCCTCGGTAAGTTTAATGCGATGCAACCACTTCACGTTCATGCTGCCCTCGTAGCCCGGGACTACCAGACGCAGCGGATAGCCTTGCTCCGGCCGCACCGGCTCGCCATTTTGATAGAGGGCAACGAAGGCGTCGTTCATGGCCTTATCGAGCGGGATGCTGCGGCTCATCGCCGCGGCATCCGCGCCTTCGGCAAGGATCCATCGCGCGTTGGCTTGGGTGCCCGCCTCATCCAACAGGACTGCCAGCGGCACCCCGGTCCATTCGGAGCACGAAACCAGCCCGTGGATCATGCCGCATGGCTTTTGCTGAGGTTCGGGAAAGGAGTTGAAAAAGCTGTTGCCGGAGCATTCAATGAAGCAGATTCGGCTCAACATCGGATAGCGCGACAGCGCGCCCAGATCGAACCTGAGCGGGCGATTGACCAGCCCGTGAATGGTGAGCGCATGTCTGGAGGGATCGATAGCAGGAACACCGTTGTGATGGCGCTCGAAATGCAATCCGCTCGGCGTAATCGTGCCCTGCAGCGCATGCAGCGGCGTCAGCGAGACTCCGGCGCCCGGCGCAAGGTCCCCATACGGCTGCAGTACGCCGCGCTGCACTGTCTCCGCGAAGCCTGAGGGCTGGCCGTAAGGGCGAAACGGCGCGCCCGGTGTTTTCTGCCACGGCAGCGCGTTCTGCCCGATCGAATCAGCAGCGCGCGCTGCCGCTGTCCAACCCGCTGCACTTGCGCCAGTCGCTGCCGCTCCTGCCGCGGCCATTCCCCGCATCAGGAATACGCGCCGGTCTATCAAGCCATTGGCGGCGACGCGACCCGCGCCATCGAGCGCGGCAGAAGACGAATCTGGTTTTCGATCCATGGCTCCCTCTTAAGCTATTGTGTGACCGGATATCGATTGGCGGGGATCGCGCTGCGCCAGGGGCGGTCCCACCCGTAACATACACTTCGTCTCGGTGAATCGCTACGTTGGGGCGGCGAGATGCAGCAATTGAGCGCTTTCGCGAAGCGTGATACGGTTGGAATTCCTGCCCGTTATGCGACTGCGGCAACAACCTTTTCACGTCTGCGCCCATCACGCTCGAACAAGAGCGCCGAGACCGCGACGACTGCTGCCTGAGACCTTGCCGATGGACGTACTTAAACGGATCTTGCAGGCGGTCGGCGGCATCTTTGCCGCTGTGGCCCTGCCTGCCGCCGCTTCCCTGCTGCTCTCGAACGCTCATGTGATTGACCCGGCGATCCAGCAGGAGTACGTCGGTTACGTGCTGGTCGACGGCGCAAGAGTGGTGAGTGTCACGAAAACGCGCCCCGCCGGCTACCGCGGCGAGGAAGTCGACCTGACCGGCAAATACCTCATCCCCGGCCTGGTTGACGCGCACGTTCACTCGGAGGGCAATCGCACATCGATCGGCGGGCCGGGCGAAGATTTCGGGCCCGAAGAGACGGCCCGCCGCATGCTCTATGCCGCTGTCACGGCCTATCTGGATCTCGGTCTGGATGCGGATACGGTCTTCGGCACGCGGCAGAAGCAGCGCGAGGGCAAGCTACCGGGCGCGCAGATCTACGCAGCGGGCCCGGTGTTCATCGGGCTCGGACGCGTGAATAGCAGCGGAGGGGCGCGCGTTGTATCGAACGAGACCAACGCGCGAAGCGAACTCGACGCCCTCGCTGTCAGGCGCCCGGATGTGATCAAAATGATCTTCGATTGGGCAGGCGCAAGGCGCACGATGAGCACCGAGGTAATGCGCGCGCTCGTTGAGCATGCCCGGGAACTCGGAGTCAAGACGGTCGTGCACATCGGCACCTGGGAAAACGCGCGGCTGGCCGCAGCGGCCGGACCGACAGCGATCACGCATCTCGACGACAACGCGGCTATTCCGCCCGATGTCGCGCAACTGATGGCGGCGAAGCGGATATTTTCCATTCCGACCATGGCGGTCCAACAGGATTTCCTCAATATCCTCGAGGATCACCGCATCCTCGACGCGCCGTTACTACGCCGCGTGGCGAGCGAATCGGTCATCGAGAGCTACCGCCGTCTCGATCCGGTCGGTTACGCGGATTGTTCGACTTGTCTGTGGCAGCGCGAGGGGCGCGAATATTACCGCTTGTCGCTGCAACGATTGCTCAGCGCCGGTGTGCGGATCGTCGCCGGCTCGGACACGGGCAACTTGGGGACGTTTCAAGGGTTCTCATTGCACCGGGAGCTGTACCTGCTCAATCAGTGGGGGCTGAGCAAGTGGGATGCACTGGCAGCGGGCACGACACACGCGTACGAACTGCTCGGGTTGAACATGGGATTCAAGGCCGGTGCAGACGCGACGTTCGTCGTTCTCGATGCTTCTCCGCTGGCCGACATTGCGAATACACAGCGCATCGATCGAATTCTGTTTCGCGGCGAGTGGGTGGATCGGGAGGCGCTCAGGTCAGCCCGGGATTGAGTCCACTTATGATTGCTCGAACAGCTTTTGCCGGTCGCGAGTTCGGACAACGAGCGCTTTGATACTTGAAAGCAGTGCCTGGATGCGTGGTGTGCCTCAAGCCACCTGTTTGACCCGCCACGCCAGCGCAATCGCGAGCAGCGTCGCGCCGACGGCAATCAGCCCCACCATCCAGTAGCGCGTCAGGGTTCCATCGGGGGCATGGCCGATGATGAATCCCGCCAGCAACGACGCGACACCGAGGCCCAGTTGCTGGATGGCCGAGTTGATGCTCATGAATCCGCCGCGCAGTCTCGGTTCCGCGCTCGAGATCACCAGGGCCATGGCCGGCACGAAGCGGCCGGACACGAAGACCATGAAAATCACAGAGGCGCAGATCGCCACCCAGACCGGCACCGGTGGCAGGTTTGTCGTGATCAGCAGCGGGACAATGGAAATCAGGCCGATGACGGTGAACATCTGCCGCTTGCCGTGCTTGTCGGAGAGCTTGCCGATGTAGCGCGACGAGAACGCGGTGGCGAGCCCGCCGAAGAAGTAGAGATAGGGCAAGTCGGTTTCCTTCAGTCCGACGTTGGCGACCATGTACGGCGCGATGAATGGAATCACGGAGAATCCGGCGAACATCAGCGCGAACATGAAGAGGAACGCGCGCAGGTGATTTCCCTCGCCAAGTACTGCTTTCATTTGCAGCAGCGGACGATGAGTTTCGCCGGCGACAAGATGGCCGCGCATCGGTGGAACGATCTTCCAGACGGCGACCAATACCAGCAGCGACACGATGACCAGGAAGAAGAAGGGGGCACGCCAGGAGAAATGCGCCGCCAGCAAAAGGCCGATCGGCACGCCGAGAATCGATGACAGCGCGAAAGCTGACATCAGGACGCCAGTCGCTGCGCCGCGTCGCTGTTCGGGAACCGCATCGCCCACGATGGAATGTACCGTGGCGCCCGCCACGCCGCCGAACGCCCCGGCAACCGCGCGCGCAGCGAGCAATGTGACATAGCCCGGTGCGATCCCGCAAAGCAGCGTGGAAGCGATGAATCCCACATACAGGAACAGCAGCACCTTCCTGCGATCGAATCGATCGGTATAGAAGGCCGCTGCCAGCGAAGCGATCGCCGCGGTAAGGGTGTAACTGGACACCAGCAGGCCAAATTGTTGCGGGGAAATCAGCATTACGCGCATCAGTTGCGGGCCAAGCGGCATCAGGATCATGAAATCCATGATGTGCGTGAACTGCACTGCGGCCAGAACGGAGACCAGCCTCGACTCGCCCCGGCCCACCTCGCCGCGGCCCACCTCACTGCGGCCCTCTCCCCCCTCAGGGCGGATAGGGTGGGGAGATGCCTTGTCGGTTGTCATGCGCGCCTTGCCAATATTGCAATCCTCGTATGTTTACACGCGACAATCTTGAAGGGCGCACCCAATTGCACCCTCTCCGCCTTCAGGGGGAGAGGCAGCGCTGACGACCTCGTCCGGCTGGCACCATCGCTAACGATGGGTGACTGGTCGAGAACGCTGAGGCGCAGCGGCTCGCGCTCACTTGGCTGCGGCCTGCGCAGCGAGCCGCCCGCCCCGGCGGCTGGCGCCGAGCCATAGAATCGCAACAGCAGTGATCGCGAGCAGGGGCAGGGCGCTGGCGTTCAAGGCATTCCAACTGTACTTGTAGAGGATCGCGCCGGAGGTCAGTGACGTTGCGCCCATCGTGGAGTAAATCAGGAGGTCGTTCATGCCCTGGGTCTTGGCTTTTTCCGCAGGCGCATACGTCTCGGTCAGCAGGGTGGTGCCGCCCACGAACAGGAAACACCAACCGACGCCGATCAGGACCATGGACAGCCAGAATGCGGTGACGGTGACGCTGGAGACGGCAATCAGGATCGCGGCCAGTTTGAGCATGACGCCGAGGAACATGACGGGCAGCACGCCGATACGCACGATCAGCCAGCCTGTGCCGAAGGCGGGCGCGAACATCGCGATGATGTGCCATTCAATCACCAGCATCGCCGCGTTGTAGGAGTGATTGCACATCTGCATGGCCAGCGGCGTCGCCGCCATCAGCAGGTTCATGACGCCGTAGGCCGTGATGGCACCGAGCGCGGCGACGATGAAGGCCGGCTGGCGCATGATTGCAAGCAGCGGCCGGGTAGCGCCATACCGCTCCTCGGACGATGGCGCAGGCAGGTCGATTCGCCGCAGGATCAGGATGGCGATGAACGCGAGAACGATCAGCGACAGGAAGGATCCGAGGTAGGCCGTCTCGAGAATATTGCGCGTGATCTTGCTGCTTTCCGGCCCGAAAATTCCGCCGACGATGCCACCGGCCAGGACCAGGGAAATGGCCTTGCTGCGGAAATCCGCCGACACGGTATCGGCCGCTGCGAACCGATAAAACCCGCCCGAACCGGTATAGATGCCGGAGACCAGCGCGGCCAGGGCCAGCAGCCAGAAGCTGTGCAGCGCCATCGCCGTCGCGGCAATGGCTCCACCGGCCATGCCGAACGCGCAGCCGAGCATGAAGCCGGCGCGGCGGCCCCTGCGCTTCATGAGCAGCGATACCGGCATCGTGGCCAGTCCGCCGCCGATGATATAAGCGGTTGCAGGCACGGTGACCAGGAGCTTGTTCTGCGCGAGCGAATCGGCGGCGAGCGTGCCGATTGAAATCATCATCGCGTTGTTGATGACCAGCAGCGCCTGGCACGCGGCCAGAGCGAAGACGTTACCCCGATTACCTTGCATCGATCCGCGGCTTCACTTCAGGCGGATGTCGACGGCATGGAACACGGTCTTGCCGGCATTGGTGAGGCGGACGGTTTCCTTCGCCTTGCGCCACTTGAACCCGGCGGGTTGCATGGCAAAGCTCTCCGACCCCTGCGGGCCTTCGACCGTGATGTTGCCGCCTGATACCGAGATCAGCATGCCGCAGGGCGCGCGCAATTCGGACGCTTCGCCCGGATGCAGGATGATGCGCGTGACGAAGACGCGCTCGTTGTCGACCAGAAGCGTCTGGTTCGGGCCTTCGACTGCCGCCGCGGAAGTGCCGCATCCGCTGAGGATCTCGGTATCCGTGACGCGGTATTCGGTGGTGCCGGGATTGGTAACCCGATGTGCCTTGGGCTTGGCGGCGTAATCGAGGAAATAGGTTTCGCCGATCGCGCGTGCGCCGCGGCGTACCGGTTCCTGGTTCCAGTCCTGGGCGATGGTCGGCGCCGCGGAGATGTTCACGAATACGCCGTCGTTGCGATGCCAGTGGTTAAGCGCTTCATACCCCGGCTCGATCTGCACGTCGAAAAACCGCACATGCTCGTTCTCGAATTTCAGGCGATGTCGCGGTTCCTGCGTGATGTCGACCGGCTCGGTCTGGGCGAAGGCGGTTGCGGACAGGCTGGCAAGCAGCAGCGCGATCAAGCGATGGACGGTCATTCCTGTGCTCCTCCGGGGGGCGGTCGCAGAACGGCGAAGCGCGACATTCTGACAGAAAGCACCCGCGACCGGCCGGAATGGAGAAAAATCGCTTATAGGTCATAGAGTTCAGATGGACAGCGTCCGCGCGGGGAACTCTCCCCCCAGGCTGATATCCCTACCCTTGTGCCAATGCCAAGTCCGCCACCGCCGTGAATGGTCTCCCGCACCCCCTGGCCCGCCCGCCTGACGGGCAGCTTCCCGCAATCGCGGGTGCCTCATATTGAGATTGCATACGACAACACCGGGCCACGCGTGGGTGGCGGCCACCCTGCTGGCGTGGGCGGCGTGCGCGCAGGCCGACCAACTGACGCTGGTCAACGGCGACCGGCTGACCGGGACCATCGTGGTCAAGGAAACGGAGTTCCTCATCCTGCAGACGCCGCATCTGGGGGAACTGAAGGTCAGGTGGTCTGAAGTCAGGCGAATCTTCAGCGAGAAAGAGGTTAAGGTCTTTCTCAGCGACGGCACCATGGTGCGCGGGTCCCTGGAGACGGTGACCGACGGTACCGTCGTCATCCACACCGGCGTGGAGCCACCTGGCGCGCCCGTGCCACTGAAGCAGGTGGTGTTCATCAATCCCGCACCGGATGTCTCCGGCGAGGGCGTGCAATACCTGGGTCGCATAAACCTCGGCTATTCGGCTTCGTCCGGGAACTCGAAGATCGAGACGCTTTATGCCGACATCGAGGCCATCGCCCGCACCCGGAACAACCGCTATACGGCCGCCGGGAAGACGAGGCGGTCGAAGGACAACAACCGGGAATCCGAGTCGAACTGGCTGGCGGGGCTGAAGTGGGACCACTTCCTGACCCGGAAATGGTACAGCTACGCCAACACCAACTTCGAGAGCGACCAGTTCAAGGACGTCCGCCTGCGCAGCACGGTGGGTGGCGGTACCGGTTACCAGTTCTACGAAACCGACAGCACCAATCTTGCTCTGGAAGGCGGCCTGACCTATGTCGATACCGATTTCATCGCCCGCGTCGACGAGCGCTATCCCGCGGTGCGCTGGGCGCTGAAGTTCGACCACTTCCTGTTCAAGTCACGCTCGCAGTTTTTTCACACCCACGAAGCCTATGCCGCCATCGACAAGAGCGACAGCGCGTTCGTGCGTTCCCAGACGGGCCTTCGCTTTCCCCTGGCTTATCAGGTTACGGGCACCCTGCAGTACAACGTGGATTGGGAAAAGAATCCGACACCCGGCCGGGTGCCGACGGACACATCGGTGCAGTTTACCCTGGGCTACATCTGGTGAGCGCTTGCGTAAGAGAATCAGGCGTCCTTGTCCGGCTCGGGGTCGTAGTACTCGTAGGCCTTTTTCGTAACCTTCGCCTCGTCCAGGGCCTTGCTGATGTTCGGGCTCTGCGGGCGATCCCACCATGTGGCCCGGGCCAGCTTCTGCTTTTCGACGACTTCCGGATGCCGCTCCAGGAAATCGCGCATAAACTTGGTGACGTCGGATTCGTAGGCCTTCATGATGAACGTGACCGGTGAGTGCGCAAGGCGCAATTCTACCCGCGGCCAGCCGCCGGATGTGTGGTACCGGCCAGCCGCTGAGTTTGGTACCGGCCACCCGGTATGTGATCCTTCTGCAGGAGTACCCCTTTGCCCGCCAAGCTTTTGCCCGCCAAGCTCGTCCCGCCCATAGCCCGCCGCATTCCGCACCAGACCACCGTTCACGGCCAGACCCGCGTCGACGACTACCACTGGCTGCGCAATAAGGAGAGCCCGGAAGTCCTTTCCCATCTGCGGGCGGAAAACGCCTATACGGCGGCGATGATGAAGCCATCGCTGCCGCTGCAGAAGTCCCTGTACAAGGAGATGCTCAAGCGCATCAAGGAAACCGACGTCGACGTGCCCTACCGGGAGGGCGGTTATTTCTACTATTCACGCACGCATAAGGGCAAGCAGTATCGGATTTTCTGCCGCAAGGCGGGCAGCCTCGATGCTCCCGAGGCGGTGATCCTGGATGCCAACGAAGCGGCAAAAGGGCACAAGTTCTTCTCGCTTGGACTGCTGGACGTCAGCCCGGACGGCAACCTGTTGGCGTTTTCATCGGACGTCACCGGCTTCCGTGAGTACACGCTGCAAGTGAAGGACCTGCGCTCCGGGGAGTTGTTGCCGGAGCGCATCGAAAAAATCCGCTCGGCGGCATGGGCCGCCGACAATCGCACGCTGTTCTATGTGCGCGAAGACAGCGCCAAGCGCGCCCATCGCCTGTACCGCCACCGCCTCGGCGAATCCGACGACGAGCTGGTGTACGAGGAAGAGGACACGCGCTTTTCGATTTCCATATCGCTTTCGCGCAGCCTCGAATGGCTGTTCCTGACCGCGCACAGCGCGACCACTTCCGAGGTCCGTTACTTCCCCGCGGGCGACCCGCAAAGCCCGCCGCAGCTCCTGCTGCCGCGGCACCAGGACCACGAGTACTACCTCGATCATGGCCAAGGGCAGTTTTACATCGTGACCAACGATCGCGGCCGCAATTTCCGCCTGGTCACGGCACCGGTGGACAAGCCCGGCGTGGAGAACTGGGAGGAGCGCATCGCCCATCGCGACGACGTGATGCTCGAAGGCGTGGACGTATTCGCGCGCCACCTTGTCGTGCACGAGCGCGCTGGTGGTTTTCCGCGGTTGCGCGTGATACGCCTTGCAGACGCGGATACGCACGAGATCTCGCTGCCGGAGCCGGTCTACTCGGTGGGCGGCGGCGCCAATGCCGAGTTCGATACCGATACCTACCGGTTCCACTACGACTCGTACATCACGCCGGACGCCGAGTTCGAGTACCACCTCGACACCCGTTCCCGCAAACTGCTCAAGCAGCGCGAGGTGCGCGGCTACGATCCGGCCAAGTACAGGTCGGAGCTGGTCTACGCAGAGGCATGGGATGGGGCGCTGGTTCCGATTTCCCTGGTATATCGCAAGGATCTCCGCAGCGAGGGGCCGCAACCAACACTGCTTTACGGCTATGGATCCTATGGCCTGTCGCTGGACGTAAACTTCAGCTCGACCCGGCTGTCGCTGCTGGATCGCGGCGTTATTTTTGCCACGGCCCACGTGCGCGGTGGAGCGGAGATGGGCAAGCGCTGGCATGACCAGGGCCGCATGTTCGAAAAGATGAACAGCTTCACCGATTTCGTCACCAGTGCCGAGCACCTCATCCGGAAACGCTATACCGCATCGGACCGGCTAGTCATCGAAGGCGGCAGTGCCGGCGGCCTGCTGATGGGAGCCGTGACGAACCTGCGTCCCGACCTGTTCCGCGCGGTCGTTTCCGAAGTGCCGTTTCTCGACGTGGTCAATACCATGCTGGACGACACGCTGCCGCTGACCACTGGCGAATACGAGGAGTGGGGCAATCCGAACAACCGCGACTACTTCGATTACATGCTCTCTTACTCGCCTTACGACAATCTGAAGGCGGCAAAGTACCCGGCGATGCTGGTCGAAACTTCGCTGAACGACAGCCAGGTGATGTACTGGGAGCCTGCCAAGTACGTCGCGAAGCTGCGCACGCTCAAGACCGACGGCAATCCGCTGCTGTTGCGGGTCAACATGGATGCGGGGCACGGCGGCGCTTCCGGGCGCTACGATTTCCTCAAGGAACTCGCGCTCACCTATTCCTTCATACTCGGCGCGCTGGGCATCACCCGGTAACAACTTGAAACGTCTGCCGCGTCTACACGGAAAAGTTGACACGAAAATACCCGAGGCAGATAGTGATGACGCTGGAATCGTTCTTGCTTTTTGTTTCCGTCTCTAAATCGGAGGTGAAATGAAATCGTCCTTCAGGTTGTTATCGGTCCTGGCGCTAAGCGCTGCGTTTTCCGTGGCTTACGCCGATACCACCGACGTAAAGAGCCAGTCCTACGTCGAAGTGAAGAAGCAGGGCGCCCATTGTTCGGACGATCCCAACTGCTTCAACCGCTACCATCCGGCAATCAAGCCCGTGGCCCGCGCCAAAACGGGGCAATTGATCCGCATCGAAACCCGCGATGCACTGGATTCGAACCTGAATCTTCAATCCGAGCCCAAGGACGTGACCGCGGTCGACCTCAACCTGGTGCATCCGATGACCGGTCCGGTCTACATCGAGGGCGCAAAGCGCGGCGACGTGCTGGCGGTCACGCTGGTCGACGTCGAACCGGACGAGTACGGGTACACCACCGTCGTGCCGGGATTCGGTTTCCTGCGCGACCTCTACCCGAATCCGTTCATCGCCAACTGGAAGCTCAACCGCATTGAAGCGGTGTCCGACCAGATTCCCGGGGTGCGCGTCCCCTTCAACGGGTTCATGGGATCGGTGGGCGTGCTGCCGGGCAATCCGGAGATCGAGACGTGGCTGAAGCGCGAGACCCAGCTTGGCGAGGCCGGCGGTGTTGCGCTCCCGCCGCAGCCGACCGGCGCCCGGCCGGCGGATATCTGCGGCCCGAACGGCAGCCAGAAGGACAAATGCCTGCGCACCATTCCGCCGCGCGAGAATGGCGGCAACATGGACATCAAGCAGATGGTGGTCGGCACCACGCTGCTGCTGCCGTGCTTCATCGACGGCTGCGGCTTTTTCGTGGGCGACGTCCATTACGCTCAGGGCGATGGTGAAGTGGCCGGCACCGCGATCGAGATGGGCGCGAAGGTCACCGTGCGCACCGAGATCCGCAAGGGGCTGGCATCTTTGGTGAAGACGCCGCACTTCGAGGGCGGATCGCAACTGAAGGCGCTGGAGCCGGATGCGTTCTACGCAACCGTGGGCTATCCACTGAAAGGCGCGGGCGAAGTGCCGCCGTATACGACCTACCTCGACAGCAGCAAGATCGCGCCGCTGTCCAATCTTTCGGAAGATCTCACGCTGGCCGCCCGGCACTCGCTGATCCAGATGATCGACTGGCTGGTGAAGACCAAAGGCTTTACACGCGACCAGGCGTACGTGATCACCAGCGTCGCCTGCGACCTGCGCATCGGCAACGTGGTCGACATGCCCAACTACGCGGTTTCGACCATATGCCCCATGGAAATCTTCAGCAAAAAGTAATGCGAGGCGGTTATCGAATTCAGGGCGGGCCATCCCGCCCTGATTTTTTTCCATGAACCGGCGGCGTTTTCTGGCGGCGGTCTTCGCCGGCCTGCCTTTGACGGCGCTGGCGCATACGCCTTACCGGCAGTGGAAGGTGTTCCGCCAGCGTTACCTGCTGATCACTACGTCGCGCACCGATCTTGCCGGCGATGCGCTGGGTGACCGTTTTGCAGAGGTGCTCCTTGCCGAGCTGCCGCAAAGCAGGGCGATGGTAAGCCGGGCCATCAATCTCGAGCGTATCGGTAGCCTCATCACCACGGATCAGGCCAATATCGCGGTACTGGATCATGCGTCGGCCGCCGCCCTGGCGCGCGGCGAGGCACCGTTCGCGGACTACGGCCCGTTTCCCCTGCAAGTGATCGTGCAGACGGAATCGCATCGGCTGGTGTGCCGGGAAGATCTGCCCCTGCATCACGGCTACATGATCGCCGGCGCGCTGATGGATCATGCCGCTGCCCTGGGGATCCGAATTCCCGGGAGCGGGGATGCCATGCCGGTGCATCCCGGTGCGGCGGCTTTTGCGCGGGGCGAGACCATCGAAGCGCCGCAATGATGCGGTCGCTGTTGTTGGGCCTTGCGTTACTTGCGTTGCCGGCGACTGCCCATGACCTGATTACTGCGGAAACGGCGCAGGCCTACCTCGCCAGGCAGTCGGCCCTGCAGGCCGTCATCGCCTCATCCGAACCCGCACCGGCACGCGCCGGGGCCTGGCTGGACCTGGGCCGCATGCTGGACGAAATCCGCGAACTCCTGAATCGCGACCTCGAATCGCACGGCAAAGTCCAGGGCCTGGCTTCCAATTTCCTGATGGCCGAACTCAGTGCACGCGGCACGCCGCTGGCGTGGTCGGCGCCGCACGGGCGCTTCGATGCGAATCTGAAGTACTACCGCGAAGCACTCAGGCTGTCGACCGTGCCGAACATTATAGGAGAAGCTACGTTCAGGCTCCTGCAGGGCTGGTTCTATGACAGTTTCACCATCGATCCGCTGGTGCCCGTGTCGCAAACTCCGGCGCAGCTTGCGGAACAGATAAAACTGGGAGAGACGTTCAGGCAGAAGTATCCGGGGCATGCCGGACGGGAAGAGGCGGGCTTCATCCTCCTCATTCATTACATCCAGTCCGCACGGGCCGTCGTGCAGCCGAAACAGCGGGCGGCCTTTGCGGAGAAGGCTCGGGCACTTGCGGAAGATTTCCTGAAGACCTATCCGGACAGCCTGCGGACGGCGGCGATCCCGCCTTTGCTGGAAAGACTACCGGGGATATGAGGGCAAAAAGAGCGGGGAGTTCTGAACCACGGAGGACACGGATACCCTACGGGCGCAGCACGTCGGGTATCCGTGTCCTCCGTGGTTCAGGAAGTCGGATGTAGAAAGGTTATTCGACGATCAGCGCCTCAAACTCCTTTTTCTTCCTGCACTGGCGCGGGATTTTCTTTTCCATCTGCGCCTTGGAATCCGTGAAGGTTTCCGAGTAGGCCATGGTCGGCTTGTTTTCGGTCGCGTTCATGATCTTGCGCGTGCCGAAAATCCTCAGGTTGCCTTCGAAAGTATGGCCGACCATCGGGCTGGGCCCGCCAAGGAATTCGTACAGGCCGAAACCGCCGTCGTCGAATTTCAGCACGAAAAAGAAGCAGGTGTCGTCGCGAAAGATCAGCTTGCCCTGGATGGATGGCTGCTCCTCTGCGGCCGTGACGGTGGTGATCGTGGTGGCCGTGACCGTAACGGCGATCGTGTAGAAAGCGGCCGCGAGCGCGGCCGCGCGAATCCTGCGTGCAAGCATCAATGACTCCTCGTAGGCATCCTCGTTCTACGTGCCGCCTTTCAGTGGCATCGCGACGGGATGTCCTTTTCGACTTCGCTTCTTTTGGGCGAGCGTGCTGCCGAAAAAGCTGTTAACGGCAGATCGGCCGTGCGGTTGTAAAGCTGCAGCGTTCCCTTGGCATTGATCTCGCCCTCGATCACGTCTCCGTCCCGGAGTGCGCCGCCGGCCATCCATTCGAACAGGCCGTAGCTTTTCGAGGTCTGGAGGATGAAAAAGCCGCAGTCCTGATTCTTCCAGATCACCGTGCCTTGCGCGGCCGCGGCGCCACCGGCGAAGCCGATGCACAGGCAGCCGGCCAGGACGGGCAACAACCTTGCAAGCATTTCGATTCCCAGGGGGGCGGCGACAAGAGTTGAGGCGACGACTTGCCGCGAAGGCTGAAGCATAACCCCTGCACCGCTGAAGGGGCAAACACTGGGTTTGGGGTGGTGTAACATCCTGAAATTCGGTGCTCCGCACGGCTTTGCGGGCGCCTTTCCAGTGCCGGAGCTGACCCCATGAAAGTAATCGATCTGCGCAGCGACACCGTGACCAAACCTTCGCAGGAAATGCGCGCGGCCATGGCGGCCGCCGAGGTGGGCGACGACGTCTACGGCGAAGACCCGACCGTCAACCGGCTGGAAGCGCTGGCCGCTGAAAAACTCGGCAAGGAAGCGGCCCTCTATGTCTGCAGCGGCACCCAGAGCAACCTGCTGGCCCTGATCTCCCATTGCGAGCGCGGCGACGAGTACATCGTCGGCCAGCAGGGCCATACCTACAAATACGAAGGCGGCGGCGCCGCGGTGCTGGGCAGCATCCAGCCGCAGCCGCTGGACTATGAAGCGGATGGTTCGCTCGACCTGGGCAAGGTCGAGGGCGCCATCAAGCCGGACGATTCGCATTTCGCGAAAACGCGCCTGCTTTGCCTGGAAAACACCCAGGCCGGCAGGACCCTGCCGCTCGACTACCTGAAGCGGGCCCGCGAATTCACCCTGACCCACAATCTCGGCCTGCACCTCGACGGCGCGCGGGTGTTCAATGCCGCCGTGCATCTCGGCGTGCCGGTCACCGAGATCAGCAGGCATTTCGATTCGGTCTCCGTCTGCCTGTCCAAGGGCCTCGGCGCGCCGGTGGGCTCGGTGCTATGCGGCTCCAAAGACCTCATCGGCCGCGCGCGCCGCTGGAGGAAAGTCGTCGGGGGTGGCATGCGCCAGGCGGGAATGCTGGCCGCGGCAGGCATCCATGCCCTGCAGCACAACGTCGAGCGCCTGGCCAGGGATCACGAGAACGCCAGGGCACTCGCCGCCGGCCTGTCGGGAATCGACGGCGTCAAGGTCACGCCCGCCCAGACCAACATGGTGTACATGACCGTGGAGCCGCAGCGATCGGTGCGCATGCGCGAATTCCTCAAAGAGCGCGGCATCCTGATCAGCGGCCAGGGCAATATCCGCCTCGTCACGCACCTCGACGTCGACCGCCAGGATGTCGATCGTTTCGTCGGCACCGTAAAAGAGTTCTTCACGGCTGCGGCGAAGGCGGCGTGAAGTGCAGGGGCGAGGGCCGAGGGACGAGGGGGAGCAAGAGCGCTAAACTGTTCTTGCCTTCCCCTCTCCCCTCGTCCCTCGTCCCTCGTCCCTCGTCCCTCTTTCCTCGCCCCTCGCCCCTAATCCAATGAGCAACCAAAACGATACCCGCAACATGGCCGTGTTCTGCGACTTCGAGAACGTCGCCCTCGGCGTGCGCGAAATGAAGTACGACCGGTTCGACATCAAGAAAGTCCTCGAGCGCCTGCTGGTCAAGGGCAGCATCGTGGTGAAGAAGGCCTACTGCGACTGGGACCGGTACAAGGAGTTCAAGGCGCCGATGCACGAAGCGGCCTTCGAACTGATCGAGATCCCCCACGTGCGCCAGTCCGGCAAGAATTCCGCCGACATCCGCATGGTCGTGGATGCGCTCGACCTTTGCTATACCAAGGAGCACGTCGATACCTTCGTCATCGTCAGCGGCGACTCGGATTTTTCCCCGCTGGTGTCGAAGCTGCGCGAGAACAACAAGGAAGTGATCGGGGTGGGGGTGAAGCATTCCACCTCCGACCTGCTGATCGCCAACTGCGACGAATTCATTTTCTACGACGACCTGGTGCGCAAGGCGCCGCCGCCCAAGCGCCAGTCGCGCGCGCGCAAATCCGCGGCTGCAAAACCTGCCGCCTCGACCGCCAGGGCGCAGGCCGCCGAGCCAGTCGATGCCGAGGATGCGATCTCCGACGACAAGTCGCAGAAGGCGCTGGACCTGGTGGTCAATACCTTCGACGCGCTGAATGCGGAGCGGGGCGGGGAAGGCGAGATCTGGGGTTCGATGATCAAGCAGGCGCTCAAGCGCCGCAATCCCGGGTTCAACGAGGCTTATCACGGCTTCCGCAATTTCAATACCCTGCTCGAGGAAGCGGCCATCCGCGGACTGCTCAAGCTCGAGCACGACGAGAAATCCGGCGGCTACCTGGTCCGCTCGGCGGAGGCCGGGGACGGCGTCGCCTAGGGACCAGGTCAACTCTCACCGCGGATACCCTCGCGTAGCGTGGAGTACCTTTCAAGACACGGAGGAAAAACCGCGGAGATTGTATCCGTGTGGTTAATGCAGGTGGAGCGGGGAGAGGATAGAAAGCAATCGGGGGCCATGCCCAAAACGTTGCATTGACGTAACGTCAGTGGGTATCCAGGGGACTTTTCACGCCACGGCCGCCGCGGTTCAGGACGTGGGTGTAAATCATGGTGGTGCTTACATCCGAGTGTCCCAGGAGTTCCTGGACCGTTCTAATGTCATATCCGGATTGCAGCAGGTGAGTGGCAAAGGAATGCCGCAGCGTGTGACAGTGGACTGGTTTGGAAATGCCCGCGATGCGTGATGCCGTTTTGACTGCTCGCTGCAGGACCGACTCGTCCAGATGGTGCCGTCGAATGACGCCGTCGCCGGGGTCCGCCGACCGGTTTTTGGAAGGGAACACGTACTGCCAATGCCATTCGAATCCGGCGCGCGGGTATTTTCTGGCGAGCGCGTAGGGGAGGTGTACTTCACCAAATCCTTCCCGCAGGTCCAGATCGTGAATTCTGCGAGCCCGTTCCATTTGGGATTTCAAATGTTCGACCAGGCTCTCGGGCAGCATCGTGATACGGTCTTTCTCCCCCTTGCCGTCCCGGATCAATATCTGCTTGTAGCCGAAGTCGACGTCCTTGGCCCGTAGGCGCAGGCACTCCATCAATCGCATGCCGGTGCCATACAAAAGGCTGGCCATGAGCCATTGAATCCCTTCCAGCGCGTCAAGCAGTCTTTCCAATTCTTCCTTTGTCAGTACCACCGGCATTCGTTGCGGACGCTTCGCCCGAACCAGCCCGTCGAGCCAATCCAGTTCGATGCCGAGCGTCTCCTTGTAAAGAAACAGCAATGCGGAAAGCGCCTGGTTCTGGGTTGACGCGGCGACGTTACGATCGGTGGCGAGGTAGTTCAGGAATGCGGTAACGGCGGCCTCCCCAAGCTCGGCCGGGTGACGTTTGCCATGGAAGTAGATGAATCTCTTGGTCCAGTGGATATAGGCTTCCTCCGTGCGCCGGCTGTAATGCAGGCGCCGGATCGCGCCACGCAGCCTATCCAGGAGGCGGGGTTCCGTGGAATTGCTTGACGAATTCCCTGATTCCGTTAGCATTTCCTTATCTCCACACAGCCTATTTCCATTGAAGGCGACAAATAGGGCGACTTGAGGTGTACTGTTATTATGAACAGTAGTCTAGAATTGATGAAAAATCAAGAATCTTTGGGCCTGGGTGCCGGGCGGCGGCCAGGATATCCGGCAATTCGGAAGTCGAATTCTCGTT